>Ga0116193_1003680_pt1 | contig 10961 bp, 3 predicted proteins | sample AD_UKC115_MetaG_FD_89892 | JGI IMG/M metagenome (GOLD analysis project Ga0116193, IMG submission 89892) | Active sludge microbial communities of municipal wastewater-treating anaerobic digesters from Hong Kong - AD_UKC115_MetaG | ecosystem: Engineered > Bioreactor > Anaerobic > Digestate | place...
AAAGCCCGTTATCACTTGCAATCCATAAAAAGCCTTCGTTATCCTCCACTGCAGAGATTAATACATCACTGGGAATATCATTTCGTCTTGTATATGACTTGAATGACACTTTCCCGTTTGGATAATGTATAAGCCGACTCAACCCCCCACCGAATGTTGCAAAGAATATTTCCCCTTTTTTTGTACAAACCACATCAAATATATCATTGTTTGCTAAAGTATTGTTATTTCCGGGACGCCTTTTGTATCGTTGAAAATAGATGTTCTCCGGAATCTTAAACTGCGACTTGAAACAAACTGCTCCTTGTGTTGTTCCCAACCATATATTACCGGCTTTATCAGGACATATCTGCCGTATTTCTATGCAAGAAGAAGGGAAGTTTTTTAAATTATTATGATAATGGATAAAACGCAGTCGGTCGTTTGTGTCTCTTGCTTCGGTCTCTTGGTCTATATAGTTGAGGCCTCCTCCGAAGGTCCCTACCCAAACATGTCCGAAACGGTCTTCATAAAGACTGTATATACTGTTGTCGCTGATGCTGTAGATATCATTTTCCTTATGTATGTAGCGTTTTATTTCATAATGAAAAGGGCTTTTTTCGTTCATTTGCAAGAGCCCTTTACCACGAGTGCCAATCCACATAATACCGCGGTGGTCTTGCATGATGCTGTAAGCAACTCCGTCAATGGGAACTCCTTGTTTTGAAATGGTTCCTTGTTCCGTCAAATATCCAAGGTAACTCCAATGAATGTCAAAGACGGAAATTTGACCGTTTTTCAAGCCAAACCAGAAATTCCCTTTCTGATCTTGATACATCGTTCTCACGGAATTTGCCAATGCTCCTTTTTTCAAATTACTGATTATCTTGAACTCGAATTGTTTATGAATAAATGAAATTTTTTCAAGTCCTTTTGAATGTGTACAAAGCCATAAATTTCCCTGACGGTCACTCATTGCTGCATGAAGTTTATCTGAAAAACGCCAGGAAGGTGAATCATAGTCATTGAAAAAAGGAACCAGACAATTGTTTTTTCTGTCATACAATGAAAAATTACCATTACGTGGCTGAATCCAAAGATTTCCATAAATATCTTCATGAATGTGGAAGTTAGGATTTGAATTTACGGATTCACCCAGCTCATTCTTAAGAATATCTTTGTTGAATTGACCATTTAAGAAATTAAAGCGACATACTGTGTTGAGATTTTGTACATTAAACCAGATCAAGTCTTTTTTGTCCACATATACAGATTTTATATCAAGGTCTTTTAATTCTCCTATTTGTTTTTCGGTATATGAAAAGATATGGCCTGAGCGAGTATCATAAATGTAAAAACCTTTTTTAGCTGTTGTTGCTACAATCAGATATTTGCCTAAAGCACCCACATCATTAATTGTTTCTGAAGTAGGTAGCTTAATCGGAGTGAAACGTTTGCTATTTTCATCATATTTCCATAGTAGGCCTTTGTTTGAGCTGATATAAACATGGCTGTTTCGTTCACAAATAGAAAAAAACTCTAGATTTTCTTTAGGATCTTTTTTGTTTATGAAGAAATCTTGAGGTGAATGGCTATGAGGATGGAATAAACTTATTCCATTATCAGTCAAGACCCATTCATTCTGTTTTGAATCCAGACAAACTGACTGGACTTTTTTATTTTCGTGCCATATTACTTCGAATTTACCTTTGTTTCTTAAAATGATTCTATATGCACTATTATTTGAAAGGAGCCAAATGATATTGTTGTTTAATATTTTTATTTGTTTTATGTTTGCATCTTCAACTCCTTTTGGCATTACATTTTCAAAAGAACCTCTTTTAGGGTTAAAGCGAAATGGGCGTTTGTCAAATGACAGAAGCCAAATATAGCCTTGTTTGTCTTCTCCTATCCAGTCAATACGGTTACTCGTCAGACAAACATTGTTGTTGGGGCTTGCTTTGTAAGTAATAAAATCATATCCGTCAAAGCGGCTTAATCCATCCCAGGTAGCAAACCACATGAATCCTTGGTGGTCTTGTAGCATGTACATGATTTTGTTTTGAGAAAGACCATTTTCTGTGGAATAATGACTGAACACGCATTGCGTGTTTGGAGGTAACCCTTTGATGACATCTGTGTTGCTCCCGGAGTATGAGTTCCTTGAATCAGCAAAAATTGTTGGTATACAAATTATTTGTACAAGTAGGCATACTATAGTTGCAAGTTTTTTGAACATGGCTAATCTTAAGATTAATAGGAATTCTAATCTATTATTCTAATTCTGTTTGCAGATAAATTAATCAGATCCGAAAGGTCATAGTAATTCAAAACTCCATAAAGAATATTGGAGTACATATCCCTTTGTAATGGATTGGAAATATATTCTTTCCAGGATTTAAGACAGCGGTACAAAGCTGCTTTTTCAATGCGATTATCCAGTATGGTAGCATGTATGACAACCGGCCCATACAAGCCGTCGGCAAAAACTTCTATGGAATGATTCTTCAGCTTTTCATTGGAAGAGCAGAAATCGAGCAGGGTGTGCATGTCGGCAACACGCTGTCCCATAATCGGTCGACCTATGTGCATGCTTGTGGCTGAGCAACGATATTCTTTGTTCCAGTATTTGGTATAATTATAGATGTAAGGATCTTCTGTTTCGCCTAGTCCTCTGAAATCAGCCGCTACAATAATGTTTCCGTCGGAGATATCATCACGCTTGGACAAGTCCGTCAAATAATCTGCTTTACCCTGTTCGTGAAGATGTATTTCTATTTTTGAATTTGCAGTTGCTTTTGAAGGAATCCAAACAACGCAAGGAACAGGCATTTCACCGTTACAATTGATTTGATAGCGAAATTCTTCGTATTCCCTTTGAATGGAATGTCCGGTAATAACAGCCTGTACTTCATTTTTTGAGAATCCGCTTTCCAAACCCAGAAGTTGAAATATTTTTTCCCGGATAATGGCCTTATCACCTTTGAGAAATTCTTTTCTTTGGTTTTCGAGCTGGTCTGTCTGCCTTTTAACTTCTTCCATTGTGCTTAATGCATCTTTATATTCCAGATTAACCTGGCCGCTTTTTGTACAAAGCATATTATCTCCATGCCAGTTCGGATTTTTTGCGTCGATTAGTTTGTAATCACTGCCTGACAGCCACTTCTTAAACCAGTTTACCATATGTGTCTGTACATCTGAAGGAGTTGCATGACCGTCTTCTGCAAAATATTGATTTATTTTTTCAGGACTTCCTAAAATCGAATAGCATTTTTTCAATTCATCATAACCTTGTAAAGCGCCCCAATAATCAACGAAATCATATTTCCCATCAAGTAGAATCAAGGGCTTGGGAGCCATCATCATGGCAAAATCGGCTATTTCTATACCTTCTTTTCCTTCATTGGGTATTTGTTGACAACCATCTGAAGGTCCTTGGATTTCCAAGGTCCTTGCACGATTGGAGAAAAACAAGCCGATACATCCGACTTTTACTCTTTCATCTAAAGCAATGAGATAGGTAGCTTGGGTTCCTCCTCCTGAGAATCCATAGGCTCCTATACGATTACTATCGATGTCTTTTCTTGACATCAGATAATCGATTGCACGACTGTTGTCATAATATTCTTGTGCTGCAAGACTACTTCCCAGCAGATTGTATAGAGGATTGAGCAAGGTATGTTCTGTGGTGACACCTCGGGTGAGTGGGGTTCCCTTTTCGTCTATGAGTTGGAGGCGTTCTCCTTGTGCTATGGGGTCAACTACTAATGTGGCGATGCCATTGATAGCCATACGCATGGCCAATTGGGAAGCATTTCCCTTGCCATTTAATGCATGACCGCACATTTCGATTGCTGCAGGGAGCGGATTTTTCGTTCCTATCGGCATATAAAGGTGACAGGTCACATATCTGCCTGGCATACTTTGGAAAATTATCTTTTCAACAGTGAAGCCGTCGCCTAAGACTTTTCCAACGACTTGGCTGTTTATTTTGCTGCGTTCAGGAAAAGTTCCTATGATTCCATTAAGTCTTTTCTTGACTTCTGCAATATAGTTTTCCATTTTTTCCCTAGAAGTAAATGCTTTTTGCAGTTCATCAAGTCTTTTTTGATCTCTGCAGTGCAGGTCATACATCAGATAAGAATAGTAGGCTGAGCTTTGACTCCATCGGAGTGCTCCGTAGTCAGGACGTCCCGGATAGGTCGGCTGTTCACCGAACACCTGTGCCGAGGTCGGTATCGTCGTCAAAAAGACTAACGATGTAATTAATTTTGCAAAGCTTGTTAATCTCATATTTTTAATTGACATTTAATACAATTTGGTTCTTATTAGAGACATTTGTTCTAATATAAGCACATTTCTTTGTCTCATCCCAATTCCATCCCTGGACAGAATTGTTTTCAGGAATCGTTTTTCCATTTAAAGATACAAATTTTGGTTTATTATTCAAATAAACTTCCACATTATATTTATGTATTTGTGCTTTATATTTACCTACTGTCTTATTAATTGTCAGTTGCCATATATTATTTTCCATATTGCTTGCGATATGTGTGATGGCAAAGATTCCTTTCTGATAATCCAGACTTTCGCCGTCATCTTCATAAAGGTCGTAGGATGAGATTCCATCCGGGAAAATCCTTAATGAAATCTCTTCGATAGTTTTTTCCTTGAGATATTGTAGTGTCGGCTGCATGGGAATAATCGCTCCAGCCTTTATAAAGATAGGCATTATATCGATAGGGGTGAGGAATGATTTCCTTTGACGCCCTTCTATTCGCTCACCTGTCCAAAAATCCACCCATTTTCCTCCCGGAAAATAAACGGGACGGCTCAGGGCACCCTTGGTCGTTACCGGACATATCATCATGGACGGCCCGAACATGTATTGATCCGAAATCTGGTAGGCGTTTTCATCATTCAGATAATCGTATACCAGAGGAGTCATCAGAGGTCTCGTCGATTTGTACATCCGGTAAGCATTGCTATATATATAGGGTATATGTGCATATCGGAGCGAATCGTATTTAATGAAAATCTTCATTGCATCAGGGCCGTATGTCCATGGTTCATGATAGCGGGGATGATCCATTCCAAATAGAATGGACACCGGACTGAACATGCCAAATTGACACCAGCGTAAGTAAAGGTCAGTATCATAAGGGGAGTATTGTTCGAAACCTCCCATGCAATGTGACCAGTAACCGACGCCTGACAATCCGATATTAAGACCTCCGCGGATAACCGGTTCGAACCATTGCCATTCAGTGCCCCAGTCTCCGGCCCAGATAAAAGGATATCGCTGGATTCCTGCATAACCTTCACGTGTGTGATTGAAACCTCTTTGTCTGTTATAGGCTCCAAACTTTTCATACGGAACTTTTGCGTAGGCAATAGGAAAAAGGTTATGAAGTTCATCGGGACTTGTTTCTTTATCGAGTCCGGGGACTTTGAATCCTTTTTCAAAAGATGTTCCGTCCGGAAACCGAAGCGTTCCGCCACAATCTGTTTTTACAAATTTCACTCCCATGGAGGCTACTCTCATAGCTCCATTGTTCCACCACCAGTCTGCCGATTTTGAATCAAAGAAATTGATAATTCCGTCACAGTCCGATTTAATAAATGTAGCTCCAGCAGTTTTGGCATCTTGATATAGTGTATTATGATTTCCGTCATCTACAATGGCCCTTATGTGCAATCCGAACATATCTACGTGATTGGCGTAAATGGAGTCAATCATGGCTTGTGGATTTTTGAATGTACTGTTGAATTCAAAACAACAGCCTCCATTACCGAATCTTTTGTTGAACAAACGCCAAGTAGAGTCCAGCCATAAGATATCGAACGGAATTTTTTCCTGACGCAGGCGATGGACCAGATTAACCGGATATTTATCAGAGGCACAAGATTCATATTTCCATGTGCCGCCACTATATGAACCGATATGCAGACCATAAGTGGAACGGGGCATAAGTGGGCTGACGCCTGTGAGTTCTTGGTAGCTTTGCAGCATCTCTTCTATAGATTTCCCGGCAATGAAGTAATAATCAAGTTCTCCGGCTTCGGATGAATAGGTGTAGTTGTCAGAGTTGCTCCATCCCATATCCCAATCGGTAGGTGCTGCCGTATGGAAAAATATTGCGTAACCTTTATTGCTCATGAAATAGGGAACAGGACAATAGTTGGCACGGAGAATATCTTTTCCTCCTACTGCCGGTTTTGTACCGCGGCCTAATTCTACGTTAAGATGAATTTTCTGTCCTCTTTGATCAAGGAAATCCATTCTTTCACCGAATCCGAAGAAATGTTCATCAGGTCGCAACGTGCACACATTTGTTGGCGTTGCGGCATTTGATGACAATTCTTCATAAAGTAATCCTCTTTTGTCTTTTACAGATATACGCCAAGGATTGGCCTTGACGTATATCTTAAGCTCGGGTGTCATAATGATGTTTCCCGAATCGTTATCCTGAATGGAATAATTTACGCGGTCGAAATTGTATTTCACCACCATCCAGGATTCATTTTCCCGGAAAGACGTCCCTGTACTTTTTGTTACGCGAAACATATTGTTTGTACATAGTTCTACTCGTAAATTTCCTTTGTTCGATTGAAATACAATCGTGTTGTTTTGGGTTGTGAAAGAGGGATTGGCCAATACGGAACCCAATAATCCGAAAGAAAGAAACGGTAGTAACAAGTGCTTTATCTTCATATTGTATTTATTATTTATAACCATAGTTATTGATCAGATAACCATTCGAACTATCTAGGTCTGTTTGGAACAACGGCCAATACTGGCGACTGTCCGGATCATTTACATAGTAATTGTTCAGCATGTCGTCTCTGACCACGGTTGTGATAAAGTCATAACCTAATTTTGTCCATCCTTCGCCTTCAGGAGTTCCGTTTTCACCGTGATTCAGTCCATATATTTCCAGCTTTCCATTTACGGTACGTGTATAAACCGTTTTGGAAACATCAGCATAATCACCTGTACGGTCACGCAGAGCCTTCATCTTGGTTACAGTCTCCTTTACATTTTTTCCTAAAATGTTCCATCGTATCAAATCTTGTTTCCGCAGCATTTCACCAGGGAATTCAAGCATGCGTTCTTTCTGGATGGCACTGAGCATTTGGTCTTGTGATGTTATTTTATTCATATATTCGGTAACCTCCGTGTTCCAATCGCTTTGATTGAATGCTCTTTGACGGACTTGCTTCAGATAGCTCTTTGCATTATCAAGTTCTCCAAGGCTGTTGGCAATTTCAGAAGCCATCAGCAGAATATCGGCATAACGCAGTACCGGTAAGTTTACTCCGTCATCATTGCTGGTTACCTGACGGTTCATACGCTCATAGTCATATTTCCCGAAATTGAAGCTGGGTGCTGCAGCTCCTGAACCTAAATCGGCCATGGAGTAGCTTCCGTTATTCCATTTATAGGGAACGCAGTTGACATCTCTTCGTGTATCAGAGGAATCATATTCATAAAAAAGAGTAGGAGTTACACAGTTCTGTCCTCCATATCCGCTTTTTGAAATATGACTGCTGCTTGTTTTGTGGTACACGCCAAAATGGTAGAAGAAACGTCCGCGGCCTGCTGCAAAAGGAATCTCGAATATGGATTCACGATTGGATGTAACTACATCCTGTGCAAGTTCGTTCCAGATTGATTCATATGTGGAATTGAGCTTGCATCCTGAATTTGCAATGATATTCTTCAAATCTGTATAAGCTTCCTTCAATAAAGTGGTTCCGGTAAGTTCTGCATCACTGGATTTACGAATCTCATAGTTGGATGCATCATCAAGAGCCTTGGGGCGCTCGCTGTATCCGCTTGCCATTAAGATAAGTCTGGCTTTCAGCCCAAGAGCGTAAGCTTTGTTTACTCGTTCGGTAGTTGAGGTACGCGTTGAGGCTCCCGGCCATGGAAGATAAGTGGCGGCCTCTGTAAGGTCGGAAATGATTTGTTTGTATATGACATCCCTGTCACTTTTTGCCATATAAACGGTATTTTCAGAAACCGGCTCAAAGCGTGCGGGGACATCTCCCCATCCTCGTATTAAATCATAATAGTATTGAGCTCTTAAAGTCAGAGCTTCACCCAATAGATAGCCCATCGTATTCTTTGTGGAAGGAGATCCGTATTTTCTGATTCCTTCTATACAACAGTTTGCAGCTTCTATGCCGTTAAAGAAGCAAGTATAGGCGTTGTAGCTGCTGCCTGAACCCATCCATCCGTTGGCTACAAACGCTGAATAAGAACATAGTGATGTCTTCTCGTCCGAGGTAGGACTTTTCAAGTCATTGTAGTATTCCTCATCCGTATTCATTCCGTAGTAAGGCATGTAGCGGGCGCGGTGTGAATTGGTCTGGGCAAAGAAACTGTAAATATTGATTACTGCATCTTCTGCCAAGGTCTCATTTGCAAAGACTATGTCGTCGGAATATGTCGATTTGCTTTCCGTGTTCAGATAATCGTTACATGAGGTTAAAGTCATGCTTGATATCAGAAAGCTTAATGTATATGTATATATTTTTTTCATATCTGTAGTTATTTGGAATTTAGAAAGTTAAGTTTAAACCGAAAACATATTGGCGACTCTTTGGGTAGGCCGAGTAATCCACACCCGGACAAATCAAATAGTTGCGTTTGCAGTCTACTTCAGGATCGGCTCCGCTGTAATTGGTCAGGCAGAACAGATTGGATGCCGTTGCATAGAAGCGGAGATTCTCTATATGGATTTTATTAACAAGTTTTTTAGGCAGAGTATAACCCAGAGTCAAATCGGCCAGTCTTAGGAAAGATCCGTCTTCAACAGCCCAATCATGAATGATGGCTTTGGTTGTGTATGGTGACCACATGGTAGTATTTGCATTGAGTGCATCAAGAGATGCGGCATCGTTCACAAGGTTTCCGTTTGTATCGATATTGGTCCATCGTTTGCCCGCAGCCATGATGTCTTTCATGTTTCTCCATTGGCTTCCTCGTGTGGAAGTCTGATCTATTTTATCAGCGTTGTAAATATCGTTTCCGATACTGTAGGTAAAGTTGGCCAGCAAGTCAAATCCCTTTATGCGGCCGTTGATGCTGAATCCTCCCACAGCCCATGCATTGGCATCACCGATAACCTCTTTGTCGTCATCATTCACTACTCCGTCACCGGTAACATCTTTCAATTTCAATGTTCCCGGACGTACTGTGCCGGCAACGCCGGAATCATCGGCTACACCGTCTTTCAAGATCCATTTTCCATTGCTGTATCCGGAAAAATCACTTGTCTCATAACGGCCATCAGTGTGATATCCATAAATGGAACCTACTGGAAGACCCGGTTTGATGATGTAATCACTACCTACTTCAGTACTTGCCCAATAGGAAGCTTTGGTATAGGATTCCATACTGCCGAGACTCTTTACCTTATTGACATTATGACCTAAAGTAAAAGAAAAGTCGAGACCATAATCTTTTTTGTTGAAGGCCGAATAATTCAAGGTGACTTCGAAACCTTTGTTTTCGGTTTCTCCCACATTCTGGTATTGAGTGTTGTAACCGCAACCGGCTACCTGCATTTCCATCAACAGGTTCTTTACATTGTTTTTATAGACTTCTAAAGAACCGTTCAACCGGTTGTTAAATAGCCCGAAATCAAGACCTATATTGAAAGAATGGGTAGTTTCCCATTTCAGATTCTTATTGTTTAAGGTTGTCCCGGCAGTCAAGTAGGAACTGGCAATATTCAGCCAACTGCTTTGGGCCATGGAGTATGTCTTGGTTGTTTGTCCGGAAGGGATATTGTTGTTACCGCTGACGCCGTAGCTGAAACGCAGTTTCAGATTATTAAGCCAGCTCTTGGTACTTTCCATCCATTTTTCTTCTGTAATGCGCCATGCGGCTGCCACTGACGGGAAGTAGCCCCATCGATTTCCTTCTGCAAATTTGCTTGAACCATCGGCACGAAGGGTCGAAGTGAGCAGATAACGTCCTTTGTAATCATAATTCAATCGGCCGAAGAATGATACCATTTTATCTTCAGGGAAGAAGTAATCATCATATTTTGTTGGGGTACCTTGTGCCGAGAAGTTGAAAGCCATGTCGGCATTATAGAATGTGGGGAAGCCTTCTACTCGTGCAGTAATCCTTTCTTCTTTAATTATGATATTCTCTTCTCCCACCATGACATTCAGATTGTGGTCTTTGGGTATCAGGCTCTTGAAATCATAAGTTGCCGTATTGGTGTTGCGGAAAGTACGGCGGCTGACATCTGTGTCTTGAGTGACAGGCATGTTCTTGTAGCTTGCCTGTGTGTTGTTTTGTGATTCGTATGTCGATGTGCCGTAGAAATACTTTAAAGTATTGTCGTAAATATCCAAACCTACATCCGAACGGAGCGTGAAGTTTTTGAATACATTCCATGTGAATGCGCCATTCATATTGAAAGTCTGGCGCAGACGTTTCTTATAGTTGTCGTTCAAAGCAGTGATCGGGTCTTCCAGACCGCTATCTACAGAGTTGTCATCAAGGACGATATCGCCTGTTCCGTTCAATGTCAAAGGAGTCTGTATGATGGAATGTCGAATACGACCGAAGGAACCCGAAGGCGTGGAGTTGGAGTCTCCTGTGGCATCACTTTGTCCGTCACCGAAAACTTGGGTGCGTGCATAACGTACGGAGAACTCAAGTTTGGTCTTTACATTAGGATCGAAATTCAGTTTCAGACTTAGATTGTCGCGGCGGAATTTGGATGTCTCCAAAATAGCCTTCTCATTGATATGTCCATATCCGAAGTTAAAACGCAGTTTGTCCGAGCCACCTGTCAAACTGAGGTTATGGCTGAATGTGTTGCCGGTACGTCCGTAAACTTCATCTTGCCAGTCGGTAGTCTGAATGGTTTTTGCGATGGAAGGCAATGCATCCCAAGTTCCGATAAGATTGGTAAAAGTATTGAGGTTTCCGCCTAAGGCGAAGTTTTCATATT
>Ga0116193_1003682_pt1 | contig 10957 bp, 11 predicted proteins | sample AD_UKC115_MetaG_FD_89892 | JGI IMG/M metagenome (GOLD analysis project Ga0116193, IMG submission 89892) | Active sludge microbial communities of municipal wastewater-treating anaerobic digesters from Hong Kong - AD_UKC115_MetaG | ecosystem: Engineered > Bioreactor > Anaerobic > Digestate...
ACCAGGAAATCGGGTGAGATGGTTTTTATCAGGTTGAGTGGGGTGTCCTCCTCAAAAATGACCACAGCGGATACAAACTGAAAAGCAGCCAGCAGATAGGCCCGGGAATACTGATCCATCAGCGGTCTTCCCGAACCTTTTAAGCGGGAGACCGACCGGTCGGAATTCAATCCTACGACCAGCCTGTCCCCCTTCCCAGCGGTCTTTGCCAGATATTCAGCATGCCCCCGGTGGAGAAGATCAAAACATCCGTTGGTGAAAACCACTGTTTTGCCTTTTCTTTTCCACTGATGTAAAAGGGGCTCCAGGTGGGTGATATCCGGAAAAATTCTGGATTCGATCCTTTGAGAATGGTTCATGTCAAACTTTTTATAAAAATAGAAAAACCCGGTTTAAAATGAAAATAGTGGAGTTCCTCCGGATTGTTAAATTATGGCAACTGTAATAAAGAGTTGATTTGCTGCGGATAATTGTTATTAATTTTATTTTAGTTACTTTTGTAAAGTTAAATTACTGCTTCGAAAGGTAGATGGAAAATAAAAGAATTCTTTATATATCGCAGGAAATAACCCCCTACTTACCCGAAACCGAAATGTCCGAAATTGCCAGGTATTTGCCGCAGGGAGTCCAGGAAAGAGGCCGGGAAATCAGAACCTTCATGCCGCGTTATGGTTGTGTGAACGAACGGAGAAATCAGCTGCATGAAGTGATCAGGTTATCCGGGATGAACCTGGTGATCAATGATACCGACCATCCGCTGATAATTAAGGTGGCTTCTATCCAGGCGGCCCGGATGCAGGTCTACTTCATTGACAATGAGGATTATTTTCATCGGAAATGTGTTTTGTACGATCCGGAGAATAACTTTTTCGAAGACAACGATGAACGGGCGATTTTTTTTGCCAGGGGTGTGCTGGAGACGGTTATTAAACTTCGCTGGGCTCCTGATATCATCCACTGTCATGGATGGCTCACTGCCCTGGTCCCGCTTTACATAAAGAAATATTACAACGATGAACCTCTTTTTACAAGGTCTAAGGTGGTTTATTCAGTTTACAACGATGAATTCCCGGGGATGCTGAACAGGAATTTCAAAAAGAAACTCCTGATGAAGGGAATTTCGGGGAATGATGTGAAGATTTTGGAGAATCCCACTTATGTCAACGTAAGTAAGCTGGCCCTTCAGTTCTCTGATGCCATCATCAAGGGGACCGACGGGATTAATCCGGAAGTGGAAAAAATCATGCTGGAAACAGGGAAAAAAATTCTGCCTTTACAACCCAAAGAAACATATATAGACGCATATAATGAGTTTTACAGCCAAATGTAATCCTCACGCTTTACAAACCCTATAAATGATTTAGCATGTGTGGAATAGTAGGCTACATCGGAAACAAAAATGTGTATCCGATATTGATGGGTGGTCTGAAACGGTTGGAATACAGGGGATATGATTCTGCCGGAATTGCCGTTTTTAACCATCATTTATCCGTATACAGAAAAAAAGGGAAAGTTTCGGAACTGGAGCAGTATTGTGCGGACAAAGATATCAGCGGAAACCTGGGAATCGGGCATACCCGCTGGGCAACGCATGGTGAACCCACCGACGGGAATGCCCATCCCCACACCTCCAGGAACGGGCGGTTTACTTTGGTACACAACGGAATTATTGAGAACTATGCGGAGCTCAAAACTGATTTGACGGAGCAGGGATACAGCTTCACCAGTGAGACTGATACGGAAGTACTGGCTCACCTGATCGAGTATTTTTACGAGCAGGGAGAGGAGATCAGCCCCGAAATGGCAGTCAGACTGGCTCTTTCCAAAGTTGTCGGGGCATATGGCATTGCCGTTTTATTTAATGAAGATCATAACAAGCTGATGGCTGCCCGTAAAGGCAGTCCTTTGGTAATCGGGATCGGAAAGGGAGAGTATTTCCTGGCATCCGACGCCGGGCCTATTGTCGAATATACCGACCATGTGGTTTACCTGAACGATTATGACATGGCTGTTCTGGAGAGGGATGGCCTCACCATAAGGAATATCGAGAACAATCCGGTTTCCCTTAAAATCCAGCAGGTGAACCTCAATATGGGGGAGTTGGAGAAAGGGGATTTTGAACACTTCATGCTGAAGGAAATTTTTGAACAGCCCAGAACAATTGAAGAGACCTTCCGGGGCCGTCTTAAAACCGATCAGGCAGAAATCGTGCTGGGAGGATTGCTCGATGTCTTACCCCGGATGGCAGATGCCGGCCGTATTATCCTCATAGGTTGCGGAACCTCCTGGCATGCAGCCCTGATCGGGGAATACCTGATCGAGGAGTATGCCCGCATTCCCGTAGAAGTGGAATATGCATCCGAGTTCCGTTACCGCAATCCGGTGATCTCTTCAAAAGATGTAGTGATCGTGATCAGTCAGAGCGGAGAAACAGCCGATACGCTGGCAGCCCTGAAGATGGCCCGTGAAAACAAAGCATTGGTGCTCGGAATCTGTAACGTGGTAGGATCCAGCATTGCCCGTGAAACTTCAGCGGGTGTCTTTACCCATGCCGGTATGGAAATCGGTGTGGCTTCCACCAAGGCTTTTACTGCCCAGGTCACCGTACTCTCCATGCTGGCGTTTAAGCTGGCCTATTTGAAAAAGAACATATCAGCAGAGCTCTATAGGCAATTGATTAGTGAACTGGCTGCAGTGCCCGAAAAAACAAGGACCATTTTATTATCTCATCCCCATATCAGGGCGATAGCCGAAAAAATCAAAGATTCGGTAAATGCGCTTTATCTCGGACGGGGGATCCTTTTTCCCGTTGCCATGGAGGGGGCATTGAAGCTGAAGGAGATCTCCTATATTCATGCGGAAGGGTATGCCGCAGGGGAAATGAAACACGGACCCATTGCCCTCGTCGACGATAACCTCCCGGTGGTGGTCGTGGCTCCTCAGGATGTTTATTATGAGAAAATAGTCAGCAATATTCAGGAGGTAAAAGCCCGGAAGGGCATTATCATTGCCATTGTTTCCGAAGGGGACCTTGCCTTGAAGGAGATGGCCGATTTCGTCATCGAAGTACCCCGTTCCCATCCGGCCGTGTCGCCGCTTCTGGCTGTCATACCCCTCCAGTTGCTGGCTTATTTTGTGGCCGTACTCCGGGGGTGCAGCGTCGACCAACCCCGTAATCTGGCCAAGTCGGTAACCGTGGAATAATCTGAAGGAAAGGGAAGGACCGCTTCATTCCCTTGTTTTGATCCGCATCTCTCCTTTTTTTCCAGGATGATCCTTGTCGGGTTTGGTGACCACGATCGATTCAATCTGATCGGCATTTATGTTTTTGATCTCTTTGGCTGAGACCTTTTTGCCGTTGATGTAATACACCATATTGGTGTCGCCGGGCATGCTAAGGAAAATAGGCTGACGCCGATACTGGGCCGCCATTTCACGGTATTTTTCAGCCATCTCTCTCTGCTGTTCGGCAAATTCCCGTTGTTTTTCATTCAATATAAGGTCCTTTTGCCTAAGCTGCTCCACTTTTTCATTGTTCAGCTTTTTCATTTCTTCTCCCAAATGCCTGAAATTTTGTTGCTCTTCCCAGTTGAATGCGTTGTCATAATTGAAATGGTAAGGTCCATAAGTGTACACATCCTGGCCCTCAATCTTGTTCAGGCTTTCCAGTCCTTTAATGTTCAGGGTGGTATTCAGCCCGGTGACGTTGGCGAGGTCTATATCTCCGTTAAGTTCGACCAGCGTAAGCCTGGAGGCGGTTGCCGACACCAGTGACAAAGCTGTTATTTTTTCTCCGTTTTTCTTCAGAAAGACCTTTATATCTTCTCCGTAGCGGTTCTCGGTTTTGAAGAGGGTGAATGACTGGCTTTTATAATAATTCAGGACGGTTTTATGGATCTCTGAAGTGATCCCGGGAGTTTTGACGGCCTCCTTACCCAAGGGAAGTTCATTGAGAGAGACAACAAGGATATTGTCCATCTTCTGGAGGGTTTCATAAACCGGAGAACGGGTATCTACCTGTTTTTTCCTGAGGTAAATATCGAACATGTCACGGGTGAGGTTTGTGGCGCTGAATCCTTCCGTTCCGGCATATTTCTCGGTAAGGATTCCGAATAATCCCTGTGAGGTGGCGGTGAAGCAGATCAGCAGGGAGAAACATACAATCACAATTCTTTTCATGGCTTTTTCTATTAATTGATGATAATGTCCACATTTTCGCCGACCCACAGAACCAACATGTCGGGCTCCTCCGCTTCAGGCTGGAGGCTCAGGGCGACCTTTGAAAGAGCCTGCTCCATAAGGATAAACTCCTTTTCATTTCTCTTCTCCTGCTGAAAATCCGAATAAAGGGTTACCAGTAAAAGAAACAATGCAGCCATGGAAGCGAGGCTGAAGATTCTGAACCTATGCGGCCTTTCCCTGTCTTTTTCTTCCAATTGGCTGAACAGGGATTCTTCCAAATCTTGGGGCAGAGCTGATTCTGCTTCGTAATAAGCGAAGATTTCCCGTTCGGGAATCTGTTCTGCTGAGCAGCCAAGCTCCCTTTTCAGCAGGATCTCCTCTTCAGGAGTGGTCTCTCCTGCATAATACCTATCCAACAGGCTGGTAAGTTCCTCTTTCATAGTTGTAAATTTTTTCCATCTCTTCTCTTACCTTCATCCTTGACCTGGATAACAGCACACGGATATGGGCCATTTCCAGTCCGGTCATCTGATGAATTTCCTCATAGGAAAATCCGTCTATTTCCCTCATCTGCAATATCTCCCTGTATTTTTCAGGCAGATTTCCAATGATCCGGTGAACATGTTCCAGCTTTTCAACCGTTTCATGATCCCCGTCAACTCCCGGATGAAGGGCTCTCAACTCTTCAAAATTGCCGTAGAGTGAAATCTTGCGCTTTTTTTTCATATCGAAACAAAAATTGCGGGCAGCGGTGAGAATATACCCATCCGGATTCTGGCATTTTTCCAGGAAGGATCTTTTATTCCAGAGTTTCAGCATCAACTCCTGGAGGGCATCCTTGGTCTCCTCCTCATCACCCAGAATCCGCCTGACCATGGGATAAAGCTTGCGGGTGTATGGACCCATCCGGTATTTAAATTCTTCGGCTGTCATTCTACTGAGATTAACGACAAAATCGGGAATTTGTAACAGGGTGATCTGTTTTTTTCTTCATCAATTTACTGGGTAGCCGGAAAATCCTACATTTGCATCCATATTTCAGGCAATGACCTTTACGCTGTTTCTTACTTTTTTGTTTGTAGGTATCGGATTGTGTTTCGATACTTTTGCTGTTTCCGTTTCATTCGGTGTACTGAAAAAGGAGATTCAGTTCCGGCAGGCCAGCAAGGTCGCTGTCGTGCTTGCTTTTTTTCAGGCTTTGTTGCCGGTTATCGGTTGGCTGATCGGTGTTTCAGTCAAGAACCTGATTTCCAGCATAGATCACTGGATGGCTTTCGGATTGCTGGCCATTATTGGTGCCAGGATGATTTACGAAGGGATCCGGAAAGAGGAGGAGAGAAAAGAGTTTGATCCGATGAAACCGGGTGTGCTGATCGGAGTGGCTGTGGCCACCAGCATTGATGCACTGGTTGTCGGCTTGAGTTTCGGTTTTATCGGCACAAACATTTTATTTCCCGCTATCATCATCGGTTCGGTCACTTTTCTGGCTTCTATGCTGGGAATGCTTTTCGGGAAGAAGATCCCCGGCAAAACCAGTCACCGGAGCCTGATCATAGGAGGGACTATCCTGATATTGATCGGTTCCAAAATTCTGGTCGAACATATGCTGGGATAAAAGATCACAACCGGGTGATCTCCAAAATGACCTTTTTCTCTGAATCAGGAATATCCTTTTGCCAAACCGGATAGGGGAGCACATCTATCAGTCTGAAAATATGGTTATTGAGTGTGTCAGATCGATGTTGAAAGGTGTCAAGCACCAATTCGCTGGTTTGTTTTTCCTTTACCTCAAAACGTACGGTGGCTACTCCCATCCAAATACAAACGACGCCGGTCGGGCAGCGTGAATCGTTTATCTCCAGTACTTTGACTGAAAAGTCGAAAGAAGGAGACCGGTAAATCACACCGGTTTTCATGGAGACTTCCTCATTAAGTTCTATCATTCCGGGTTCTGTCTCTTTTTTACATCCCGTCAGGATAATTACTGCCAGCAAAATATAAATCAGATGTTTCATAACCCTTTTTACGTAATGACGTACCAGAGGTTCAAAAAGTTGCCCGAAAGCTCTAATTTTGTAAATATTTTAAACCGATGAAGATAGGAAATACCGATTTAGGCTCCATGCCCCTGTTTCTGGCACCTATGGAAGACGTAACCTACAAGTCATTCAGGTACATGTGCAAGAAATATGGAGCCGATGTGATGTATACCGAATTTGTTTCTTCGGAAGCATTGGTCAGGAATGTGTCGAAAACCAGGCAGAAGATGACCCTTTTCGATTTTGACCGTCCGGTGGCGATTCAAATTTATGGTCATAACATCGATTCCATGGTGGTGGCTGCCAAAGTGGCGGAAGAGGCAGGACCCGATTTCATTGACATCAATTTCGGCTGCCCCATGAAGAAGATTGTCAGGCATGGAGCGGGAGCGGCCTTGTTGCTTGATCTGCCCAAAATGCAAAGAATGGCTGAAGCGGTTGTGAAAGCTGTCAGGTTGCCGGTGACCGCCAAAACCAGATTAGGGTGGGATGAGCAAAACAAACCGGTGCATGAAGCTGCCCTCCGGTTGCAGGATGCCGGTATCCAGGCTTTGGCCATACACGGCCGAACCCGCAGCCAGCTTTACAACGGTTATGCCGACTGGAGCCTGATCGGGGAAGTGAAAAACGATCCGGCCATTCATATCCCCATCATTGGCAACGGGGATATCCGGGGACCTCAAAGAGCCGCTGAGCTGTTGAGCCAATCGGGTGTGGACGGATTGATGATTGGCAGGCCGGCTATCGGCAGACCATGGATTTTCAGGGAGATCCGGCATTATTTTAACACCGGTGAAATTCTGCCTCCCCCTCAAGTTGCCGAAGTCGTCGAAAATGTAAGGGAACAGCTTTTACTTGCTATCGGATGGAAGGAGGACGAAAAGCGGGGAATCATGGAAATGCGGCGGCACCTGGCTAAATATTTCCCCCATCTGCCTGATTTCCGTGAATTGAAGATTAGACTTTTACAGGCTGTTAATTATCAGGATGTGAATGCCTTGCTTGGTGAGATTGCCGAAAAATACCACGGCATGAATGTTGATTACAGCGATATTACCTTAAACTGAAGGGATGAAAAAAAGATATGCACGCCATTATGATGAAAATTCACTGCAGAGGAAACTGAAAGAGTATTCGGTGAAAGCCGGGCAACAGGTAGTATATGCGGTTTTGTTGTTATACTATATTTTGAAATCACCTGAGGTTTCCCTTAGGAAAAGAGCCTCGATCGCAGCTGCCCTGGGCTACTTCATCCTTCCCCTTGATGCGATACCCGACCTGGTCCCTCTGATCGGCTTTACAGATGATCTTGGGGTGCTGATCTTTGCGCTGACCCAGATTTCAGGTTGCCTTACTCCCGGGATCAAACAGCAGGCAAGGGTGAAGTTGAACGAATGGTTTAAAAAGGTGGATGAGAAAAAACTGCAGGCTTTGGAAGGGAAAATTGCGGATTGAAAGATGAAGACTAACCTTTTTTGTTTGTTTTTTTTGTGGAGTGTGTTCATTCTGGCACCGGCGGTTTCACTTGCCCAAGTCAGGGTGGAGAAGAAGCCGGTACCTCCCAGGGAACAACTGAAAATCCCGCCCAAAACCGGAGCGGGTTATGTGTTGCTCCCCGGTCGCTGGATATGGCACCGGCCTACAAAGACGTACCTCTGGCAAAGCCCGGTCTGGGTCGTGCCCCCGGAAGGAAAAGCTTACTCTCCCGGATATTGGAAAACAGTAAAAAAAGGATGGGTCTGGGTTCCAGGGAAATGGGAGAACAAAAGGCGATTATGGTCAAAAATCACTGGCGGATAGCGGCTGTTCTTTCGTAAGCTGCTGAAAGATATCCCCGAGGTTTTGCTGTATTTCCGACAAGGCAAGAAGGGACCGCCCCGAATTAACTGCAAACCGGAACAGGACCGGGCGGATATCTTCCGTACCGGAGGCAGAAACCAGCCAGCCACCTCCTTCCGGAGATATTTCTCCAGCACTCAGGATCTGTTTCAGTTCATGAACCATAACCGGGCGGTCAAATTCAACATAGACCTGCTGGTTGCGGTTCAGCCCCGATTCCTTCAGCAGAGTCAGGTTGCTGTCTGCCACCAGCATTCCGTGATGGATTATCACCACCCGCCCGCAAATGGCTTCGATTTCCTGTAAAATGTGAGAAGAGAGCAGCACAGTTTTTTCTTTGCTGATTTCCCTGATCAGTTCCCTGATTTCTTCCAACTGGTTGGGATCCAGTCCGCTGGTTGGTTCATCCAGAATCAGCAAATGGGGATCATGAATCAATGCCTGCGCCAGCCCCACCCTTTGGCGGTATCCTTTGGATAACGCGCCGATTTTTTTGTTTTTCTCAGGGCCCAGGCCGGTCAGGTCGATCATCTCCTTTACCCGGTTCCTGATTGATTTCAGTTTGTAAAAACCCGCGGCAATCTCAAGATATTCGGTTACATACAGGTCAGTATACAGGGGATTGTTCTCGGGAAGATATCCGATCCCCATCTTGATGGCTGTTCCGTCGATTGTAACCTTCTCCCCGTCGACCAGAATTTCACCTTCACTGGCGGGAAGGTATCCGGTAATGATTTTCATCAGGGTTGATTTTCCGGCCCCGTTGGGCCCCAGGAAACCAACCAGTTCTCCTTTATGCAGGGTAAACGAAACGTGGTCAAGCGCTTTCTGTCTGCCGTAATATTTGGTTATCTGCTTAATTTCTACCGACATGGAAATAAAATGAGCAACAAAAATAGTCGATTCTTTTTATTTTTATGTGAATGGATTAATTTTGCATTTCAGGCTTTGAATGTTCAACACATGGATAATCCTAATTTTAAATATATCAATGATTTATGCCGTTATGAACGGTTAAAGACCAGGGAAGTGCTAATCGGATCAATTCCCTTGGGAGGTGATAACCCGATCCGCATCCAATCGATGACCGATACGGATACGAAGGACACAGAAGCAACAGTAAACCAAATAATTAACATAATTAAATCCGGTGCCGATTACGTCAGGGTGACGGTAAAAGGCCTTCGTGATGCGGAAAATCTGGCCAATATTAAAAAGGAGCTGGTTGAGAGGGGGTATACCAATCCATTGATCGGCGACATCCATTTTAATCCCAGGTTGGCTGAGATAGCTGCCCGTTACATTTCGAAGGTCCGGATAAACCCGGGGAATTTTTATGACAAGCGGGCGACCTTTGAACATTTGTTATATACTGATGAGCAATACCGGGATGAGTTGCAGAAAATTGAAGAGCAGTTCATTCCGTTCCTGGAGTTGCTGCGGAAAAGCAATACGGCTTTGCGTATTGGGGCGAATCAGGGTTCGCTGAGCGACCGGATCATGAGCCGGTACGGCGATACGCCCACCGGGATAGTCGAATCGGTGATGGAATTTCTCCGGATATGCAAGAAAGTGAATTTCAATAACGTGGTGATCTCGATCAAGTCGAGCAACACCCGGGTAATGGTATATACGGTAAGGCTGCTTTGTTACCGGATGAGGCTGGAAGACATGGATTATCCGCTTCATCTTGGCGTGACCGAGGCTGGTGAAGGGGAGGAGGGCCGCATCCGTTCTTCCGTGGGTATCGGTGCCCTGCTGGCCGACGGGATAGGAGACACCATCCGGATTTCGCTTACTGAAAAGCCGGAGAGGGAGATCCCGGTAGCCCAGAAGCTAATCAGTCACTTCCGTTCGTATCAGGATCACCAGCGTATCACCGCACCCTTGCATGCCCAGGTTAATCCCTTTGAGTATGAAAGGCGTTCCACCCGGCCGGTGCTTAACATGGGCGGCCGTTCCTTGCCGGTGGTCGTGGCTGATCTGGGGGACCGTTCCCTGCAGGAGATCCTTCCCATCAGGGGGAAACTGATTCCCGACTACTTTTTATCGGGAAACAAGGTGTTGGATATCCAGGGGAATTCCAACCCTGTCATATCTTTGGAAGAGTATCTCTTTGAAAGTACCCGCTGGGGCCGGATGAAATTCATCCGTACAGACAAAATGGAATTCGACCGTTTCATGGACCGGCACCCGGAAATCATAACCAAGCTGAAACAGACCCGTAAAACGGTCCTGATCATGGAGAGTTACAATAAGAATCCCTTTGCAGAAATGCGTGCTTTCTTCATGATGCTAGACACTCATATCTGGAAAGTACCCGTCATCCTTTACCGGAGGTACAATGAACGTTCGCTGGAGGATTTGCAGGTCAAAGCCTCGGCCGACCTGGGTGGCTTGCTGATCGACGGATACGGGGATGGCCTCTGCATTTCGAATGATCATGAGAACATCACCTTTACCGAATTAAAAGACCTCAGTTACGGAATCCTTCAGGCTTCCAGGATGAGGGTTTCCAAAACCGAATTTATCTCATGTCCGGGGTGTGGCCGAACCCAGTTTGACCTACATGAAACCACTCTGAAAATCAAGGAGCATTTCAGTCATCTGAACCACCTGAAGATCGGCGTAATGGGTTGCGTGGTGAACGGCCCGGGTGAAATGGGGGATGTCGACTATGGTTTTGTCGGTGCTGGAAACGGCAAGATCAACCTCTACAAAGGGCAGCAGCTAGTCAAGCATTACATCCCCTATGAGATGGCTGTTGAAGAGCTGGAGCACCTGATACGGGAGAATGGGGACTGGATTGACCCCTGATCTTCTTCAGAATACAAGCCCGAATCTGAATCCTCCCACCATTAAGGTGCCTGAATACCCCAGGTCGCCCCACCATTCGT
>Ga0116193_1003683_pt1 | contig 10956 bp, 6 predicted proteins | sample AD_UKC115_MetaG_FD_89892 | JGI IMG/M metagenome (GOLD analysis project Ga0116193, IMG submission 89892) | Active sludge microbial communities of municipal wastewater-treating anaerobic digesters from Hong Kong - AD_UKC115_MetaG | ecosystem: Engineered > Bioreactor > Anaerobic > Digestate | place...
GAAAATCAACCTTCGTAAAATCTATTGTCGGGGAGATTGAACCACTGCAGGGTGAAATCCGCACAGGGCATCAGGTTATCATTGGTTATTACGCCCAAAACCAAGCGCTGCTTTTAGATCCCGAAAAAACGGTATTCCAGATTATTGATGAGATTGCAGTGGGCGACATCAGACCTAAAATCCGCTCCATACTCGGCAGTTTTCTGTTCAGTACCGAAGATACGGAGAAAAAGGTGAAAGTGCTCTCCGGAGGCGAAAAGTCAAGGTTGGCCTTGGCAAAATTGCTGTTAAGTCCCGTTAATCTGCTTATTTTGGATGAGCCGACCAACCATTTGGATATGGCCTCGAAAGATGTGCTCAAAAATGCTTTGCTTCAATACGAAGGGAGCATGATTCTGGTGTCGCACGACCGTGATTTTCTTCAGGGATTGACCGAAAAAGTAATCGAGTTCAAGGACGGAGGCATCAATACTTATATTGGCGATGTATATGATTTCTTAGAAAAAAGAAAATTAGGCACCTTGCAAGAACTGCAAAACAGGCATGGAGTTAAAGTAGAGGGTGCAGACGAAGGACGGCCGTCGGAAAATAAGGATTCTTACGCACTTAGAAAACAGCAAGAGGCAGAAACGCGTAAAATTCGCAACCGAATTCATAAGATTGAACAGGAGATAGAAGAACTGGGGAAAAAACTTCGTGCCATCGAAGAAAAGATGGCGGCTCCCGAAGCGCATGCCGCTGAAATCTCCTCCGGTAGTTTATATGCCGATTATGCGAAAATCCAAAACAAAATGGCGGAGCTCGAAACACGTTGGACGGAACTGATGGAAGAACTATAACCCGTACAGCAATAAATAAAAATGTATTGCAAGCAAGAACAAGGATTATTTTAATGGATAAATACCAACGCCGATGGGTTCATCCCTACTTCCACCGAAAATTTCTTCTTCCCGTCTCGGTCAAAACAGTACACATCTCCATTAACTGTAAATTGGCAAGCATCGGCAATGTACACATCCTGATTCACTTCATTAACCCCAATTGCGTATGGAGTTTGAATAACAGTTCCGTCTGAGATGAATGCATCATTGATGATGGTTTCAGTCGATATGTCCATCACTTTAATCCAAGAGGCCTGCGTATTGAAATTATAATAGTAAAGATACGCCTTCTGCCCTGAAATGGCAAAATTAGCTACCGGCAAGTTGAAATCCTGAACTACTTCATCGGTTTGCGAATCAATACGTTGAAATGTCGCGGGAATATCGCTGTAATTTCCACGCGTCGCCAAGTACACATCCCCGTAAATATCAGCCCGAAGCAGATAAGGGTTGGTGCCGACTTCAATGGTTTTGATTTCCGTAAAAGTCTGTAAATCTATTACGGAAACGGTATTCCCATAGTTCGGATAGTTCAATCCTCCGGAATTGGCCACATATAACTTTCGGTTGGCCACACATAATCCTTCGGGATTGCTGCCGGCGGTTACGGAAGCTTCGATAACCATTGTGGCAGTATCCAATCGCAACACAGAACCATCATTACACGAAATATAAGCTTTGTCTTCGAAAAAAGCAGTAAACCGCGGACTTTTCCCAACCAATGAAATCTGTTTTAACGACTTACAAGTACGAACATCCATAATCTCCAATTGCTCCGAAACAGAAATGATGGCATAGAGTTTGCTACCATACTGCTTCAAGTCGTTGCCGGTGTCTCCGAGGCGACGACCGTTCTGCCGAAGAAACAGATCCTGATACATCACCTGTTCATCAAAATTATAATAGGAAATGGAACTGTTATTCATATTCCACACCCCTTCATTCAATACATAAAGCCCTTTTAATCCGCTGTTATTGATATCCTCAGGAATGGGATCTTCTTTATGACAAGCGGTAAAGATAGGTAACAACAGCAGCAATCCTGCTAACGAAAGAGAAGAAAATTCTCTTTTCAAAAACTGACATTTAATTTTTTTCATCGTTAAAAAAATAATTTAGTACAACAATCTTTTTAACTTCGAAAAAGCGACAAACAAAAAATGAGATAATCCATTTTGTCTGTTACAGCCCATTTCCCGAAGCTTTCACAACCTAATTATGATGGCAGGTTTTCTGACTTGTTTCTCTTTAGGCGCCTTCCCATTGATTCACTCAACAGTGACATATAAGAGCCTAAAGAACTTACGAAACTCACAGCAGCGGGTACTGTCCAGGCTTTTCACCTGATTCCCTTTTATAATTTTTCGATGGAAAAATTATCACCACATAATCATTGGCAAAGATACATATTTTTATATCAAAATAATAAAGAAACAAAAAAAAGTGACTATTTTTTTCTGTACTTTTGCAACTAATTTTTATGAAAAAAACAACCTATATATTATTAATACTGCTGTTGGGCTTTTTTATCCGTAATACATACGGACAACACGGCATTATTAAAGGATTTGTATACGACAATTCCAATGGAGAACCTGTTGCCTTTTGTCCTGTCCAACTGAAAGGAACCTCCTACGGAGCTATTACCGAACGAAACGGTTCTTTCGTCATCAGTCAAATCCCATCCGGAGACTATACACTGCAAATCGTTTTTTTCGGCTACGACACCTTGACTGAGTCCATAAGTGTAAATAACAACACCCAGACCAAGCGTTACTTAATGAAGCCATCTAAAGTGTTTTTGAATGCCGTACAAGTTACGGCTTCGGAACAACGGGTAATTACCGAAACACGCACATCGGTTATCTCCATCACGCCGAAAGAGATGACTAAGATGCCTTCTATTGGAGGACAACCCGACTTTGCCCAATACCTACAAGTGTTGCCGGGTATCATTTCCACCGGAGATCAAGGGGGACAAATGTATGTCCGCGGAGGTACTCCGATACAAAACATGGTCCTTTTGGACGGCATGCTGGTATTGAATCCGTTTCATTCCATCGGGCTCTTTTCGGTTTTCGACAACGACCTGATGAGTATGGCCGATATTTATACCGGTGGCTTTGGAGCAGAATTCGGCGGGCGCGTATCGTCAGTGATGAATATCATTACTAGAGATGGTAACCGCAAAAGAATTTCCGGGAAAATTGATGCCAATACCTTCGGCGCCAAATTGTTGTTGGAAGGTCCTATCGTCAAGCTTAAAGAAGAACGAAATGTCTCTTTAAGTTATATTCTCTCCGCTAAAGGCTCTTACTTGGAAGAGACTTCAAAACTCTTTTACCGCTACGCCGATACCAATGGACTTCCATTCAACTATTTGGATATCTACGGAAAAATATCGTTGGCTGCTAAAAACGGAACAAAGTTAAATATCTTCGGATTCAATTTTGCCGACCAAGTGTTTTACCAAAATGTAGCCAAGTACAAATGGAATAATTATGCCATAGGTACCAATTTTCTGATTATTCCGGGAGATGCGCCGGTCACTCTCGAAGGAACTATTGCGTACTCTAACTACGGTATTAAACTGAATGACTTTTTCAATAATCGTCAGGACAGCAGCTCTATCTCCGGGTTCACCGCCAACCTCAACATCTCCTACTACATCGGCAAACATGTATTAAACGTCGGAGCAGAATTGCTCGGCTACCGAACTTCTTACTCTTTCTATAGTACACCCTATTATTTGGTTACCCAGAACGACAACACTTCCGACATAGGCATTTATGCCAAATTCAAATACAATTTTAGAAATAAGCTGTTGATTGAGCCCGGTTTCAGAGTCCAATACTACGGATCGCTTAATACCGCTTCGCCCGAACCGCGACTGGCAATGAAATACAACATCACCCCGAAAATACGTTTGAAACTCGCTGGCGGTCTTTACTCTCAAAACTATGTGGCCGCTACTTCCGACCGCGATGTAGTGAATTTGTTCTACGGATTCTTATCATCACCTGACGATCTGCCTCACTATTTTGACGGAAAAGAGGTTCAAAATAATCTTCAACGCGGGCAACATGTCATTTTGGGATTTGAATTCGATATGATTCCACACACCACCATCAACATTGAGGGCTATTTCAAAAATTTCTCGTTGCTCACTTCCCTTAACCGATATAAGATTTACGAAGATAATATGGCCTATGCCGATAAACCGGAAATGGAAAGAAAAGATTACATTTTTGAAAATGGGATGGCCTACGGAGGCGATTTTACGGCAAAATTTGAACACAAAGGATTTTACATCTGGTTCGTTTACTCGTTGGGTTGGGTAACCCGATACGATGGAGTTGTTACCTACAGTCCCCACTTTGACCGCCGCCACAACATCAACTTGCTATTCTCTTACTCATGCGGCAAAAGACAGTCATGGCAATTTGACGTACGCTGGAACTACGGATCCGGATTTCCGTTTACCCAAAACCAAGGCTACTACCCCAATTACCTTCCCTCCAACGGAATCGGAGACGATTACGTTACGTCTAATGAGGATATCTCCTTCTTCCTCGCCGACCTCAACAAAGCAAGACTCCCCGATTATCACCGGTTGGACATCAATATTAAAAAGAAATTCTTCCTCGGAGAAAAAAATATTATTGAATTGAACGCCGGTGCTACCAATGTGTATAACTACAGCAACATCTTTTACGTAAACCGCATCAGCAACGAAATTATTTACCAATTGCCCATTTTATACAGTTTCGGCATTTCATGGACGTTTTAATCATGGAAAAATTGCAATCTGCACCCAATCTAAAATTCAAGATTCAAAGAATTATTGCCATAGCATCTTGTTTGATTTTTGTCGGAAAAATAATTGCATATTTCTTAACCAATTCTGTCGGAATATTAACCGACGCACTTGAAAGTACGGTGAATGTTATTACCGGATTTCTTACCCTATATGCCATTTATGTCTCCATAAAACCTAAAGATGAGAATCATCCTTTTGGGCACGGAAAAGCAGAATTTTTATCGGCATCCGTGGAAGGTTTTTTAATACTCGTTGCAGGATTGATTATTATTATTGAAGCAATAAAAAGACTCTTCATTCCAACGGAAGTTTCTCAATTGGACATTGGGATTGTCATTGTAGCTGTTGCAGGTCTATTCAATTATTTAATCGGTTGGTACAGCATAAGAATTGGCAAAAAGAACAATTCCATCGCTTTAATTTCAGGCGGGAAACATTTACAATCAGACACTTATTCATCCATTGGATTGGTCATCGGTTTAATTTTGCTGTACTATACAAAATTAGCATGGTTGGATAGTTTAATCGCCTTGATTTTCGGAGCAATTATTTTAATCACCGGCTTTAAAATTCTGAAAGAAACCACCTCACATCTGATGGACGAAGCAGATTTTAAATTAATTGAACGATTCGGGAAAATAATTGAAGAAAACAAACCAAATCAATGGATTGATATACATAATTTCAAACTTGTTAAATACGGAAACGTATTTCATATCAATTGCGACTTGGTACTCCCATGGAATTTGTATTTATCAGATGCCCACAATGAGGGAGAAAAACTAAGAAATTTATTGGTGTCGAATTTCTCGGAAGATATTGTTTTTAACCTGCATACGGATGAGTGTTTTAAAAAATACTGTAAACATTGTAATATAGAGGATTGCAAGGAACGAGCCGAAGATTTTGAAACACTTTTAAAATTCGACATCCAAAAATTTACAAAGGAACAAACCGAATAATCCCTGTTACCAAAGACTTCATTTTTCCCCGAATCCATTCAGGAACTCTATATACCCAATAAAATTTTTTTAAATTAAAAACAAAAAAATAGGTCTGCAACAACGGCAAACCTATTTAATAAAGGATTTGAAATAATTCGGATTACTCGGCGAGGATTCTTACATGATTTTGCTGCACCTCAGCCACTCCGCCGTTGATATCGAAAAAGAGTGTCTCTTCTTTGTCGTTGACAATTTTGATTTTTCCTTTTTTGAGGGCGGCAATGAGCGGCGCATGTTGATTCAACACTTCAAAAAGTCCATCCATTCCGGGCATTTGAATCAGCGAACCGTTTCCGTTATATATTTCCTTATCAGGGGTTAAGATTTCGATATTCATAACACTAAACTCTATAAAGTATTAAACAGCAGCTGTTAGCAATTTTCCTTTTTCAATAGCTTCTTCGATGGTTCCCACCATATTGAAGGCAGTTTCGGGAAGGTCATCCAATTCGCCGTCCATAATCATATTGAAACCTTTGATGGTATCTTCGATATCGACGAATTTTCCGGGGATTCCCGTAAATTGGGCGGCCATATACATCGGTTGAGACAAGAAACGTTGCACTTTACGGGCGCGGTAAACCACTTTTCTGTCTTCTTCCGACAACTCTTCCATACCGAGGATGGCGATAATATCTTGAAGTTCAGCATATCTTTGAAGCGTTTCTTTCACGCGTTGTGCCGTTTTATAGTGTTCTTCGCCAACGATATCGGGCGTTAATATTCGGGAAGTAGAGTCAAGCGGATCCACGGCGGGATAGATTCCCAATTCAGAGATTTTACGGCTCAATACGGTAGTAGCATCCAAGTGAGAGAAGGTCGTTGCAGGCGCCGGGTCCGTCAAGTCATCCGCCGGTACATAAATAGCTTGAACTGAAGTAATAGAACCTCTTTTCGTGGAGGTAATTCTTTCCTGCATCACACCCATTTCAGTAGCGAGCGTAGGTTGATAACCCACTGCAGAAGGCATACGGCCAAGAAGCGCCGACACTTCGGAACCAGCTTGGGTAAAACGGAAAATATTATCAACAAAGAAGAGGATATCCTTACCGCCGGATTCTTCGTCACCATCGCGGTAATATTCGGCCATTGTCAGTCCTGAAAGGGCAACTCTTGCGCGGGCTCCGGGGGGTTCGTTCATCTGTCCGAACACCAGCGTGGCCTGCGATTTAGAAAGCTCTTCGCGATCCACTTTGGAAAGATCCCAACCGCCTTCGTCCATACTTTTCTTAAATTCTTCTCCGTAGCGAATAACACCGGACTCTATCATTTCACGAAGCAAGTCGTTTCCTTCGCGGGTACGTTCGCCCACCCCGGCAAATACGGACATTCCGGAATATTTTTTCGCAATATTGTTAATCATCTCCATGATAAGAACCGTTTTTCCCACGCCGGCACCGCCGAAAAGACCAATCTTTCCCCCTTTTGCGTAAGGTTCAATCAAGTCAATTACCTTAATCCCGGTATAAAGCACCTCTTGACTGGTCGAGAGGGTTTCGAAAGTTGGAGGATCGCGGTGAATTTCGCGACGAACGTCCGAATGAATCGGAGCAATACCATCAATACTTTCGCCGATAACATTCATCAATCGGCCGTTAACATCACCGGTAGGCATCGAAATCATACTTCCGGTAGCAATCACATCCATTCCTCTGTATAATCCATCAGTAGAATCCATTGCAATACAACGCATGGTATTTTCGCCGATTCCTTGTTGACACTCAAGCACCAGTTTTTCACCGTTATCTTTAATGATTTCCAATGCATCATAAATATTGGGAAGCGTGTCTTCTTCTTCAAATTGAACGTCAATTACCGCCCCAATAATCTGAGAAATTTTTCCTTTAATTTTTTGTGCCATTTTATCTGTTTTTTCTAATTTATCTACAAAAGTTGTTTATTTTTTTGAGTGGCCAAAAATACCACTTTTTTACATATATACAATCAAAGAATTATAATTTTGTTTTAAAAAAAGCTAATATTCGGGATAATAGCTCTATCTCGCATAAAAATCGACAATTAATCGAAAAAGATGATGATAATCTTATTTTTTTTCAGGGCCTGCCGGCTTCGACGTCGGTCTCATGAAGGGAAAAGCCACAATCGTTCCTTGTCTCAAAAAATAAATTGAATTTGGTTTAGGTTATATTAAAAAAAAGTATATTTGCAATGAGGTAATTCTCTTCAAATGGAAACTGACCTTGTTCTTCAGTTCACAAAAACAACAATTGCTTCCTGCGAACATCATAAACTGAAAAACACCTCTGCAAAAAATTAATAAAACCATAAAGCATGTTCTAAACACATGATTTAATTAATTATACATCAAAAAAAGGAGGTCTTTTATGAAAACAACGAAAATAATCGGGATTTTTCTCTTGGCTATTCTGCTTTTATCCCAATGTAAAAAAGAGGAAATTCCTGAAAATCAAAAGGGATTCATCAAATTTAGGTGCATTAATCCAGTTAACAGTGCTCAAAAAGGGCATCTCTTTACAATCGGCTCCGACTATATAAATCCACCGCTAACAGGCCCCGTAACCGCGACACATATGAGGACCATGCGCATTACCATTGGGGATGTTTGGATTTCGAAAGGAACCGTAAGAGTAGGCATTCCTGACACATTGGAGTGGGTAAGACTCACAACGGAAACCAACCGAACTCCTAAATTATTTGAAGAGTACTCTTTTCCTTCGCAACAAATTCCTGTGGGAAACTATAAAAGCGTTAAAATAACATTTCGGAACGTATTCTATCGCATCACACGACTAATTTCAGACACAATGGTCGTTTATGAATTGCTCGAAACCATGGGAAGCTGGACTGATTATTGTGACGAAGCAGATACTTCGTGGGCAAGAACCAACTACTTTGGCCCGGACGGGAACCATTATCTAAACGACCAGAATCGCTTTGCAATGGCTAGTGAAGGAGAACGTATCAGCGGCATAAACATCACAAGCGACAAAACCGCTTTGGTGTATTGGCGTTTAGGAGCAGGGGTTACAGAACCTTGTACTAACTACTTAATGGACGAAAATGGAAATTTAGAGTGGGATTGCGGCGTAGATTATATTGATATCGAGTGTCCCCCTGAAGTGGAATATATGTGGGATTTTGTCGTCGAATATGAATAAAAATCGGGCAAATTTGTCATATCTCGAATTTCAATAATTTATTTTGTTTAGTTCTATTCTTTTTACGAAAAAATATTAAATTTTCTGTAAAAGAAAAAATATTATTTTGTACATTTGCGGCATCTTATTTTTAACAAATTTTGAATAAAATGAATAAAATCAAGGCTTTATTTTTGGTTCTTTTAGCGCTTCTCCTCACCGGAAACTTCTATGCACAAGAGAAAGAGTATCACTGGATGGTAGTCCCGAACGATCCGCTCCATGCACGTGTATTCACTCTTGATAACGGATTACAAGTATATCTGAGCGTTTATAAAGACGCCCCCCGCATTCAGTGCTATATTCCCGTAAAAGTGGGCAGCAAAAATGATCCCAAAGAAACAACCGGTTTAGCCCACTATTTTGAACATATGATGTTTAAGGGAACCCCTAATTTCGGCACCACCGATTGGGAAAAGGAAAAAGTCCTTATCGCACAAATTGAAGATTTATTTGAAATATATCGTACAGAAACCGATCAGGAAATTCGCAACCAACTATATCATCAGATTGACAGTCTTTCCTACGAAGCAAGCAAGTATGCCATCCCGAACGAATACGACAAAATGATGAAGTACATCGGATCTCAGGGCACCAACGCCGGCACTTCCAATGATTATACCATCTATATCGAAAATATTCCTTCCAATCAGTTGGAAAATTGGGCCATGATTCAGGCAGAACGGTTTAAACAACCGGTATTACGCCTTTTCCATACGGAATTGGAAACTGTATATGAAGAGAAAAACATGTCGCTCACCAACGACAGCCGCAAAGTGAATGAAGCCATGCTGGCTGCATTATATCCGAATCATCCTTATGGGCAACAAACCACACTGGGAGAAGCCGAACACTTGAAAAATCCTTCCATGAAAAACATCCGGGAATTTTACGACAAATACTATATACCCAACAATATGGCCATTTGTCTATCCGGAGATTTCGATATGGATCAAGCCATCCAAATTATTGACAAATATTTCGGCAAACTTGAATCCAAACCACTCCCTGAATTTAAAATCACGCCGGAGGTTCCGATAAAAGCACCTATAATTAAAGAAGTTACAGGATTAGAAGCAGAATTTGTACGAATAGGATTTCGTATCGGAGAACCCGCCAATTCAAAAGACATATACATTCTCAACATGCTGGACCATATTATGTCTAATGGAAAATCCGGATTAATCGATTTGAACTTGAATCAAAAACAAGCGGTCTATAGTGCCACTGCCTATCCGTATGTACTGTGCGACAACTCTTCCTATATTCTGAGTGGCGTTCCGAAAACAGGACAAACGGTTGAAGAAGTTAAGGATCTGTTATTGGCCCAGATAGAGGCAATCAAAGAGGGAAAGTTTGACGACAATCTCTTACAGGCAGCCCTCAACAATATGAAGTTAAGTGAGATGCGTCAATTGGAAAACAACCAGGCCAGAGCCATGTGGATGGCCCGCGCTTTCATGAATAATATTCCATGGCACGAAGCATGTAAATCTATTGAAAATTACAGTCAAATCACCCGCGAAGATATTATCAAATTTGCTAATAAACACTTTCAAAACAATTACGTAGTTATCTATAAACGTCAGGGAACCCCCGAAGAAGTGGAGAAAGTTTCCAAACCCGCTATCACGCCCATCTATGTAAACAGAGAGAGTGAATCTAATTTTTTCAAAACCATCCAAGAAAACAGAACCGGAGAAATTGAACCTGTATTTGCAGATTTTCAAAAAGAGATTACCTTCACGGACTGGAACGGAATCAAGATGTATTGTCTGAAAAATGTGGAGAACAGTACATTTGAACTTAAATTTCGTTTCAATGCAGGGGAATTAAATGACTTAAGACTTCCTATTGCGACACAATATTTTGATTATTTGGGAACGGATCAATTCACGGCGGCTCAATTCAAAGAGGAGTTTTATCGTATTGCCTGTAATTTAAGTTTTTACAGTTCCGATGATTATAGTCAGATTACCTTATCCGGATTAAGTGAGAACTACGAAAAAGCATTGAGCTTAACTATGGACTTACTTAACAGAGCGATTCCCGATAAAACAGCTTTAGAGAAC
>Ga0116193_1003686_pt1 | contig 10953 bp, 5 predicted proteins | sample AD_UKC115_MetaG_FD_89892 | JGI IMG/M metagenome (GOLD analysis project Ga0116193, IMG submission 89892) | Active sludge microbial communities of municipal wastewater-treating anaerobic digesters from Hong Kong - AD_UKC115_MetaG | ecosystem: Engineered > Bioreactor > Anaerobic > Digestate | place...
GAATTCTCCACGCCGGGCGGAGTTTTCCTTCACCATTAGTGCGCTGAATCCGCAATGGGGATTTCGCTCCGCTTTGGAAAACTATTATAAGAATTACCCCGATTGCTTCATCAAAAACGCGAAGCAGGAGGGAATCTGGCTGGCCAAAGCCGATCCGACCAAAATCGAGCATCCGGAAGATTTTAACTTCATGTTTCATCAGGTCATGAACGGGCCCAAATTGCAGGACATGATCAAGTTCGATGATGAACATGGCTTTTTAACGTATCGTTATATTCTTGGACCCGAATACGGAATTCCGCTGAAGAAGGACGAGCCGCAGACTTATGAAAACCTGTTGAGCCATATTGAAGCAGAGAAGAAGACCAAAGGCGGAGCACAGGCTCGTGCCGTCGAGAATTGCGGCTTGCGCACGCCCGACGGAAAGCTTTCTTATAAGTTTATGGATTGGCCATGGCTGACCGGTTTTCAAATTATCCAAAATACAGATCCGAAATTGCCTCAAACGCCAGAGGCTCCCAATCGCGCCCACATTAATTACAATCCGGAGGATCCGGAAAAATTATTCATCAAGAGCAAACTAGGCGACCTTGGTGCCGGCCTGGATGGGCACATGCTGGATTCGTTGGGAATGTATTCTTCTTTTGTAAACTACTCCCCGATGCATTTCTCCTATTCCAGCTATCCGCTTACATTTGACCGCGACAAACACATCCCGTGCATGCTGGAAATCTGGTCGCTCACGGAGTTCTGCAAATGGATATCGGAAGATTTGCATTCCAAGGGAAAGATGGTGCTGGCCAATGGACTTCCCGGGCCATTTCCATTTCTCGCCCCTTACGCAGATATGCTGGGAAGGGAAGTTTCCTTTCTGAACAAGAAGACCAATACTTATTCCCCGGAAAGCGATGCCACACTTAACTACCGGCGTGCCATTTGTTATCAAAAACCGCTGCTGATGCTCTGGAACGACAACTACAATGTGATCACGCATGAAATGGTGGAAATGTATATGAAGCGTGGCGTCTTTTATGGCTTCTATCCATCCATGTTCGAATATCATGTGAAGACGGATTATGGCAAGTATGAGCATCCGTGGTATTTTAATGAGCCAAAATTCTATAACCGTGATCGTGATTTATTCAAGAAGTACGTCCCAATGATTCGCACGCTAAGTCAGGCGGGATGGGAACCCGTTCCGTATGCCAGTTGCGAGGATAAGGAAATCTGGGTTGAGCGATTCGGCTCCATCGCCAAGGGCAATTTACACTTAACCGTTTTGAATACAGGAAAGACAAAACGGGAAGTGAAAGTAGTTTTGGATGACAATCTGCAATGGAACGGCAGCAGTTCAGGCGTAACAGATCTCGTAAATCAAAAGATGATTTCTCTTTCTGGCAAGACATTGAGCTTTGAATTAGAGCCGGAAAACGTCGTGGCTCTTTCTCTAAAATAAGAAAAAGCGCATCCAATCGCAGTTATGCCTAATCCGGGCAGGGCAAGTTCAATCACTTGCCCTGTCCGGATCATCTCCCAAATAATTCAAATAGGTTTCGGCCATATTCGCGCTGACAATCATCGGCATATACAATGCCGAATCGGCTTCGACCAAACGCCCGTCGCCTAGGCGAATCTGGTTGGGGGTCTTGGGTTTTTGCTTTAATCCATACAGTCCGGGCAACTCGGCCTTATCCTTGGCGCGCTTCGCATCGATTGCTTCCAAGTCTATGCCCTTAATCGCAAATTTCCGCAGCCGCTCCAACTCCTCGGCCACTTCTCCCGTGGCTTGGCCAACCAGATTATGCTGCTCATCGGGATCATTGATCATATCAAAGGCCATATCGTCGCAGCCGCGGAAATAGATATATTTATAGCGCTCGCTGCGCACCATGCGGAACTCCGCGCATTGCCCCCACCGCGGCCAGAACGATTCGCAAATGACACCCGTGCGTTGTGCAGCCGCACTCTTGCCACCCGCCAGAATGGGCGAAATATCCACGCCGTCCAACCCCACCGGCGCAGGCGCGCCGGCAATGGCGCACAGCGTCGGAAACATATCGAGCAAACTCACCGGCGTGGCGCATTTCGCGGCCGGGCGCTCATTGCGCCGATGCTCGGGCGTGGAGATGATCAGCGGCACACGCGTGGCGGCCTCATGCCAGACATTTTTCCACCATAACCCATGCTCCCCTGCCATTTCGCCATGATCCGAAGTATAAATAATAATTGTATTTTCCAGCAATCCATCGCGCTCCAGTTGCGCCAGCATGTCGCCGAGCAACTCATCCAGATAACTGACACAAGCAAAATAACCAGCACGCGCCTGCATCTCCTCGTGGGGCTCAATCTCATGGGTGCGAAAGCCGCGGATGGCATCCTGCGTCAACTGGTGGCGCATGGCATCGCTGGTCTTGCCAATGCGCGGCGGCGTGACGCCATTGGGCCAGTAGCGGTCGATGAAGCGCTTGGGCGCGGTCAGTGGAAAATGCGGGCGGCTGAACGAAGCATACAGCATCCATGGCTGGTCGGGATTGGCCGCATTCTGTTCGCGCACCCAGGCGATGGATTCCTGTGCCGTGACACGCTCCTGCAGCATCGATTCGGGTATCGTGCACACCCCCACATCGAGCGTGCGCTCGCGCAAGCCTTGAATATACGGTTTGTCGCCCAACTGCTCTTTTTCGGGATTCGTCTGGTGAGCGCAAGGGCCGCCGAAATCACCATACGGACGATCCTGGAATCCCGCATGCTGCAATACTCCGCCGATGTGCATCTTGCCTACCGTGGCCGTTCGATAACCCGCCTGGCCCAAAGCCTTGGCCATCGTCGGATATTCCGGGCGCAACACGACCGAATTGCCCCACGCTCCGCAGCGATGCGAATGCATGCCCGTGAACATCGTCATCCGGCTGGGTGTGCACAGTGGCATTGCGCAATACGCCGCATCGAAACGGACGCCTTGGGAGGCCAGCCGGTCAAGATTTGGAGTGTGGCAAGGCTCGCCTCCTTCCTCGCGCGTCAGATTTGACATAAAGCGGAAACTATGCTCGTCGCTTTGCAGAAAGAGAATATTAGGCCGGCGACTCATGGAAGTCCTTTATCATAAATGGTCTATACGCAAGCAGGAACCACAGCGGATACTTCTCCATAAACGTAAAATTGCAGAAACGCAAGAAACATCGGCATTCTCCGGCAATGAGGCTTGCAACTTTCCGCAATAAGAGTAGATTTCTCTGGACGCGCCAAATTTCTTGATGTAATTGGAACAAAGTCCATAGGAATTGGACTATTTAGATTTTGAAAGGTAAGCATCATGCGACACCGTCCACTTCTGGCCAATAATGTCTTGGAATTAATCGGCTATACTCCTCTAGTCAGACTAAACCGCCTCCCCGAACCAGACATGGCCGAGATTTTAGTTAAAATGGAATCGCTGAACCCGATGGGATCAGTTAAGGATCGCATCGGTTATTGGATGATCAAGACTGCCGAGGAGCAGGGGCTAATCACTCCGGGCAAAACAACCCTCGTCGAGCCAACCAGCGGCAATACAGGCATTGCGCTGGCGCTGGCCTCGGCTGTGCGGGGCTATCGACTGATCCTGACCATGCCTGAAACGATGACTATGGAACGGCGGAAGGTGCTGGCGGCACTCGGCGCGCAAGTCATTCTCACCCCTGGAAGCGAAGGCATGAAAGGGGCCATTGCCAAAGCCGAGCAGATTCTGGCCGAAACGCCCGACTCCTTTATGCCGCAGCAGTTTAAGAACCTGGCCAACCCGGAAGTGCACCGGCTGACCACCGCGCCTGAAATCCTGGAGGCCACCGAAGGCCGCTTTGATGCGTTTGTGGCAGGCGTGGGCACGGGCGGGACAATCACTGGTTGCGGTGAGGTGTTTAAGGAAAAGGCGCCGAATGTATTGATCTGCGCCATTGAGCCGGATGCCTCGCCCGTGTTGTCGGGCGGCAAACCCGGCCCGCATAAGATTCAAGGGCTTGGCGCTGGTTTTGTTCCTGAGATCTACAAGAGCGATGTCGTGGATCGCGTCATCCAGGTGCCGTATCAAGGGGCGCTGGAAACGGCACGGCGCCTGGCGCGTGAAGAAGGCATTTTCTGCGGCATCTCCTCGGGGGCAAGCACATGGGCCGCGCTGCAGTTGGCCCGCGAATTGGGCGAGGGCAAGCGCATTGTCGCCGTGCTACCGAGTTTGGGCGAACGCTATCTGAGCCATGAGTTGTATGCGGATCTTCCCGTCCCGACGGAAGTCGCAAAATAGATTGAGGATGCTGTTGCCGATCCACGAGATCGGCGTTCGCAGGATATGTGGGGAATAGTTAATGGTTATTATGGGGCGCGGCAATACTCCGTTTCCTCCGTTCTCCTGTGAAAAACATTGCTGACCAGAATTTCTTTTTTCACAGGAGGAAACGGAGAAAACGGAGTATGAAATTGAAAATAGCGGCGCCGATCAGGAGATGGGCGTTCCCAGGATATGTGGCAAATAGTTAATGGTTGTTGTGGGGCGCGGCATTCCTCTGTTTTCTCCGTTCTATCCTGTGAAAAACGTTGCTGACCAGGGTTTCTTTTTTCACAGGGGGAAACGGAGAAAACGGAGTATGAAATGAAAACAGCGGCGCCCAGGATATGTGGGGAATAGTTAATGGTTATTATGGGGCGCCCGCATACCTCTGTTTCCTCCGTTCTCTCCTGTGAAAACATTGCTGGCCAGGGTTTCTTTTTCACAGAGGGGAAACGGAGAAAACGGAGATATAAATCGAAAACAGCAGCGCCGATCAGGAGATCGGCGTTCTCGCTTAATCCAGCTTCGCCGATGCGCAGTTGCGAATGGTCGCCAGCAAATTTTCCGCTGGGCCGCTTTTGCTTAAGTAGGCGCTGGCGCCCACCTCCATCATCGCCTGTGCTCGCTCCAGTTCATCGAACATGGACAGGCCAATGATACGGACTTCGGGTAATTCAGCGTGAATAATTCGTGCGGCGTCGATGCCGGTCATGCCCGGCATGCTGATGTCCATCAGCACCACGTCGGGCTTGAGTTGTCGAATCAATTCAATAGCGGATTCGCCATCAGAGGCTTCGCCAATCACCTCCATATCCTCTTCATCTCGCACAAGCATGCCCAAGCCTTGGCGCATGACGAGATGATCATCAACGAGCACCACGCGAATTCGCATCGATGAACTACCTTTGCAGGATAAAGTGGATGAAGCATAGGCAACGGATATTTCAGATGATGGTTTCTCTGCTGCTTCCATTTCGGGCTCGGGCACAGGCACAATCAAATGGAAGGTTGTGCCTTGACCGGGGGCGCTGTCAACCTCCATGCGCCCGCCCATCAATTCCAGCCGTTCGCGAATGCTGAACAGGCCGAAACCTCCGCCGTTAAGAGTCTCTTTATTAATTTTTTCTGCATCAAATCCTACGCCATCATCGCTGACGGCGATCTGCACGGTGCCATCGATGTTTTCCAAGCGCACATGGGCCGAGCGCACTTGCGCATGCTTGACCACGTTGAACAGCAGTTCGCGCGTGGCCTGAAACAGCAGGATTGTCAAATCCTCATCCGGCCGCTCCAGTTGCCCGTGAGCCTCCAGAAACACCTTCAGACCCTGTTTGTCATTCATCCAGCGCGCCAGCCATTCCAGCGCTGGCACCAATCCCGCGTCATGCAGGATGGGCGGGCTGAGTTCGGCCGTGAGCGAACGCGAAATTTCAACGGATTCATACAGCAGTTCGTTGACCTCATTGGCGCGCTGGCGCACTTCCGGGTCGTCCCAATTGGTCAGCCTCATCAATCGCATACGCGAAGCCACCAGCACTTGCTGCAAGCCATCATGCAGCACATGCGCCAAGCGCCCGCGCTCGCGTTGCTCGGCCAGCGTTAATTCGGATGTCAACCGCCGCAGCTGCTGCGCGCGCTGATTTAATGCCTCCAATGCCTGCGACAGTTCCTCGGTGCGCTCGCGCACACGGGTTTCGAGTTCATCTTTGGCCATGCGCAAAGCCATCTCCGCGCGTTTGCGCATGAAAGCCTCGACAATGGCCGGGGCGATCAACTCCAGCACCTGCTGCTCGGATGGGGAGTAGCCTTCCTCGCGATTGCCGACGGCGATAAGGCCAATGGTGTTCTCCTGTCGGATGAGCGGAACGGCCAGGAAGGAGGTTAAGGCGGGATGCCCCTCGGGCAAGCCGATGCGATCCGGATGCGTGGATGGATCATTGGCGATCAACGGTTTGCCTTCGCGCAGGACTTTTCCATACAGGCCATGAATGACAAAACTGCCCACAGGCTGCCGATGCCCTTGGGCATCATCAATTTTGCAGGCCTCCCACCCTGGATTGCTGATGGCAACATCTTGCAGACCGTTTTCATTGATCTCGCCAATGAATCCGAATTTGCTTTGCGTAATGCCCTCGGCCACTTCGAGGCAAATTTTCCCAAGATCCTCCTCTGTTTCACAGGATAATGCAGTATTCAGAATTCGATTGATGCCTTCTAAAACATTGGTATGTCGGATAATGGCCTGTTCGCTTCGCTTGCGCTGAGTGATGTCCAGCACCGTTCCGCGCATGCCGACCGTGCGTCCATCAGAGTCGCGCACCACTTCTCCGCGCGTAGCGATCCAAATCAGAGATTCCCCGCTGATAGCAGGGACATCCAATTCAAAGACCTCACCTGTTGCCATAGAACGCTGAGTGACAGCATTTATTTTTTCCCATGCGTCTTCAGGGTACAAGGACCCGCGCTGAGCAGAGAAATTCGGAAACTCCTCGGCGGGATTGCATGCAAAGATATTGAAAAGTTCCGGAGAAGCCGTAACATGATCCGTCCGGGCATCCCATAGCCAACTTCCCAGATGCGCAACATGTTGCGCTTCAATAATTTCCGCATCCTTGCGCCGCAACAGCGCCTCCGCCTGCCTCCGCTGTTCGGCCAGTTGCGTCTGAAGTTCTGCATCGCGCAGTTGCTGCTGGGCCAGGTGCATCGCGCGCGCAATCCACGAAACCAAAATGCAGCTGGATAGAAACAGGATGGCTCCCAGCCAATGACTGGCGTCGCCTGCAGCGAAATGACCATTTCCGATAAATAGAAAATTAACGAGCAAGACGGATAGAAATCCGCCAAACACGCCAGCGGCCAAACCGCCATACAACGCCGTAAGAACAACGGCAGGATAAAAGGTTACATACAGGACATTATTTCCCAGAACATGGAGAAAACTCAGGCGCATGGCTGCTGCGGCAAGAACCAGCACAATGGCCATTCCAAAGCGATAACGCCGCTTTTCTGGGGCGGTCAGGAAATTAAACCGAGCAACACCTGATTCACGGATGGAGGCGAATGCCGCCGCCAGCATGTAGGGACTGCTTAAGTATTGGGTTGCGCGTCCAAGCCATTTGGAAAAATCGCTGAAGTCTCCGGGCAGCCATACGCCGAATAAGCCTAGGGCAATCAAGAAGAGGGCAAGACTATAGTAGTGGTAAAATCGGGAAAGCGGCTTTGAACCGGTCGTGCGCAACAGCATTCCCGTCAAAATAAACATGCCTATTGCGCTGCCGAGCACTACCGTTCGCCAGATCGTGCCCTTGCCATTGAGGAAGAAAACAGGTGTCAGCCCCTTCAAAGTTAATCGCGTCACGAGCAGCGCCGCCGCAATGCTCAATGCATAGGAGAGGATAAGCCAACCCCATCGCATCCGCAGAAGGCGCGTTTGGCTGAGTGACAGAACAACTCCGGATAAGTAGCATGCGGCCGCAAGCCAAACGCAGCAGTTGAAAATTGTCACGTTGAAATTCGGATTAGCGCCGGACAAAGGAAAGGATATTAATCCCGCTAAACTCCATAAAATCACCCCAGAATTGAGAAGAAGCAGCCCTGGCAAACCGGATTCAAGAAAACTGCGCGCGATAAGGACCGCAATTATGGTAGCGATGACAGTGAGAAAACAGAAATTACACAGGATGATCAGGAATATTGAATTGATCGAGAAATGAACTCCGGAAAAATGGTAAACAAGCATCAAGGCCAACAAAATGGGCAATGGAAGCCAATCATAGCGCCTCCAAAAGCCCGCGACAGAGCTTTGGCTGACGGGTGCTTCAGATTGCATGTACCGACACCTGTACGAGTAGATTACCAAAAAGAAGACCCTTGATTGCTCGTCACTTTAGTCCTCCGCTAGAGGAACTGTCACGAAAAAAACCCGGTCCTCCGCCCTAAACTGGTGCGTTTCGCTCATTGGATTGAAACAAATGGCAATCAAAGAGCATTTTCAGCGGATTCGATTAAATTTTTCGTGGAATAGCAAAACTCCGGCGGAACCGTCGTATCCAGTGGAACCATTGCATTCAGAGAAGCCGTCTTTTCCAGAGGAGTCGTCTTTTCCAGAGGAGTCGTCGCCTCCAAAGGAATCGTCACCACCAAAGGAGTCGTCGCCTCCAGAGGACCCGTCGCCTCCAGAGGGACCCATCGCCTCCATAGGAGGCGAACATCTGTAGGAATGTCTAAAAATTTAGATAAGCTCCGTAGGAGCGACCCGGAATTCGGGAATGTCCCCGTTAAAAACCTATTGTCCGTAAGTGCTGGTCTATGTTTAGTATGTAAAAATACGAGAATGGTCCATGCGCTGTAATGAAGGCTGGCAGTGCCTGCCAATCGTACGTGTTTACTCCATTAATTTTGGATTCCCAATGAACTGGCCAGCCCTGCATGCCTGGCTCATGGAAAACGCCTGGGCCCATGTGGATTTTTCAGCACCAATAACGCAACGGCGCAAAACCGCGCTGGGTTTGCTTTTGGGCCTGAGCGCCATTGGACTAATGCTATCATTGGCGCCCCTGCTTCGGCAGCAGCCAGCGGACTGGCAGCGCGGCACAGGATTTTGGATCGCGGCAGCCGTGGTGTCTATCGGGCTGATTTCTCCTCTGGGACGCGCCTTGCATTGCGCAATTCAAGGCGCTGCGGGGCTGATTGCGCTGGCAATCAATGCCATTTTGTTGGGGGCCATGTTTTATCTGGTGCTGACGCCGGCTTCCATCATCGCGAAATTGCTGTCCAAAGATTTGCTCAACCGGAAGAATATGGGAAAATCAAAGAGCAGTTGGACGGAGCATGCTCCGCCGCCCAACCGGCAGCAATATCATCACCTTTCATAAGGAGATTTGTGGGATGCCAGAAATGGAACCTCCCTATCAGCGTCCTTCCTTAGTGCGGGAATTCCTCATGTTTCTTGGGCAAAACAAGAAATGGTGGCTGGCGCCCATACTGATTGTCTTGCTTCTGCTGGGCGTTCTCGTATTCCTCAGCGGCTCGCCGGCGGCCGTTTACATTTATTCGCTATTTTAGAGAAGGACGCGGTCTGTTTTCATGACGTGCATTCTGGGGATTTCCTGCTTTTATCACGACAGCGCGGCGGCATTGGTGCGCGATGGCGAGATTATTGCCGCGGCGCAAGAGGAGCGCTTTACCCGCATTAAGCACGATTCCGCTTTTCCGAAAAATGCCGTTCAATACTGCCTTCGTGAAGCAGGCATTACGGCATCGCAGCTGGACGTGGTTGTTTATTATGAAAAACCCCTGCTGAAATTCGATCGCCTGCTCGAAACGTATCTCGATTATGCCCCCAGCGGATTGGCCTCGTTCCTCAAGGCCATGCCGCTATGGCTGCGCGGGCGCCTGCGCATGCATCGCGAGATTGATCGCGGACTGGGCGACGCCTACAAAGGGCCGCTTCTTTTTACCGAGCATCATGAATCGCATGCCGCTTCGGCGTTCTTTCCCTCTCCTTTCGATGAAGCAGCCATTTTGACGATTGATGGCGTGGGCGAATGGGCCACCACGACTGAAGGCATCGGGCGCGGCAACAAAGTCGAACTCTTGCGCGAAATCCGCTTTCCGCATTCACTGGGCCTGCTCTATTCAGCCTTCACGTATTACACTGGCTTTCGCGTCAATAGCGGCGAATACAAGGTGATGGGCCTGGCGCCATACGGCCAGCCGAAATATGTGCAGGCCATTTACGACAACCTAATGCAACTGCATGAAGATGGCTCGTTTCTGCTCAATATGGATTTCTTCGGTTTCTGCGATGGCTTGCGCATGACCAACAGCCGCTTTGATCGCCTGTTCGGCGGCCCGCCGCGCCAGCCCGAAGACAACCTTACCCAGCGCGAGATGGATCTGGCCGCCTCAGTGCAGGTCGTCACGGAAGAAGTCATGCTGCGCCTGGCGCACCATGTGCATGAGACCACCGGATCAAAAAATCTGTGCCTGGCCGGAGGGTGCGCGCTCAATTGCGTGGCCAATGGACGCATTTTGCGCGAAGGACCATACGAAAGAATCTGGATTCAGCCCGCGTCCGGCGATGCGGGCGGCGCACTGGGCGCGGCGCTCTTTGGCTGGTATCAGTATTTAGGGAAAGAGCGCAGTGTGCCGGAATCAAATGGTCCCGTTATGAATGACGCGCAGCATGGCTCATTGCTGGGGCCGATATTCAGGAATGAGGAAATCTCTCAGCGATTAGAGGCCATGGGCGCCAAACTCCAGCACTATGCTCAAGATGAACTGCTGGAGCGCTGCGTTGATTTGCTATCGAGCGAAAAAGTGCTGGGATGGTTCCAAGGGCGGATGGAGTTTGGGCCGCGCGCATTGGGCGGGCGCTCCATTCTGGGCGATCCGCGTTCGCCGCGCATGCAGTCGCAAATGAATCTGAAGATCAAATTCCGCGAATCCTTCCGCCCATTTGCGCCCAGCGTCTTGCGCGAAAAAGTAGGCGATGTATTTGACCTGCAGGAAGACAGTCCCTACATGCTGCTGGTGGCGCCCCTGCGCGAGGAGCGGCGTTTGCCGTTGCAGGAAAATCAGAAGGCGCTCTGGGGAATTGATAAACTCAATGTGCCGCGATCAGACGTCCCGGCCATCACGCACGTGGATTA
>Ga0116193_1003687_pt1 | contig 10953 bp, 10 predicted proteins | sample AD_UKC115_MetaG_FD_89892 | JGI IMG/M metagenome (GOLD analysis project Ga0116193, IMG submission 89892) | Active sludge microbial communities of municipal wastewater-treating anaerobic digesters from Hong Kong - AD_UKC115_MetaG | ecosystem: Engineered > Bioreactor > Anaerobic > Digestate...
AAGTCCTCCGGATCGATGTCAACAGCCTCTGCTCCCCATACATGATCTAGATCGAAAACAGGCCCGGCGGGAGGGTTTTTTCCTGGTCCAGGTCCGTCGAACAAAGCGGCGTGATCGCAAGAGTCCTTCGCCCGGTCAGAGGAGTCGGGCGTTTCGAGGGGACCCTCTTCCAATCCGTCGGTCGGCTCAGGGCCAATCACCCCGGCGTGATCGACATCAGCACATCGCCGGAGGGGACAATCGGAGGCTTTCAAATCATCCCCTTCAACCACGCCCATTCCGCCGAGATGGAAGGCGCCTGGCAAAAGACCCAGTGGCTGATCATCGATTCTGCCGACGGTAAGACTCCCCTTACCGGTCGCCCTCCGCTTTTTGGAGGGATACTCGTACCGGGCCCCCGGGAGACGGAACAACTCTGGAACCTATGGTCCACCTATGGGAGGAGACCGCTCGTCCTTTGCCGGATCGAGGGCGGACCCTGGACGAGCCTGCCGGAGGCAATCGGCAAACAGGATAACGCCCTGGAGCACGTCACCCATCTCCGTCTCTATTTCCCCGTTGTCGAAGAGCCAAACCTTTGAAGCCGGAATAGGAAAAAGGATGCATCCGCCAATTTCGGTGCATCCTTTTTCCTTATTTCTTGTTTCTTCCGTCCCTTCCTGCTTTTTCTATTCCACGGTCACGCTTTTCGCCAGGTTCCTCGGTTGATCGATCTCGCACCCTCTGAGCCGGGCCATGTGGTAGGCGAACAGCTGCAGAGGAATGACGGTCAGAAACGGTGTCAATTCCTCATCGGTCCATGGTACGCGCAGGACGTCGTTCGCGTGGCGTGAGATGAGTTCGTCTCCATCGGTTGCTACCGCCAGGATCGGGGCTTTTCTCGCCTTGGCTTCCTGGATGTTGGAAAGCGTCTTCTCGTAAAGCCCGTCTCTCGGAATGATGACCATTACCGGAACCGCCGCCTCAAGAAGGGCAATCGGCCCATGTTTCATTTCACCCGCGGCATAGGCCTCCGCATGAACGTAGGATATTTCCTTCAGTTTGAGTGCACCTTCCAGGGCGACTGGGAACGACATCCCTCTTCCAAGAAAGAGGAAATCTTTCCTATCTGCATATTTCGTGGCCAGTTCCCGGACGGACTCTTCCCTTTCCAGTGTGACCTCCACCTTGTAGGGCAATCTCAACATTTCCTCCAGGAGGCGATTGCCCTCGGCCGCAGAGAGGGTTTCCCGCAGTCGCCCCAGGTAGAGAGCCAACAGGTACAGGGCGGCAATCTGTCCCATAAACGTTTTCGTAGCTGCCACCCCGATCTCGGGCCCCGCCTTCAGAAGCAGGACGTCGTGGACTTCCCGAGCCAGCGTTGAACCTCGCACGTTGGTCACCGCAAGACAATGGGCTCCCTGGGAACGGGCAAGGCGGCAAGCTGCAAGCGTGTCCGCCGTTTCCCCAGACTGGGAAACAAAAACCGCGAGCGTTTCCGGGTCGGCCCTGAAGTGGCGGTAGCGGTACTCGGAAGCGATATCGACCTTCACTTCGATGTCGGTCCATTTTTCGAGGACTCTTTCGGCAACCAGGGCTGCATAATAGGAGGTCCCGCAGGCCACGATGTGAAGTTTCCTCCAGGAAAGTGCCAGATCCTTGTCCCAGGCCAGCTCGGGAGAAAGATCGACTTTCCCGTTTTCCACTCTTCCCTTGAGGGTTGTCCGAAGGACCGCACCTTGTTCGTGGATTTCCTTAAGCATGTAGTGCGGGTAGGCCGCTTTCTCCGTCATCGAGATGTCCCAATCGATGGTCGAAATGCTTTTTTCGACCGGTTGCCCGTCGCTTGTCCAGACCTTGAGCCCCTCTCTCGAAACCGCGGCGATTTCTCCTTCTTCCAGGTACACAACTTGCCGCGTGTAGGGCAGAAGGGCAGGAACGTCCGATGCGCAGAACCCCTCCCCGTCACCGATCCCCAAGATGAGCGGGGATCCCTTCCTGAGACAGTAAAAGGTCCCATCGATCTCACGGTTCATGATCGCTAGGGCGTAGGACCCACGCAGCATTCCGTTGAGATTCAGCAGCGCATCCAGCATGTCCCCCCGGTAAAGCCGGGCCAGGAGCTGGACAATGACCTCGGTGTCCGTTTCCGAAGAGAAGGAGACGCCGGACGCCTCCAGCTCCTCCCTCAAATCAAGGTAGTTTTCGATAATCCCGTTGTGGACGAGGACGAAATTCCCGCAGTCATCACAATGAGGGTGGGCATTGTCCACCGAAACTCCACCATGTGTTGCCCACCGCGTGTGACCGATTCCCTGGCAGCCTTCCAGCCGCCTCTCTTCGACAAGGCGTGCCAAATCGGCAACCTTGCCGACCTCCTTGATGACCTCCAGGCGCCCCGAGCTCTTGACTGCAAGCCCAGCCGAGTCATACCCGCGGTATTCGAGCCTCTTCAGTCCTTCCAGAAGGACCTCCGGGGCGTTCCGCATGCCTACGTATCCAACGATTCCACACATTTCCGTTTTTCGCTCCTTTGACCGCCCAGCGGGAGACCCGGCTTTTGTCCCGCAAATCGCTTCGCGGTTTTGTAACCGGGCTTCAACGGGCCTCTCCCACGCAGACCCCGGGGTATCCGCCGAATTTTCGATTTTCCCCGACCTCGTCAACTGGCTACGCCAGTTCTGGCGCTTCCATCGGCACGCAATGGATTCAGGACCATTCAGCCATCCCATTCCTCCTTCCTGACGATTTCCATGAGGGTTTCCCTGAGCTCGGGATCATGCATCGCCATGGTTACTGTCGCCTTCAGCCATCCCATTTTCGTTCCGCAGTCCAGCCTCTTTCCGCGATAGAGTAGACCGTAGACCGGTTCTTCGGCCAGAAGAGCCTGAAGTGCGTCCGTCAGCTGAATTTCCCCTCCTACCCCCGCCTGGACCGAACGCAAGTGCCGGAAAATCGAAGGGCTGAGAAGATACCGGCCGATGATCGCATACCGGCTCGGAGCCAACCCCGGGGCGGGCTTCTCCACCAGGTTCGTGATCCTGAAAATTCCCTCTCCGCAGGCGGTTCCTTCGATGATTCCATACCTTGAAGTCTCTTCCCAGGAAACTTCCTCCAGGGCAAGAACCGATCCTCCCATGGATTGATGGACCTCGAGCAGTTGTCCAAGGACCGGTTGATCCGAAAGGATCACGTCATCCGGGAGGATCAGCCCGAAAAAAGAATCGTTGAAACAGGGTTCCCCGCAGAGAACGGCATGTCCTAACCCAAGCGGCTCCGATTGCCTCACGTAGGCAAAGCGGGCCATCTCGGAAATCCTGGCCAGTTCGTCCCTTAACTGGAACTGCCCCCTTTTTTCCAGCAGGTTCTCAAGCTCGATCGAACGGTCGAAATAATCCTCGATCGACCGCTTGCTCCTTCCCGTCACGAAAACGATATCGCTGCAGCCCGACGAAACCGCTTCCTCCACTCCGTAGTGGATGAGTGGCCGGTCGATCAGGGGAAGCATTTCTTTGGGGATGTCCTTCGTCGCCGGCAAGAACCTCGTTCCAAGACCCGCGACGGGAAAAAGGCATTTCTGAAGTGTTTTTTTCCCATCCATCCGGCTAACCCTTCCTTTCGGATAGCGACTCGGCTCCCGCTGCACGGATCGTTTCAAGGATCCGGTTCGAAATTTCGGAAAGGAGCGACTCCTCCTTTGCCTCGACGAGAATCCGCACAAGCGGTTCCGTTCCTGACATCCTCACGAAGACCCGCCCCTTGTCCCCAAGTTGCCGTTGGCAATCCAGGATTGCCTTCTGAATTTCCTTGCTTTCCAGAAAACCTGTTTTCGTATCGACTCGAAGGTTTTTCAGGACCTGGGGAAACCGCGCGAAACGATCGACAAGGGTATCCAGATCTTCCCCCAGTTCCTCGCAGGCTTTCAGGAAATTGAGCGCGGTACAGAGGCCGTCTCCCGTATGAACATGCTGGTAAAGGATGATGTGGCCGGATTGTTCTCCTCCCAGCCGCGAATCACTCTTCTTCATGCTCTCGAGCACGTAGCGGTCTCCGACGGGGCACCTCGTAAGCGAGATCCCGCTTTCCGCGAGACGTTCTTCCAGGGCCATGTTGCTCATGACCGTGGCGACGACACCGGATCCCAGGGTTCCCTTCTTTTGAAGCCACCTCGCAAGAACCCAGAGAAGGATATCGCCGTCAATGATTCTTCCCTTGGAATCCGCCAGCAGGACCCTGTCCGCATCTCCGTCAAAAGCGATGCCGAAACCAGCCTTGCTTGAGGTGATTGCCCTGGCCAGGTGCTGCATATGCATGACCCCGACGCCTTCGTTGATGTTCAATCCATCAGGGCCATTCCCAACCATCCGGACATCGATACCGCACCCCGAGAAGAGATCGCCCGCTATGGCGCTTGCCGCGCCGTTTGCGCAATCGATCACCGCGACTTGCCCCGAGAGCCATCCCTCCCCGAAGAGTCCCTTGAGCCAATCCCTATAGCGTAGGACGGACTCCGGCGACTGCCGGACAACGCCGATCGAAGCACCGGAAGGCCGCCACTCGTCCATCAGGGGGTCCCCGAGATATTCCTCGATCGCTGCCTCATCGTCATCGCTTAGCTTGTATCCCTTTGAGTCAAGAAATTTGATCCCGTTGTACTCGGCTGGGTTGTGCGAGGCACTGATCACCGCTCCGCCGTGGATTCCCTCGTGACGTACCGCATAACTGACCCCGGGGGTCGGGATGACGCCCAGGCTGAGAACATCCGCTCCTGCAGAGGTCAAGCCGGCCGAAAGCGCCGCTTCCAGCATGTACCCTGACCTTCGGGTATCCCTGCCCAGGGCAACGGTGGGCCGCGGAATCCCCCTTTCCGTCATGAAAAGGACGAAAGCCCTTCCCAGGCTCAAGGCCATTTCCGGAGTCATCAGCCCCCTGTTTGCAATATCCCTGACACCGTCCGTACCGAACAGGCAACGGATTTTTCTGGTCTCAGCCATCACCGACTTCACCTCGTCCTTTTCTCCGCTATGGGTTCACCGCATACAGGATCACGCGTTCCGGATCCACCTTCAAAATCCGGACATCTTTTGAAAGAAGCCGGACCTGAACCGGTACCACGATTCTTTTTGAAACCAGGTTCGTGACATCGACATAGACTTCCACGAGGGGTTCACTCAAGTTTTGAAAAGCGTTGTTTCCCGATTCCGAAACGATCTGCACCGCCACCGAGGGGGGGGCGGCCTTCCAGGAAGGATAGACGCTCTTGCCCTCCACTTTCACGGGGATCTTCAGCCGGAGGGAACCCGTTCCGTTGTCGACGGGGCGCACCACGACAGACACCTTGATCTTCCCGGGTCCAAGCACCTTGACCTTCGCTTCGGGCAACTCGGGTTCGGTATCGAAGGTCTTGTCCTGGGCAAGTCCCGTTACATCAATCGGTTTGGTCTGCAGGCGATCCAGCGTTTCGAGTACCGACTTGGCCCCAACAACCTGCACGGTCGCGGGAAGTGCAACCGCTTCCTCGATCCGGTAACCGGCTTCGGGAACTCCGGATACGTTCGGCACCACTTGCAGTTCCTTTTTCTCCACGTCCTTGACCAGGCTCGCCTTTATTCGAAGCTCTTTCGGATACAGGTCCACGCCCTTGGGCAAGGTTGCACCCTTTTCGGAAATAAGCCTGACTTCCCTTAATATCTCATCCCCCGCAAGGACGCTTGCCGGAGAAACCTGAACGACGGCCTCGTTCAGCCCCGCCAGGACCTTTTCCGGCCCCCGAAGCGTCACTTCGGAAGGCGTCATCTCCAGTTTATCCACGAGGACATCCTCGGGGAACTCGCCTTCCCAAACGATCTTGACAGGCAGCACTTTTTCGATCAGGCGGGACAGTTCAACCGTCACCTGCTCCGGGACCACCGAGACCAGCCGAACCCCAGGCGGCAGCAGAACCCGAACCGGCAATCGATACTTGCCGCTTTCCAGCCCCTTGAGGTCAACGGCGCAATCCATCCTGTCGAGGTCGAGGCTTTCAAAGATTTTTCGGTTGGCCGCGATCCGGACCTGCACTTCTCCTTCGCTGCGCAGGATGGTGAACCCCGGAGAAGCGTTCTGGTAGTTGACCTTCAGGCGGAGAGTCCTGTTGACCTCGTACCCCCGGTCACCGGCAACGTAAAACCACATGAGAAGTGCGACGACAAAGGCAACCCCTCTCAGGAAGATTTTCGAGGAAAGCAGGCGGTCGATGTGCTTAAACGCCATCTTTGCCCTCCTCTCTCCACATGGCCCTGATTTCCTCTCTCAGTTGGTCCCACAGGCCTTTCGGGCCTTCCATGGCCATGAAGTAATGGTAAACCAGCCGATGGATCTGGTCTTCCTTCAATCCCCGCGAAAGGTGCCCGTTCGTGGCAAGGGCAACTTCTCCCCGCTCCTCGGAAACAACCAGTGCGATTGCGTCGGAAACCTCCGTCACGCCGAGAGCAGCCCGGTGCCTTGTGCCGTACCAGCGCGAAAGGTCAGTGTTGGACGTAAGGGGCAGATAGCAGGCGGCTGCCACGATGACGCTTCGATCGATGATGGCGGCACCGTCGTGTAGCGGATTGTTCGGCCAGAAGATCGAAACGATCAATTCCTGGGAAATCTCCGCGTTCAGCCTCACCGCGGAGCGCCAGACATCCGCCAGGCCAGTCTCTCTCTGAAAGACGAGGATTGCTCCCAAGCGCTGGTCACGAAGATAGGAAATGGCCCTCGTCACGTCATCCGCCATTTGTTCCGCATGTTCGATGGCTTGTCGCCTCTTCCAGATTCTCCCGCGTCCGAGCTCTTCCAGCATCCGTCTCAATTCCGGCTGGAACACGATGGGGATCGCGATGAAAATTGCCCCCAGGGCTCGTTCCAGCAGCCATGAGAGTGCCTTGAGGTCAAAATACTTGGATGCTGCAGCCGTGGCTCCAATGACCAGAATCCCCTTGACAAGCTGCATCGCCCGGGTGTCGACCATGAGGAGCAAAACCCGGTAAAGGATAAAGGCCACGATGAAAATGTCAAGCAGATCCTGCCACCGGAAGTTTTCCAGCATGGATGCCTCCTTTGGAAAGCCTGGCCACAAAAACCGCACCCTGAGGATTTACGGGATGGAGCCAGGCGGAAGACCCTTTTCCCCTTCTCCGTCTAGTTTATCCCAATTCTTTCCCGGAACCGCTTAATGCCCCCTCAACTTTCTCAGCAGAGCCATGTTCCGGGCGTCACCCGGTCCGTCCTTCGGGGTTTCCAGGATCAACGGGACATCTTCCCACCGCCCGTCATTCAGCAGCATGGAAAAAAACTTCAACCCCAGTTCTCCGTCCCCGAGGTGCTGGTGACGGTCACGAAGACTCCCTTTTTCGGTTCTCGAGTCATTCAGGTGCCAGCAACCGATTCTCCGGAGGCCGAAGGTTCTCTCAATTCCGCGAGCGAAGTGTTCGTAAGACGAGCGTTCGCGAAGCTCGTAGCCTGCAGCGAAGAGGTGGCAGGTATCCAGGCAGAGGCCCAGCCGTTCGTGCCAGTCCAGCCCTTCCAGAACATTTCTGAACTCTTCAAGCCTCGCTCCAATGACCGTTCCCTGCCCTGCCATCGTTTCCAGGAGGATTCTCACCTTCTGGTGGCTCGTCCTATCCAGCACGGCTCGGAGCCCTTCAAGCAGATTCGCTATTCCCTTTTCCGCCCCGATTCCAAGGTGGGCCCCGGGGTGCAGCACCAGCTCACCGATCCCCAGCTGGTCGCACCGGTCGATCTCATCGATCAGCGCCTCAAGGCTTCTTCTCCTCTGGTCCCCCTCGGCGGCAAGGTTGATGAGGTAGGAGGCATGGGCAACGACCTGCCTGATGCCGCTTTCCCTGAGAGCCTTCAGGAAGGCGATCCCCTGTGACGGCGAGATTGGAGGCGCCTTCCACTGGAGCTGGTTTTTTGTGAAAATCTGGATTGCCTCGCAACCGAACGTTTTGCCGCGCTCAATCGCCTTGAGGAATCCTCCCGAGATCGAAACATGCAGTCCGATCAGCGACACGCGGTTTCCTCCACAGTCCTCTTCAGGACGCGGCCCAACTGCCAAAGGATCCTGGCTGTCGCTCCCCAAACCCGGCAGTTTCCGGAAAGCTCGAAGACGGGAAAAAGGATGTGAACGTTCCCGTGCGTCCCCCATTCCAGGCGGGGAGGGCAAAGGAATTCCTCCACTTTCGGGAGCAGGATTTCATCCACCTCGTTGCGGTCAAACCGCGGGAAGGAAACTACCCCGGGCTCATGAAGGGCAAGCACGGGGTGGATCTCGAAATCGCTTGTATACGCAAATTCCCTTTCCAGCATCCCGTACAGTCGAACCCATGCCGGATCAAGGCCGATTTCCTCCTGTGCCTCCCGTATCGCCGTTTCGAAAGGGCTCCTATCGGAGGGTTCCCTCCTCCCCCCGGGGAAACCGATCTCTCCGGCGTGACGGTTCATATGCAGGGGGCGCCGGATCAGCAATACTCTTTCATCTTCTTCATCCCCGCAAAGAAGGACAAGCACCGCGCTTTGGCGGAACTTCCCCGCGGACGGGATCGTTTCCCAGCCGGGGCAGGCGGTTGGCATTCCTTCCCTTTGCAGTTTTTCCCAGAGCATTTTCCCTCTCTTGCCTGCCTTTATCTCACGGTTACCTTGCCGTGATAGACCAGGCCACGAGAACCGTCCACGGTGACAAACATCCCGTCTTCGAGGAGCTTCAGGGCATCCGTTGCAGAAACGACGCAGGGGATGCCCATCTCCAGGGCGAGGATAGCGGCATGGCTCGTGAGCCCACCTTCCTCGCAGATGATCGCCGAGGCCATTCGAATGACATCCACATATTCCCGGTCCGTCTGCCTTGCCACAAGAACGGCTCCGGTGCGCATCTTGCTCCTGGCCTCGGCAGCGGTAGTTCCCTTGACCACTGGGCCATAGGCTTCCTTTCGAACCAGGGAAATGCCCTTCACGACAATCCTGCCGACCGTGTGCACCCTGACCATATCGGTCGTGCCGGCAATACCGGTCGGCATACCGGACGTGACGACAACGATATCCCCTTCGGAGGCCATCCCTTCCGCCAGGGTGGCCATAAGGCCCGACTCCACCATTTCCCGTTCCTCTGCATGGGTCTTCCCGGTCAGGATCGGAACGACTCCCCACACAAGCGCGAGCTCTCTCCATGTCCTGCGATCCGCCGTTACACCCGCTATCGGACAGCCGGGCCTGTACTTGCTGACCATTCTTGCCGTGCTGCCGCTTTGGGTCAGGGACAGTATCACCTTCGCCTGCATCTGTTCGGCGATCGTCACGGCCGCATGGCTTACGGCATCAGGAACCGTCTGGGAGACCACCTGGGGAAGTGACGAAGGCCTTTGCCAAACACGAATTTCCTCCTCCGTTCTTGCGATGATGCGAGCCATCGTTTCCACGGCCTGGACAGGGTATGCGCCTTTCGCCGTTTCGCCGGACAACATCACCGCGTCCGCTCCGTCCAGAACCGCGTTCGCGACGTCATTCACTTCTGCCCTTGTCGGCCTCGGGTTCCGGATCATCGAGTCAAGCATCTGCGTGGCGACGATGACCGGCTTCCCCTGAGACCGGCCCAGGTCGATCATGCGTTTCTGGATCAGCGGAACTTCTTCGGCGGGGAGTTCCACCCCAAGGTCTCCCCTCGCAACCATTAAGCCATCGACGACCTCGGCGATCTCTTCCAGCGCTGAAACGGCTTCGCTTGTCTCGATCTTCGCGATGATCTTCATCGCTCCGCCCATCTCCTCCATGACCCGTCGGACCTCCATGATGTCGTCCCGGCTGCGGACAAAGGAGACGGCGATATAATCAAGCCCGTGATCGAGTCCCCAGCGGATATCTTCACGGTCTTTTCCGGTCAAAGTGGGGATTTTCAGCTTCGCTCCGGGGAAACTGACTCCCTTCTGTTCTCCCAGTTCCCCACCGACGAGGACTTCCATCAAAAGCTCCGTGTCGCCCGCCTGGAGGACTTTCAAGTGCAGGCTTCCGTCGTCGATGAAGACATCCTGGCCGGGGTTGAGTTCCCTGCAAACCTGCGGATGGCTGATCGAAACCTGGTTCTCTGTGCCCATCACGTCATGGGCAACAAACCGGAAGACCTGTCCCCGGACAAGGTTGACGGAGAGGCCGTTAAACAGTTTGCCCGTTCGGATTTCCGGCCCTTTCGTGTCGAGAATCGTTGCGATCGGGATTCCAAGCTGCTTCTCCACCGCCCGGATGTTTTCGAGATTCTCCCCGTGGCTTTCGTACGATCCGTGGCTGAAGTTCAACCGGGCAACATTCATCCCTGCCCTGACCATACCGGCAAGCGTTTCCCTGGATCGACAGGCAGGGCCCAGCGTACAGACAATCTTAACCTTTTTCATCCTGCAACCTCCCGCAAAGGATTCTGCCGTGCTTGGTGTAGATTTCAGCGGCTCCCCTGATTTTCATCGCCGAAGTGTGCTCCGTGAACTGGGAAATCCAGACCTCCCCTGCATCGAGTTTCTCGGTATGGCTGAACTTGGTCTCCTGCCCCCTCGTGAGCCCGATCACCGTGACTCCATTCTCGAGAGCCTTGATGACAAGGTAGTCGCTCAGGACGGACTTGACTTCTCCCGCTTCTTCTCGCATTGGATTTCCCTCCGTTTCGAGGAATTACAGGATGACTTCCAGTGCTCCCTCCGAGAGATCCGTCAGGCGCTCCGCGAGGGATGGTTCAGGCTTTACCCGGATATCCTTCAACCGGATGAGCGTCACCGAATTCTCGCCCAGGTATTCGAGTAACACCGGAGAAGCGCCGGCGTGCCCCTTCAATTCGCGGCAGATGGCCTTGAAGGGCAGCGCACCTGCGGTACCCTTCAGTCGAATTCTGACGAACGGTTCCTGGCAGGCCTCGATCTCCGACAACGGGATGATCTCTTCGGCGACCATCGTGATTCCGCCTCGATCCGGGAC
>Ga0116193_1003688_pt1:0-2500 | contig 10953 bp, 8 predicted proteins | sample AD_UKC115_MetaG_FD_89892 | JGI IMG/M metagenome (GOLD analysis project Ga0116193, IMG submission 89892) | Active sludge microbial communities of municipal wastewater-treating anaerobic digesters from Hong Kong - AD_UKC115_MetaG | ecosystem: Engineered > Bioreactor > Anaerobic > Digestate...
TATGGGCGGGGTATGCGGGCGGAAGATGATTACTGTGAGACCTACATCTTAGACGGGAACTTCCGTATGTTACTCCGGAACAAACTCTACCGAAAACTGGTGCCCAGCTTCTTCAAGGATGCCATACAGAGAGAATAACCCTCTTGATGAAAAAAAAGGGGGATAGTTTTAATATAGAGTATAAATAAACCATTATTGATCATATTGATAATCATTGTTAGTTCCCGGGACAATCCAAGTTATGAGAGGTAAATGAAATGTCCGAACTTTCCAAGGTGGACATATACAGACAGATCGATGTTCTAAGGCAGAACCTGCTGGACCTTACCATGCGTAACCAGCTTTTAAACTTCCGACCACGCAGCATGACCGTGGAAGTCAAGGAAGCAGACTTAGCCGAGATTTACGACCGTTTAATCCTCAAAAAGAGTAAAAGGAAACTATTACAGTTTATCCCTCGGTCAGAAATGGAAGGAACTGTTACTACTCCAGGAGACAACTATTTAGACCAAGATAATAAGGATTCATCACCGGAAGAGAGCCAACCCCGTACTCAAGAATCAGTTAGTGGAACTGGCCAATCTGTTGAAAAAACTGTTGATGAAAACTCAACCACTACTACTATTTCTTTAGAGGATCCTGAATTAAACGAGAAGGCTTTAACTGCACCTGATGAGTCTGATTTATCGGGAATTAATACCATCTCTGGAGAAGAAGGTTATGAAGAATCTTTGTTATGGGAAGCTCCCTCTTTAGATCAGGAAACTCTGGAGAAGAATAAGGAAATCTTTTTATCCACTGATTTAACGCCCGCAGAACTCCAGCGCCGTTTGTTTTACATTAACCAGCGCGCCAGATCAATGATGGAAGAGCAGGGTTACAACATACTCTACCTGGCCCTGGGATTCTTGAAATGGCGGGATGACAACGGGAACCATGGGGAATATACAGCACCGTTGATTCTGATTCCCGTGGAACTGGAACGTAAACGGGTGAAGGGTTCCTTTAAACTCCGATGGACTGGTGAAGACATAATCTCTAATATCTCCCTACAGGCCAAATTATTGGATTATGGAGTGGAAATACCTGATTTTGAAATGCCCCGTACACCCGAGGGCATTGATGAATACTTGGACCAGGTCCGGGAATCTGTTTCCCATGAAAAGGATTGGGAAGTTCAGGATAGTGTTTTCCTTGGTTTCTTCAGTTTCACCAAATTCGTGATGTACAAGGACCTTGACCCGGAAAGCTGGCCCGAAGACCTGCCCCTGGAAGAAAACCCCCTTATAAAAGCTATTTTTGACCCTACAGAAGAAGAATTGAGTCAAGGTTTTAAAGAAGATCAGGTGGATGTTAAATTATCCTCCGAAGATGTTTACCATGTTATGGATGCAGATTCATCCCAGATTGCGGTTATAGAGGATGTGAAGCAGGGTCGTGACCTGGTCGTGGAAGGACCACCGGGTACTGGTAAATCCCAGACCATAGTGAACCTCATCGCCGAGTTACTGGCCCGGGGCAACACCGTACTCTTTGTCAGTGAAAAGATGGCTGCTCTGGAAGTGGTTAAGGGTCGTCTGGATAGTGTTGGACTGGGAGAATTCTGTTTAGAGCTCCATAGTAAGAAATCCCAGAAAAAAGATGTTCTTGAAAAGCTAGAAAGTGTTTTACGAAATCCTAAACCGATCGATCTGGCCATGGATGACGATCTAAGCACCATTGAAGAATTAAAATCAGAACTAAACGAATATGTCACCCTGCTCCATTCACCCTATGCCGCGATCAAATGGACACCCTATCAACTGTTTGGAGTTAAAGAAAGATCCCTGCACCATTTCGAAAAAAATGAAACCAAGATGCCACGTTTCACGGTGGAGGATGGAGGGAGCTGTACTCTAAGGGAATGGCAGCGTACCATAAACAAGTTCAAGGAAATGGGGGAACTCTACAAACTGGTGAAACCCGTATCGGACAACCCCTGGAGATCTACCCGGCCAGGCCCCATACTCCCCGCTGAAGAAGAAGAAATCGAGGTTTTACTGGAAAAAACTGTTGAAACACTGAATGAACTGAATTTGAAGGCAGAAACTCTTTCAAAAATATCGGGAGTCAGCATACCCGTGACTCTGGAGGAAATGGAACACCTGATAGCAGCAGTGGAGATAATTTCCTCGTTCCCCTCCCTGGAAAGAGAGTTAATCATGAACACCCAGTGGGATTACGATAAATTAGAGGTTTACAATCTCATAAAAACCCTGGAAGAATATAAAACCAGGAAAAACGGCATGAAAAGATTCAAAAAAGGAGTACTGGATGAGGATATCCCCTCATTACTCCTGAATTTCCAGGAACAAAGACCTAAACTGTTGAAATTCCTTAGTGGAGATTTTAAAAAGACTAAAAAGAAGATCAGGAAGCTTTATGCGGGAAAACCCCCTGAAAATGAGGCCACCATCCTCCGGGACCTGGAAGAACTGATCCGGTGCCAGGAGCTCCGTTC
>Ga0116193_1003690_pt1 | contig 10950 bp, 10 predicted proteins | sample AD_UKC115_MetaG_FD_89892 | JGI IMG/M metagenome (GOLD analysis project Ga0116193, IMG submission 89892) | Active sludge microbial communities of municipal wastewater-treating anaerobic digesters from Hong Kong - AD_UKC115_MetaG | ecosystem: Engineered > Bioreactor > Anaerobic > Digestate...
CCGCTGTGCATCCCGGACTACATGATTGTTGGTCACGATATAACCACTGGCATCGACGATAACCCCGGAACCACTCTTTTCCACACTGCGCTGGGAGAAGAGGTCTCCTTCCCGGCTTAGATTGGTGATCCCCACTACCGAGGGGCTTACCTGAGCCGCCACTTTACTAATGGCGCCCCCTGCCGTACTTTTTTCCTGGGTGACCATGGGTTTGCTGGGGACCGGCTTCCCGTTCAGAAAACTGACCAGAGCCAGGCCGATGAGAAAGAATACTAGAAAAGAAAAAATGGTGGCATGGTTGCGTTTCCCCATAAATCCTCCTTTGTCACTTTACCAGGTTATATTATCGATTTTGTCACAATGTGTAATTTATTCGCTTTGGTAGGAATAGTGTGTGCACACAGCCACGGCGTTTATACTCCGTAATATATTCCATAAAAAAAAGAGGCCTGGTGGCCCCTTGTGTACTTCTTCATTTATACTCCATCTTTTACTCCATCTTTGCGTTTCCTCTTTACTTTTTATTCCACCCGCGCCCCCAGACCGATAAGCTTGGGTATCAGGTCTTCATAGCCCCGGAATATGTGAATGGCATTTTCTATGAGGGTATCACCCCGGGCTGCCAGCCCGGCCAGTACCAAAGCGGCCCCCGCGCGGAGGTCAGTAGCCTTGACCCGCGCCCCATACAAGGTATTTACCCCTTCCACTACTGCGGTATGTCCTTCCACCTTGATGTTGGCCCCCATACGTTTTAATTCATCAACAATCTGAAAGCGGTTTTCAAACACATTTTCCACGATCATGCTGGAACCCCGTCCCAGAGACAGCAATGCCATCATCTGTGACTGCATATCGGTGGGAAATCCCGGATAAGGAAGGGTTTTTATATCTACCGGTAATATTTTCCCGTTACCCCGCACCCGAATACCCTGGTCGGTTTCTTCCACATACGCACCAGTTTCCTGCAGCTTGGCTACAATGGGATGCAGGTGGGTGGGAATGACGTTTTCCACCAGAACCTCGCCACCAGAAATAGCTGCTCCCACCATGTAGGTCCCGGCTTCGATGCGGTCGGGAATAATGGCATAGCGCACCGCTTTAAGTTTTTTCACTCCGTCAATTTTAATAACATCCGTACCGGCCCCGCGGATTTTACCCCCCATGGAATTCAGATAGTTGGCCAGATCGACGATTTCCGGTTCCTTGGCGGCATTTTCAATAACCGTTTGTCCCGGGGTTTTAACGGCCATCATGATGATGTTTTCCGTAGCCCCGACACTGGGGAAATCCAGATATACACGGTTACCGCGGGGGTCCACGGCGCGAGCATAAATATAGCCATGTTCAATATTAATATCCGCCCCCAGGGCTTGCATTCCTTTCAGATGCAAGTCCATAGGCCGTGAGCCAATGTCGCATCCACCGGGCAGGGAAATAATTGCTTCCCCTTGCCGCCCCAGCATGGCTCCCAGGAAAAGGTTGGAAGCGCGCATGAGCTTGGCCAGTTCATAGGAAGTATGATTCTTTACTGCCCCTGCCGGCGGACATAATGACAGACTGCCATCTTCATTCCATTGGGTATCAACGCCAATAAAATTTAGAATTTGGGTCATTACTTCCACATCCCGGATGCGGGGCAAGTTATCCAGAGTAGTTTGGCCTTCGGCTAAAATGCTGGCCACCATTAAAATCAGCCCGGCATTTTTGGCACCACTAATCTTTACTGTTCCATGTAAGGGATAGCCTCCCTTCACGAGCAGTGTATCTTTCACTCTTCTACACCTCTAGTGTTGGTAGTTTTTTAGGTAATCGTAGAAGTCTGCTTTAAAGCTTCTATAATCTATATGCAGAGATTCTTGTATCGCTGCTGGCATAGTCTGGCCTTTTCCCAGATGTTCCAATATGCTAAACAACTGCTTCTCTCCATATTGGCTGGCGATGTATTCGGCCACCTGCAAGGATTCCCAGTAAGCTACTGCCTGATCCAGATCATCAAAAGATTTCTCCAGCTCCTCCAGCCGATAGTAACGCAAGGGCCTCCCCTGGGCAAACGGGTCATCAAATACAAAGCCGGTAATGCTTTTTTCTACGTATTGGGCTACTCCTTCTGTCCACCAGCGATTATAGTTGCCCCGGCTGATTTCGTCAACCAGTAAATGGGCAAACTCATGGACCATGGGGCCTTCCTGGGTAAACTTTTCTTGCACATTCTCCCCTTTTAACCACTCGCCCGGTGACAGGATGCGGATGGACCCCGCCCAATAGATTCCCATAGCGTTAGAGTCCCTTTCCCAGCCAAAACTGCGTGACATACTGCGGCTGTCCGGATAAACCACAATGGTAGTCTGGCGGCCCAGCTCACAGTCAAACATCTGCCCAACCGAGGCATAGGCCTCTTCGGCAGATGCAGCGATCATGGGCACATAGTCTGCATCCAGCTCGGTATATTTAATTTGAAAATGTTCGGTCTCAACCTGATTAAACCCGGCCGTGGTAAGGTTAACCTCCTGTCCCACCATAAAGCGCATTAAAGTCTGGCTGTTGCGGGAAAGGATCAAGACTAATACTAATACCACTACCAGCGTCAGGGTAAAGGTTCGAGCCGAACCGAGAAATTTGATCCCCAACATTTCTCTCCCCTCCGCCCCCAATTATACTATGGCGGCTGCCTGCGGGGAGGAAGCAAATATTGGGACTTATTCCTTCAGGTATTCGGTAACAGCGATACCTGCCAGAGCGCCATCGCCCACCGCAGTTGCCACCTGGCGGCTTCGCTTGACGCGAATATCTCCAGCAGCAAAAATCCCCGGGATAGATGTGCACATGTTGGCATCGGTGATGATATAGCCGTCCTCGGTTTCCAGCAGTCCCTCAATAAAGTCTGCTGCGGCCACCAGACCAATGCTGACAAAGAGTCCCTCTACCTCCAGCTCTTCTTGGGCGCCGGTTTTCAGGTCCTTAAGCACCAGTCGCTGCATCATGGCGTCCCCCTCAACCTGTTCCACCACCCGGTTAAGTTTGAGCTCAATGCGAGGTTCGGCCAGCATTCTGTCCACCGCGGTCTGATTGGCGCGAAACCCTTCCCGGCGATGAATCAGGTAAACGCGTGAGGCGATGTCAGCCAAGTAGAGGGCTTCCTTCACCGCTGAGTCTCCTCCCCCCACCACGGCCACCGGGGCTTGCTGAAAGAACGCGCCATCGCAAGTGGCACAATAAGAGACCCCGCGCCCTAGAAATTCTTTTTCTCCCGGCACCTTAAGTTCCCGACGACGTGCACCCAGGGCAATGATCACCGCCCGGGCTGAGTAACTGCCTGCCCCGGTATGAACGGCTTTTTCCCCACCGGGAAGAACCTCAATTCCAGTTACTTCTTCCATTTTAAGTTCCGCACCAAAGCGCTGCGCCTGCTTAAGGAAGTTGTCCATCAGATCGGCGCCGTTAATCCCGAAGGGAAACCCGGGATAGTTGTCAATCTGGTCCGTTTGTGCGGCATTTCCACCCAGGACCGCTCCTTCCAGGACGAGGGTCTTCAGCTTGGCCCGGGCAGTGTATATCGCGGCGGTCAGCCCGGCCGGACCACTACCGATGATTACTACATCATACACAGGTATTGCCTCCTTAATGACTTGGAATTGCAAAAAACCCTGACCCTTTGGGGGTCAGGGTTGGTTTTAGCGAAGATAATTCAGCGGATTCAGTTGTGCCCCTCCGGCCATCACCTCAAAGTGCAGGTGCGGCCCGGTACTGCGCCCGGTGGAACCGACCGTACCAATGGCCTGCCCGCGCATCACGCTTTGCCCGGAGGAAACATTAATACTGGAACAGTGTGCATAACGGGTGGAGATCCCGTTGCTGTGCTTAATAATGATCATTCTACCATATCCGCCCTGGGAGCCACAAAAGGTGACAATCCCATCATCAGCGGCTACGATAGTACTGCCGGAACGAGCACCAATGTCTATGGCCCGATGCCCCCCGGAGAAGTACTGGGTGATGGGTCCGTAGGCAGGCCAGTCCAGATTACCCCCACCTCCACCACTACGGGAGGCGACGCGGGTGACTCGGCTGCCTTTGACAATTATCTTATCAACCGCCTGTTTAAGGATGGTTTCCTCCTTTATCTGCCGGTCCTCCACCACTCCATTACGGACACTGGCTACATAGACCACATGTCTCTCCCCATTCTGCCCTAACTGCTTGATGCGGATGCTGCTGGGAGAGTTCTTGTCCTCGACCACCTTGGTTTCAAAGGGAATAAGCTCGGTTTTCTCCCCTTCCACCTGGGCCACCACATTTATAAACGGTTTGCTCTTCACCAGGATGAGTTCCTGGTCCAGGTCCAGCTTGTCCGTTTTCAGGCGGTTGGCCTGCATAATGTCATCAACATACATATCATTACGACGAGCGATTAACCAGAGCGAGTCTCCCTCTTTAACTATGTATTTTTCCGGATTTTTTGATCCGGTGGTTATAAGCTCCAGGGCCTGGTCAACGTTCAGTACATCCTTGACGGCAACCTTCTTCTCCTCTACCGTAACCTTTTCTTCAAAGGCCACCCTGATAAGCTTTTCATCTTCACCTACCCGGGCGTTTTCTTTTTTGAGTTTGCCGAGAAGTTGATTGGCAGCAGCCTTATCCTTCACGCAGGCCACCACTTTACCATTTACCAGGATGGCGACCGCCTGGGTCTTAAACTGCAGTTCTTTTTGCAACCGGGCTTCCATCTCCGCGCCGGGTACTAGCTGATTGCGACTGATAAAAACCCGTTTGAAATCCACCTTTCCCGACAGTTCCAGGGGTTGCTTGCAGCGTTTTTCTTCCCGCTGCTGAATTTTCTGGGCCAGTTCGCGTACCTGCCCGGCATCTTTGGCCGCGAAGCGCGGCTGGCCGTTGATGTAAACCGAATAAGCGGGGGTTTTAATTCCTAAACACCAAATCAAAGCAAAAACAACAATACCGGTCAAGGCAAGGGTCGCCACAGCGAACCCCCTGCGTTGGCGAAGATTATCGAACATAATGACTCCTTTTGTGATTAATGTAGTTTAGCCTCTTTCTTTTTCGACTCCCGGGAAGAAAAATCCTCCTTTTTCTCCACGTTTTATCCCCGGGGTGCTTGCTGACACACCTCCAGGTAAAGAGCTCCCTCTACCCGCTTGCGGTGCATAGCGCAGGCTACCGGGTTCGGAAGATGAATATCGCCATTGGCAAAGTAGTGGTTGGCATGGCAGCCTCCCCCGCAGAAGTTGCGCGCCCAGCAGGAAAGGCATTCCGGCTTGGCCTCCAGATGATTATTGGCAAAAACAGCACGCACTTCTTCATCCAGTTCCCCCCGAGTGACATTGCCCATCAGAAAGCGGGACTCTCCCACAAACTGGTGACAGGGATAGATGTCCCCTTCCGGGGTAACCGCCAAATAGTCAACTCCGGCACCACAACCGCTATGCCTTTTGGCCAGGCAAGGTCCTTTCTGCAAATCCAGATTATAATGAAAGAAGTGCAGGTCTTTTCCCCAACGTCGATACTCGGCGATAGCCTCCGTGAGCCTTTCGTATTCGGCCAGTACCGCCGGAATATCCTCGGCTTGAATGGGAAACTCCTGATTGGTGCCAATAGCCGGTTCCAAGGAGAGGTTCTCAAAACCCAATTCCACCAGATGGCGAAAGTCGTGGGTAAAGTCTAAATTTAAACGGGTATAGGTACCCCGCACATAATAACTAATCGGTTTTTTAGCCACCATTTTCCGGATATTGTCCACCACCCGGTCATAACTGCCCTGCCCGTCCGGCAAAATCCGCAGGCGGTCATTGACCTCCCGGCGCCCGTCCAGACTGAGAATTACCGCCATATCCTGTTCAACAATAAAATCCATCATGGCCTCATCCAGGAGCATTGTATTGGTGGTGAGAGTAAAATGGAACTTCTTTTGGCTGGATTGCTCAATCTGCCTCCCATAGGCAACCAGATCCCGAATCATGTCAGCGTTCAGCAGGGGTTCGCCCCCGAAAAAATCCACTTCCAGGTTCTTGACCCCGCCGCTTTTCTCCACCAGGAAATCCAGGGCTTTCTGCCCGGTCTTCAGACTCATCAGGGCCTTACCCATACCAAAGTCCCCCTGGCTGGCAAAGCAGTACCTACAGCGCATGTTGCAGGCATGGGCAACATTGAGGCAGAGTGCCTTGACTGGTAATTCCAGCAGATTAAGCGGCACTTGCTCCGGTTCGGAAAACAAGGCCCCATTCTCATAGGCCGTCAGGATTTCCGTAACCGTTTCCATCACCTGTTCGGGCGGATACTCCTGGCTGGCTTTTTCCACGGCCTGATAAAAATCCCCCTGATATTTTATCAGCAGGTGAACCAGGCGAGCGGCCAGGTCATCCAGCACATGAACAGCGCCGGAGTTCACATCCAGTAAGATATTTACTTGTTGCCAGCGAAAAAGGTGAATGTGGGCAGAAAAATCATAAGCGGCCAGAGCGTACATTAAGGAACTCTCCTCTCCAGGGCGGCAGGCACAAAAAAAGGGGCACCTGCCCCTTTATGTAGATTTTAAGCTATTTACGGCATACCTGATTGCCAACCGTGCAGGAAGTCTTGCAAGCTGATTGGCAAGAAGTCGCACACTCTCTGCAATTAGTCTCCCCGCTCCGTTTCAAGTTAGGCTGAACCACCGTAATCAGATGTTTCATATTCTTCCTCCTCAAGGCCCTTTTTTCTCGGGAAAAATATTTTCAATAAAAATGGAGCGGGAAACGGGGTTCGAACCCGCGACACCCGGCTTGGGAAGCCGGTGCTCTACCACTGAGCTACTCCCGCACCTTTGGCATGAAATATTATAACCCACCAAGCCAGTACCCGTCAACGTCACCAACGCAGGTCCCGTACGGCCTGGTTCCGGAAAGCCTATAAGATAAAAATGGCGGAGCCGACGGGATTTGAACCCGCGATCTCCGGCTTGACAGGCCGGTATGCTAAACCGCTGCACCACGGCTCCGTGCACCATCCGTAATAGGATATTAACAAAAGTAAACGATTTTGACAAGCCCGGTTCCATTACGCCTGATAGAAACCTGACGGTCGTTGCCAACCGGCGCGCATATCACCACCATAGCACCGCTTTGCATAATATAGATAAAGATACACCTGCAAATGGGAGGAAGCACCTTGTATAAATATCTGGTTATCAATGCCGATGATTTTGGTCTGGCACCCGGGGTAAACCGGGCTATTATTGAATTGTACCGCCGCGGCATTGTCTCCAGCACCTCAATTATGGCCAATATGCCCGGATTCCAGTCTGCAGTGCGAATGGCCCGTACTGTTCCCGGCCTGGGAGTGGGGCTGCACTTTAACATAACCGATGGATTTCCCGTATCCCCATCGCCCCGGGTTCGTTCCCTGGTGGATGAGAACGGTCGGTTTTCCGGGCAGCTGGGCGCCTGGCGGGAAGAAGATATTGCCACCGAACTGCAAGCCCAGTGGACCCGTTGTACCGAACTGGGACTCTTGCTTACTCACCTGGACGCCCACCAGGACCCCCAGGTACACCCTATTGTCTACCGGCCCATGGTACAATGGGCGCTTAGCAAAAGGGTCTGTATGCGGCGGATGGAAAGGCCGCCTGTTGCTGAGCTGCAGCATCCGGTGAGTGCCGACCGTTTGATCAGCGACTCCTATTATGAAGGGGACGGCAAGGAGCGCCTGTTAAAGCATTTGCATTCCCTTCAACCCGGGATAACAGAGATAAACTGTCACCCCGGCTACGTTGATCAAATTCTTACTACCGTTTCTGCCTGGACCAGAGTGCGGGAACTGGAACTGCAGGTCTTCAGTGACCCCGAGGCGGAATCGACCCTCCGGAACCTGGACATACGCCTGGTACATTTCGGGCGGCTGCGAAAACTGCTCCGTGCGCCAATGCCAGCAGGCACCAGCGGCTCCACACAGGTCCGCTTCGGAACCACCCATACCCTGCGCCTGCGCGGTCCGGGTATGAACTAAGGGTGCGGATCGGTTGCTATAGCCTCGCACAAGGCATTATTCCAGCTATCTGACAAGCCCCGGTTCTTACTGATGTACCTGGCAGGACCTTATTCCTGAAGGATATTCTGCGTGGCAACCCCGGGAAGGGAACATGTTTTATACTGCCAATTCGCTGGCTGAAAATGTGGCGGAAGTACTCTTTTATAACATCGTTTCCGAGGTAGGGGTAACCGCTGACATGCTCCGCAAGGTTTTAGCCGTAGGTCAGAAACCCATTGCCTCATAACAGATTCTCTCGATTAAGTCTTTCAATGACGTTGTTGCTACGTATCTTTGACCAATGAGCGTAGGGGAAGTCCAGGTATGTAAGAGTATCCAGTTTTCTTCCCTGAAAAAGTAAAAGCTCACCTCCGATGATCAGACGGAAGAGAGCAAAAGTACAAATTTATTAACACACCCGACTTCACCGACAGCCTTCATGATGTTTTTGGCTTCCGTACTGACTATCAGATACCCCCCATGCGGCAGATGAAAAAAATTTTTAAAGCTACTAAGTCTTAGCCAACGTTACTCACTTTTCATTAACGTAAAAAAAGCTCGTAACTCCCTTGTTTTAGGGGTTGGCGGGCTTTTTTCTCTTCCCTAAGTGTCAAAGACGGGATTATAGATACCTCAACATCTGAATTAAAAAATTTCCCTCAAAAAGATCTTTTTCATCCTTGTCCAATTGCCTTATGCCGAAATTTACAAAACCGTTGGAGGCGTAAAAATCAATAAGCTTTAAGTTATCCTCGCATTCAAGATATACAAATTTGCCACCGATTATCTCTTGGACTTGGGCAACCTGTTGACATGCAAGAAGCAATAATTCGTCTCCGGTAATTAATTTATCATAGCCATTGGAATAGTTTTTACCAAGTTGCGCGATCAGGGGCGCAGCAATACGATATCCTTTTCTATCAGGATCGTAAACTCCAAATTTATTAATTCTTTTTCTTTGTGTGTTTGACATGCTATTGTTGGAAACTATAATGTTTTTATTGGCTAACGTAAAATAACCGATAATGACGGGCTTGTCCCTGTGAAATGCTGAAACAAGATGCGTAGAGGCTATGCCCTGTTTGGCAAATTCGATAGCATTGTTATGTAAAAAGGCCTCAACGTCTCTATTCAATGGACAAGAAAATTGGGAGAGTATTACTTGGGTTTTTCGCTCTCCCAATTCTACAACCATGTCTTTTAGTAAAGAAAGTTGGTAGCCCCTCATTTAGTCGTCTCTCCCCAGAAATCTTTTATTCGATCCTTCTTGACTTCGTGATAAGATTTCGATAACCTGACGACTTTGCTTCCTTTTTTTTGTGCGTTCTCTAAGGCTGATACAAGATTCTTCGTTAGTTGTTTGTCTTTGATAACAACATTTTTGAATATACTTTTTGTAGCCATAGAAGCACCCCCTTGAAAGGCTACACTAAAATTAGTATTCCTCACATGTCAAAAAATACACAGAAGTATCTAATTGCCATTGTTTAAATATTATATGAAATCTTAGCGGGTTTATCTACTTGTTTTTTGCGCAAAAAACACTCCCCGTCTTACCCCTTTTTACAACCTAAAAGATCAGGTGTAATGCCCGGTCCCTGAATTATTTATCCATTAAGGTTTTATTATTGCCTTCTTTGTGGGCAATTAGTGGGCAAGCCTCTTTTTAGATAATCCAAAAAAACAGCGGGGGTATATAACCCCTGCTGTTACATGCTTTTTATGGTGGGCGCAGCAGGTTTCGAACCTGCGACTTCTACCGTGTGAAGGTAGCACTCTCCCGCTGAGTTATGCGCCCATATCGCTTGTATATTATAGCATTGTCCTGGCGCTTTTTCAAACCCCTACCAGGCTCCACTCTTTCCGCAAGCATCCAGGTTGCTGGTCTCTGCCGCAGCCGCTCCCAGGCGGCCTGGTATCCGGTGGTTACCTGCCCCTTTTTTTGCTTGCCCATCCTACACGCCAGCCCCGTCAAGTCTCGCCCCGAAGGCCTGCAACTCAACCCGCCCGCCCGGCAGCTAATTATCTCTGTGCGGGCAGGGAATTCCCTCATGAGGCCAGAACTTTACTGGTAAAACAACTCTTGGGGGTGACCGTTTGAAAACACGTCGATTGGTGAAGAACGTCTTATTAACTATGTCTTTCCCGCTGCTGGGACTGACAGGCGAAGGCTGCTGCGGAGGGGGAGAATCACTGTACCAGCGACCGGTGGACGTTAGTCCGGAACAGGCGCAAAAGCTACTGGAGGAAGGCAATCAGCGGTTTGTTGCCAGTCAAGTTTTAAAAAAGGACCTGGGCAAGGCCAAGCGCGATGATCTGCTCAATAATGGCCAAAAACCTTTTGCCGTGGTTCTCTGTTGTTCGGATTCCCGCGTGCCGCCGGAACACATTTTTGACCAGGGACTGGGTGACCTGTTCGTGATCCGGGTGGCCGGAAATGTTCTGGACCAAACCGTGCTGAGCAGTGTTATTTACGGTGTGGAACACCTTAATGCACCTTTACTGGTGGTACTGGGCCATAGTGACTGCGGGGCGGTAAAGGCTACTGTACAGGGTGCTGAGGTTCCGGGAATAAGCGATCGTATTTCTCCCCTGGTCGAGAAGGTAAAGGCGTCCGGGGTGACCGGGGCGGAAGTCTACCCACTGGTAGAAGATGAAAATGTTGGGGCGGTTATGGCCGAGCTAAACGAAAACGAGGAAATCAAGCACCTGGTGGAAAAAGGAGCTTTAAAGGTGGTTGGAGCCAAGTATCATCTGGATACGGGTCTGGTTACTTTATTTCCCGGGAAATAATTTTTACCTATCAAAAAGGCGCCGTCTTGACCGGCGTCTTTTTGTATCCCTCAGAAATGTAGGGAACGACCCCTGTGTCGTTCCGAATCAGCGACTGGACTCCAGTAGAAATGCGCGTAACATCGTAGTCTGGCGATA
>Ga0116193_1003691_pt1 | contig 10950 bp, 9 predicted proteins | sample AD_UKC115_MetaG_FD_89892 | JGI IMG/M metagenome (GOLD analysis project Ga0116193, IMG submission 89892) | Active sludge microbial communities of municipal wastewater-treating anaerobic digesters from Hong Kong - AD_UKC115_MetaG | ecosystem: Engineered > Bioreactor > Anaerobic > Digestate | place...
AACTCCACTCGGCAAACAGTGCCGGCAGATCATCGACAAACTGCAACGCAAAGTTGCTCCACAGCACGTCTGCGCCTTCGCGCGCGAGCGGCAGGCGGCCCAAGTCTGCGACGACACCTTCGATGCGTGGGGTAGCCGGCTGCTCACCAGCACGGGCCAGTAGCCGCCCGATCCAGGAGCCACCGGATGCTCGCGCCGCCACTGGTACTGCTCGTTGCACCATCGCCGCGACGTGATCAACCGCCAGAATCGTCGCCGACGGGAATCGCGCTGCCAGTGCGGCCGTGTGGGTGCCGGGGCCACAACCGGCATCGACGATGCGCTGTGGCACTAGTCGCAACAGATCGAAGCGCTCCAGCAGGCGCCGGCCCACCTCAAGCTGCACCACTGACGCGTCGGCGTAACTGGTGGCTGCGCGGCCGAAGCGCGCGCGCGATGCATGCAGGTCGAGTTGATTCGCGCTCACGCATCAACCCCCAGTGACACATCCCGCCGCGCCAGATGCTGCAGCATGTGTTTAGCTACCTCGCTACCGTGGGAAAGATGCGGTGCGTGTGCAGCGTGCGCCAGCTCAATGTGCCTGCCACCGGTCGCCTGCGCCAGCCAGGCGCTGGACTGGCTGTAGCTGAGACGATCCAGACGGCCGGAGATGGCCAGCAGAGGGGTGCGAATGGCGGCCACTTCGCTGCGCAGGTCGACGCCGGAAGTCAGCACGACACCTGGGGTCAGCACGTCCGGCTGAACTGCGGGTCGCTTCAGTGCCAGGGCAGCCAGATGGTCAGCCTGCTCGCGGTAGCTGCCGGCCAGGTTGAGTTCGAAGAACTGCGCCAGCGTACCGGTGTAGTCACGCGCAAGCCCGGCGCGCAGCAGCTCGAGTGCGTGTCCGGTGGTCGCGTGTTGCCAGTCGTCAGCGCGCAGAAAGCGCGGCGATGACGCCAGCGTAATGATGTGGCTTACGGTCTCCGGGAAGAGGATCGTCATCTTGAGCGCCACCGCACCGCCGAGCGACCAGCCCGCCACCGCGTAGGATCCGGTCACGCCTCGCATGGCGTTGGCAACGGCGGCCGCCATCGCATCCAGTGAATACGGTGTCACGGCCGGGCTGTGACCATGCCCTGGCAGATCAATCAGATGAATACGGCAGTGCGGCGCCAACAAAGCCGCCAGCGGCCGGAAGAATTCGCTGTGCAAGCCCCAGCCGTGCAATAGCAGCAGGTCGATCGCGTCGTCATTGTCGTGGCCAGCGATGGTTTCGACCGGCAGCGACGGTAATGGCGTCGCGAGTGATTCGAGGGGGGGCAACATGGGAAAATCGACTGCGCTTGCCGGAACTGCTGTGAGGGTTAACAGAACTCGCTTCGGCCGCCAACTGATGGGAGAGACCGATTCTATTGCGCTCGTTGTATCAGGACGCCCGGCGCGCGGCCACGCCGCTGCTGGCGCGCGGGCGCGACCGTGCGCTGCCGCAAAGTTGCCTGCTGTGCAGCGATTACGGGCCTGATGCCTTGTGCGTGCATTGTGCGGCTGCGCTAAGCCGGGTCGCGACAGATGCCTGTCCCCGGTGCCAGCTCGCCTCGGTGCATGGTCAGGAGTGCGGCCGCTGCCTGAAGCGTCCGCCCCAGTGGCGGCGATTGGTGGCGCCATGGTCCTACGCCTTCCCGTTTGATGCGGCGCTGCTGGCAGCCAAGTACGGTCAAGCCTTCGCGGTGTACCGCTGGTCTGCGTTGCACGCTTTTGATCACAAGTCACCGGACTTGGCCCGCTGGCCCTTTGGCCGCGACGCCACGTTGCTGCCGGTACCGTTGGCGCCCGAACGACAGCAGGCGCGCGGCTACAACCAGGCGCTGTTGATTGCCCGCGAACTGGCCAGTCACTACACCGAATTTGGCCTGCGCGTTGATCACGATGCCACCGTACGTATTCGCGAGACCGATGTGCAGCAACGCTTGAACTGGATTGAGCGGCGACGCAACGTGCGTGGCGCCTTCGCGGCAACCCGGTCATTCGCTGGGGAATCGGTGGTACTGGTTGACGATGTGCTCACCACCGGCGCGACCCTGAACGAACTGGCTCGCGTGGTGCTGGCTGCGGGCGCAGTGCAGGTGGACGCGCTGGTGCTGGCGCGCGTGCAGCCGCTGCGGCGGCGCGAACGGGTTGTGAAATTCAACCGGGCGGTGGCGTAGTGCGACCGCCAGCAACCGGCACCGGATGCGCGCCATGATTCATGTGGTTCTGGTGGAGCCCGAGATTCCGCCCAACACCGGCAACGTCATCCGGCTGTGCGCCAACACCGGCGCCACGCTGCATCTGGTACGCCCGCTTGGCTTTCCGCTTGACGACGCCCGCATGCGTCGAGCCGGGCTCGACTATCACGAATACGCCACGATGCAGGTGCATGACGATTGGTCTGCCTGCAAAACAGCGCTGGCCGCGCAGGGCGTGACGCGCTGGTTCGCCATCGAGACCTGCGGCGTCAAGTCGCCACACGCGACCACGCTCCGGGCCAATGACGCCTTTGTGTTCGGCTCCGAGACGCGCGGCCTGTCTGCCACTGTCCTCGCCGACTTTCCGCCAGAACAGCAACTGCGACTGCCGATGCGCCCGGCCATCCGCAGCCTCAACCTCTCCAACGCAGTTGCTGTGACCGTTTATGAGGCCTGGCGCCAGCTCGGTTTTGCTGGCGCCGGGCTGTAGCGGCTCAGCAGCTTTTTCATCAAACGCCGTATGAATGCGGCGTAGGCCGTAATCCTGCGCCTTGTCGACTATATGCCGATTAAGACGCCAAGCCCATATTGCATGCGGGTTTCAGCAAAAAGCCAATGACTGGATGGTGATCACGTGCGCCCTCGCGGTCAATTGGCGGGCACGCAGAACGCGACGCCTTCGCCGTCCCAGTTTTGCGCCACGAACTGGTTGTAGATCGACAGCGATGTGGTGAAGCGATGATTCGGATCGTCGGGGAACTTGCTGCCGCGGAACAGCCGGTACACCGGCACTTGCCCGGCGCCGCAGGTTGCGCTGACACCGGTGCCATTCGGCCGGTAGGCGTAGCTGTCAACGCCTTCGTTCTGCGGCTTTTGCGGCGTCGCGGCGTTGGTCGGATTGAGAGCGGTCAGCGCCGCCACATCCGACGAACTGATGGTGTAGAAATGGCTGCCACGGGTGCCGCTCTTGGCGACCTTGTCGAAGAAGAAACGCACGTTGCCACTCACGGCCGGTTCAGGATAGGCCAGCATCGGGAACGTCGCGCCAGTTCGCGCCCAGGCTGGCACGGCGTCGAGCAACGCCTTCTCGTTGTCGCGGGAGGTCATGAAGTAATAGTTGAGACCCGCGTGGTAGTACTCGACCACCGTGACCCGCGTCGGCACCACCACGGCGGTGTCTACCGTGGCGATCAGTGCGCCGCGACCACCGGTCGCCACGAAAAACGGCGCCCCGGGCTGCTTGCTGAACCCTTCGTGGATGGGCAGGCGCTCGCGCGCTTCCATGCGCTGCGCAAAGTAGTCGTAAAACGCCATGGCATCGGCGGACAGCAGGCCGTCCGAGACGACCACGGTGGCGACCCGGAAGGTGCGTTGGGTAGCGGTGTACGCGGGCACCCGCGCACCGTTGGCGGCGATCACATCATTGATCGTGAGCCGGGTGAAACCGCTGGTCAACAAGCGACCGTCGCATTGCGTGCTCCAGTTGGCGCCGAAGTTGGTGTCGGTGACCACCCACTGATCCGGCACTTCTGAAGCAGGCATCAAGCCCATCATGTAGAGATCCAGTGGATTGAAGCTCATCGCACGGGCAGCGCTAAGCGGCGCGGTACGCAAACCATTCCCCTCGGGGGTGAGCTTGCAGCCAAAATTGCCGCCCGCACCGGTGCCCGGAATCGACAAGCCCATGATGTCCGACGCCATCGTCGATGGCGGCCAGTGCGGCGAGCCTCCCGCGGTAGCGCTGTTGGCCAGAAAGTTGATCCACTGGTGGCCAATCTCGTGCTGATGCGCGGGCGAGGCGCCATCGAAGTAGTCTGACAACGGAAACACCGAGATGCCGATCAGCTTGCTGCTGCCGCCGTACTGACCGTTGTTGTTGAGCACCGAGGCGCCGATGCCACTCACTGCGTTGCGCGTGTAGAAGTGATACCGGTTCTCGATCTGCGCGCGATCAAAAACGATATTGAGAAAGTCAAACTGGTCCGCGAGATACTGGTAGGCCAGTTGTGCAGTCATCGCGATATCGGGTGTCGTCAGGTTGTGAGTGCGGTATAGCCCGGGCGACGAAACATTGAGAATGTGCTGCGACATCTGGGCGCCACTGCCGAGTGACTTCACCGTGACAGAGGGAATCTCCGGCGCCCGCACCTGTGCCGAGCCGTTGATGCGCTCCAGACGTGTCGATCCGGAGTAGACATCGATGAAGCCGATGTTGACCCGAAAGATGTCGTCGGCCGTCCGTCGCGACAGTATCTGCTGCACCGGCAACGACACTGAGTAGACACCGTCGCCAGCGGTCACATCCCCGCTGGTGCCGTTGTCCACGAGGTTGTACGTGGTGCCCCAGTTGGACACCAATTGCACCGCCGTCGGCGCAGGTCCGTCAATTCGCGCAGACAGCCGCACGTTGCCAGTGGCGGTGGACGCAATCACCGTCGGTGTCATCGCGTAGTTGGCCAGCGTGGGCACCGACGACGCCTTGCGGCGATCCGCGCTGGGCGCCAGATGGCCCCCGGTAGCGCAGTCGTGCGCATGCTGTTCGACGTCAGTCTGGTCAGCGTGACTGGTCCCGCCAAGCGCCACCAGCAGGGCGACCAGTGGAGCGGCGCAGATCTGACGGCTTATCCGGAGGCGCCGTACGATTCGTTGGTTCTGGACTGACATGAATTCCCCTGCAATAGCTCTACCGAGGGCTCTGTGCTCGATCTGACAGGGCCGTGCGAACACAAAGACGGAACGACAGCGATTTTCCCGACGCTGGCACAGCCAGTCAGCGGGCAATTTTGAAAAATGCCTCAGCCTGAGCGATGGCAGCGGCGTCCGCGCGCACCGCGTCCGGCGGCCCCCCTTTGCCCCACAACTCGCCGGCATAAGGCATACCGAGGAACTGTGCGCACAGCCGCGCCGAGTCGAGCATTGGCTGTGCCTTGGCGCGGTCCCCGCTGGTGGTGATGACGTGCATCCGCTTCTGTGCCATGGCATCCTTGAACCCCAGACCCGGCACCCGTAGCCACGCGCTCCAGTGGTCCAGAAAGGTCTTCAGGCTGGACGGAAACGAGTACCAATACACCGGCGACACAAGCACCAGATCCGTACAGGCCATCGTGGCATCCAGCAAGGTACGCAAGTCGCCCTCGGGCATGGGATAGGTGCCAGCGGTATGGCGCCGGTCAACAAACGGTGGCAGCGACATCTGCGCCAGGTGTAGCCAGGTCCGTGGCACGCCAGCAGGCAGTGCAGCCGCGGCCTGACGGGCTAGCCATTCGGTATTGCCGAGGTGATCCGGCTCTCGGGTGGAAGCAACCAAAAAAAGATGGTGGGACATGGCGAACTCACAAAGGCCGATTGGACAGTTACGGTCAGGTTGCCGAAGTCTACGACGCGTCGGACCGAGCGTGCCGTGAGTATTGCAACTTCGCGCCTGCCGGCGGTTGCAGGACGCCGGCTAAGTCGCGAGGCGATGCGCGACGCCGCCAACTGGCGCCGCACCGACAATTGACTCAATGCTGCGCTGGTGTCAGCATTGATTGGCCGACAACACGATTGACCTGATCGTTTCGAATCTGGGAATCAACAATTTCGACAACGCCACGTCGGTCCTTGCGACCTGCTTCCGCGTCGCGAAACCCGGTGGCTGCCTGGCTCTCACCACCAATCTCGTGGGCCATATGCAGGGCTTTTATGACGTCTACCGTGAAAGCCTCCGGGCCTGCGACCTTGACCACCTGGAGCAGGCGCTTGATCGTCATGTCGGGCACCGGGCGACGGACACATCATTGAAGGCAATGCTCCACGATGCCGGCTTCGTCGACGTCAACCTCCACACTGACCAGTTTGCACTACGCTTCGCCAATGGCACCGCCCTGCTCAACCACAGCTTCATGCGTGTTGGCTTCATGCCGGCATGGAAGGCGCTTGTACCCGAGCCACAGCATGCCCTGTTCTTCCGCACACTTGAGCAGCGCTTGAACGATCTGGCCAAACGGCACGGCGATCTGGGTTTTAACGTGCCAATGGCCTATGTAGCGGCCCGCAAGCCCTAGCCTGTTCAGACGCCAGAGTACGCTGCAATGAGCGTACAAGGTTGCCCGTCGCTTCTGCGGCGCCCTGCCGTTACCACAGTAACGACAGCGCATCGCTGATGCGATCTGCGTCGGGCACAATGTCGTGGCAATCGTTGTTTGATTGCTATCTGTACCGTGCCCGATGAATCCGCTTGCCTATTTGCTCGTCTCCCTGCAGTTCACCAGCCTGATGCTGGTCGCCGTCTTTCTGATCGCGTATTTCAACTTTGGACGACGCAAGTACGTGCTGTTGTGGGCCATGGCCTTCGCGGTGGCGACCGTTCAGTGGCTGCTGAATGTTGGGTCAAACATCTTCTTCACCTCGTACGAGGGCTACTGGCTGAGCGTCAGCCTGATGTCGATTGTGCCTACGACACTCGCACTTGCCGGCCACCGCCTGCGCGTCGGGCTGCGCAACCCCGCCGGATGGTATGCGGCATCGGCCGCAGTCACCGGGCTCGCGACCGCATGGTTCACGCTGGCTGACGTCCACGTGGGGCTGCGGACGGGCATCGTACCGCTCTACACCGCGCTGATGATGAGCGTGCTCACCGCCACCGTACTGCACAATCCGCGCCGCGCGCAGCCGGCGGAGTGGGGGCTTGCGGTGGTGGCCCTGTGCTTCGCGCTGTGCGAGTTTGCCGCCGCTGGCGCCGCGCTGATGGGCGGGGCTGCCGGCACGCCAGCGGCACAGTCGCTGTATCAGAGCATCAACTTCCTCGGACTGCCCGCGATCTACACTGGCCTCGGACTGTTTACCGTGTTGATAATCGCGTCTGACATGGCCAAGGAGATGCGCGAGCTGGCGCTGAGCGACTCCCTCACCGGCGTCAGAAATCTGCGCGGATTTCAGGCAGCTGCCAGCGAGATGCTGATCAATGCCCGCCGACGCTGCGAGCCGCTTTCAATCATCATCTGCGATCTGGACCACTTCAAGGGCGTGAACGATCAATTGGGTCATGCCGCAGGCGATGAGGTGCTGCGCCAGTTTGCCGAGCGGCTGCGTCAGCTGCTGCGCCCGGCGGACGTGCTGGCCCGCATCGGTGGCGAGGAGTTTGCGATTCTGGCGGCCAACACCAGCCCGACTGAGGCCGCGAGGCTGGCTGAGCGCCTGCGCGAAGCGTTGCCGACAACGCCAGTGACGGTCAAGGCAACCTCGCTTGAAATCACGGCGAGCTTCGGTGTGGCGACGCTGCGCAGCGATGATGCTGACGCGGAAAGCCTGCTCGCACGGGCCGATGCGGCGCTCTATCAATCGAAGTACGAAGGCCGCAATCGGGTCACCGTCTCGACATAGCCAGCCGCGAGTTGGCCGGGTCTCGCAAGCGTGCCGCGCAGCGGGCGCCGTTACGCCGCCAGCGTCGTGGTGTGCGATGAGATTGCACCCTACCGCAGTTCGCCCAACGCCTCGCTGACGCCAGCAAGCACCGGCTCCCAGCGCCGGGCGCGATCTTGCCGGAACAGCCGCATCGTGGGCGACCACGCACAGGTATCGCAGCGCACGCCGTAGCGCCAGTCGCCAGCTTCGCGCAACAGCACCCAGGTTTTCGCGCCCAGCGCGGCGGCGAGATGCGCGGCGCCGGTGTCGATGCTGATGACAATGTCCAGCGCGTCGATCAGCGCCGCCATCCGGGTGAACTCGACGGTTTCTGCCGTCCAGTCGATCAGGTTGGCCGCGCCGAGCGGCGGTGCGCCGTGCTGCAGGGACACCCAGACGTGCTCCGGATGCGCCTCGACGAAGCGCTTGATCAATCGGGGCGGCACCGAGCGCTCGGCCATCTGGTTGTCCTGCCCCGCAAACTGGCCTTGCCAGACGAGACCGATGCGCAACGGCCGTGGTTCAGCAGGCTCACCAGCAACGGTGGATGCTGCAGTCGCTGACATTGACTCAGGTCGGGCGCCGGGTAGCACTGCCGCCAGCCGGTCACGCCAGCCTGTCACATCCTCCGCGCGAGTCTGCAAAAAGCGTGAGGGCGCTGGCAGATTGGCCAGCGTGATAGCAAGCGCGGCGGGCAGCGACCACAATGCCGCCCAGCAATCAAAGCTCATCGCTTCGTGTTCGCCAACAGTGATGACTTTCACGTCAGGGAACGACTGCTGCATCAGCGCCACCTGCGAGCGCTGCACGGCGAAGGTCACGTCGAAGCCACGCGCAACGACCATCGGCACGAAGCGCGCGAACATGAAGGTGTCACCCAAGCCCTGCTCGCACATCAGCAGTATCCGCGGCTTGCTGCCGGATGCAGTCGTGGTCAGCGCTTCGCCTTTCCACATCGGGGCGGTCGGGATCTTGCCGCTCGGCTGCGTCTGCGGAAACTTCAGGCGCAGTTCGTAGTCTGCAAATCCTTGCGCGTAGTCACCGTTCGCCAGCAGCGAGAAAGTGCGGTTCCAGCGGGCGTAGTCAAACGCGGGCGCCAGTTGCAGCGCGCGGTCAAATGCGGCGAGCGATCCCGCAATGTCGTTGCTGGAGCGCAGGTTGAAGCCGAGGTTATTCAGCGCACCGATGTGATCGGGGTTCAGCGCCAGCGCCCGCTCTGCGGCCCAGCTACCCTCGTCGTAACGCCCCGCCGTCCAGGCTGCTGCGCTGATGTTGCTGAAAAACTCCGGCTCCTGATCGAACAGTCGCACCGAGTGCCACATCAATTCGAGTGCGGCCGACGGCTGACCGGACTGGTACTGGGTCAGGCCGGCATAGTGCAGAGCCGTCGGGTTCTCCGGCTCCTGCTGCAAGATCGCGGCGTAGCGTTCAGCGGCGGCCTGGACATTGCCCTGCTCGTGCAGACGCAGCGCGTCAGCCAGCATCGACTCGACATTCACCACTGCCGGCGGACCGGCGCTGGTGGCGCCAATCTTGCCGTGACATTCCTTGTAGCGCCTGCCGCTGCCGCAGGGGCAGGGGTCGTTGCGCGATGCGGGCGCCTTGATGGCTGCGGTTGGAGCGGCGGTGACAGCGACGGCAGGAGCGCGCAGTGCGTCCAGCCGCGCACGCAGGTCGAGCCCGAGCACATCGCCCGGAAGCGACGCGAGACGGCGGGTGACCAATTCGCGCGCCACCTCAATGCGCTTCAGATCCACCAGGTTGCGGCACAGCGCGCCGAAGCCCAGACCCTCGGCAATCGCCTCAGGCGCGGTGCGTGAGAAGGTGATCAACTCCTCGTCGCTCAACACTTGCCAAAAATTGAACACGCCATGAAATCCCAGCGTCGGGCCAATCGACCGCGACGCCTCGAACGCAAAGCGGTCAGCCACGCGCTCGTCCGGGAAGGCGATGCCGTACTTGCGCTCCAGCAGCTCGCGATGACGGATACAGATCGCTTCGTCTTCGTTGTCCTCGTTGCCCTTGTCGTCAGCGCCGAGCGTGATCGCTTCGTCGCGCAGTGCGTTGAGCAGTTTTTTCGAGCGCAACGAAAAACCGCCGTTGCCCACGCGATAAGGTCCCTGCACATGCGGCCAGCGCGCGCCAATGTAGTCGTAGTTCCAGAACTCATCGGCCCAGGCGCTGCCGTCAATCACAAAGCCATCCCACTGCACCACGAGCGCGTAGTCGGTCTGGATGTGCGCGCCGAGCTCCTTCAGCACAAACTGCGAATACGCCGCTCGCGAACGGATCGGTGCGATGCGCTGCACCTCCACGCCTGGGTACACAAGGTCACGATCGGTCAGCAGCAGCGTGCGCGCCACAGGCAAAGCCCGCGCTGATCGCGCCAGCGCTTTCGCGGCAAGTTCAGGATAAGCGCAGTCGACGGCGACCAGCGTGATGGCAGTAGCAGTGTTCATGCCGCTATTTTGGCGGAGCGGTGGTCAGCGTCGTTGCGAATGTCGTGCCGGTCGTAGCCGCGATGCAGCGCAGCGGAATCGAGGCATTTGTGGGTCGCGAACGGTGGCCCTCGATTCCTCTTCGTTGCATCGAGGCTACAGATGCTCGACCTATTCCACGAACAGCGCGTTCTCGCGACCTATGTAAGCGAGATTGCCGACAGTTTCGAGAGGTTTGCCATTTGTCGAGGGAACGTGCCGCTGAGCGAGCAGGTACGCCTTCCCCTTTTCTCGTTCTGCCCCGTGAACGATGATGGCATCGTACTTCTTGCCACTAACGGTGACGAATCCATCGTATGCAATGGCGTAAATGCGCGCTTGCTGCGGCAGCTTTGCAATTGACGCTTTGGTCTCTGCTACAGCCTTTTCATACGGCTCCGCGACAAACCGATTTAAGCTCCGTTTGCCATTGGACTCAGACATCGCGAAAGGCACGAGTGGCCCACCCTGTCGAATTGAGTCGATACCGTGGTCCAAAGCGAAGACCATGAGGTCGCCAAGCGTCTTGCTCGTATCAAATTTATCTTGCGCTCCGGACGGAGTGGACACGAGCAACAGCAGCGAGGAACAGATTGAGATGACAGTCTTTAGCATTTGATTCCGTCAAATCGGCCAAGGTGATGGCGTAGCCAGTGAATCGTCCGCGCTTGTCCAACAATTTCCGCGAATAGAGTCGCGCCTACTTCAACCCCTCATAAAGCAACCGCACCCCCAACAAGAACAGACAAGCCAGCGTCACGCGTCGGAAGATCAAGTCGTTGATGTAGTCGTTGAGGCGTACGCCCAGCCATACGCCGATGGGGGCGAAGGGCATGAGCACGAGCGAGGTGGCGAGATTGGTCAGGCTCAGCTGGCCGAGCAGGGCG
>Ga0116193_1003693_pt1 | contig 10949 bp, 6 predicted proteins | sample AD_UKC115_MetaG_FD_89892 | JGI IMG/M metagenome (GOLD analysis project Ga0116193, IMG submission 89892) | Active sludge microbial communities of municipal wastewater-treating anaerobic digesters from Hong Kong - AD_UKC115_MetaG | ecosystem: Engineered > Bioreactor > Anaerobic > Digestate | place...
CAGGGAAGGCAAAGTGATGAAGGTGATCGACATGGTTCCTGATCTGGAGGTTTGTGGCGGTCAGGATGGAGAGGTGCTGATTGTCAGTTGGGGCGGAACATTCGGACATACCATCAGCGCGATGCGTGAGCTGCGAAAACAGGGAAGAAGTGTCAGCCTTGCCCATTTCAATTATATTAAACCGCTGCCGGCCAATACTGCCGAAGTATTCCGGAAATTCAAAAAGATCATTGTCTGTGAACTGAATATGGGACAGTTTGCCGCGTACCTGCGGGATAAAGTCCCTGGATTTACCTATCACCAGTTAAATAAGCTGAAGGGATTACCCTTTACCGTAAGTGAAATTGAGGAAGCTGTCATCAAATTATGGGAGGCATAAAAATGGAAGAGATCAAATATACCATCAAGGATTTTAAAAGTGAGAACGAAGTGCGCTGGTGCCCGGGTTGCGGGGACTATGCCATTATGAACGCCGTTCAGCGGGTGATGGCAGATCAGGGAATTTCTCATGAAAAATATGCCGTCATTTCGGGTATCGGCTGTTCTTCCCGGTTTCCCTATTATATGAGCACATACGGGTTCCATACGATCCATGGCCGGGCTATGGCCGTGGCATCCGGTGTCAAGTGTGCCAATCCCGACCTCACCGTATGGGTGATCACCGGAGACGGAGATGCCATGGCCATTGGAGGGAACCATTTTATCCACCTTGTGAGGAGAAATATTGACCTGAATGTGATTATATTCAACAATAAAATATACGGTTTAACCAAAGGTCAGTATTCACCCACTACCGATCGTGGATTTAAATCAAAAACCTCTCCTTTCGGGACTATTGAGGATCCGTTTGTACCGGGACAACTGGTGATCGGTGCAAGAGGAACATTTTTTGCCCGCACCATCGACGGGAATCTGAAAATGAGCCAGGAGGTGTTTGCCGAAGCGGCTGGGCATAAAGGCACATCCATTGTGGAAGTGTTACAGAACTGCATGATTTACAACAACGGAGTGCATGATCAGATCACAGATCCTGCGTTCCGGGCCGAAAGACAATTGTATCTCAGACACGGGGAACCCATGCTTTTCGGACAGAATAACGATAAAGGGCTTATCATTCATAAAGGGAAGCTTAAGGTTGTCACGGTCGGGGAAAACGGAACCACTCCCGACGATATCCTGGTGCACGATGCCACTGAACCGGATCCTCTGCTGCATCTTGCCCTGATCAATATGCAACTGCCCGATTTTCCCGTTGCTTTCGGAGTGATCCGGAGTGTACCTTCGCTGGTGTATGACCGGGAAATGGCTGCCCAGGTCAGCGAAATCAAAAAAACAGCAAAGATCAAATGTGTGGACGACCTGCTCAGATCAGGAAATACCTGGGAAGTAAAAGATACAGGATACAAACCTGACTCCGACTTCTGCCTCACCAGTGGCCCGTTCCTTTAAAGCATAAAAAAACCTGTCACCCCGGCAGGTTTTTTATATATTCGCATGGATCACTCAAAACGACTTGTCATGGATCTGGACAAAATCACCCTGTCGGCCGTTTATAAAAAGCGGAAAATCGACCGTGATATTTTTCACGAATTGATGCCAACTAAAGTGAAAGAGGTTTTACTGGTAGCCAACCTATATGATTCCTATTTTGTGGTCAGGGAAGGACAGTTTACCGATAAAATCTTTGGGGAATACCTTCAGCTAAACCTCTATTCAGCACCCCGTTTCACCAGTGCAAACACATATGAGGAAGCCATGTATTTACTGGAAGCCCGTGAGTATGACCTGGTCATTGTCATGGCAGGTGTCGATAAAAAAACACCACTGATCATAGCCCGTGATATTCACAATAAACGGCCCAAATTGCCCATACTTTTACTCGCAAATAATAATGCCGATCTCAGGTATTTCAAAACCGAGGTGCAAAGGGTAGATTTTATTGACCGGACTTTTGTCTGGAACGGGAATTCCAACGTTTTCCTGGCCATGATCAAATATGTGGAAGACCGTAAAAACATAGCTCCCGACACCAAACTGGGTAATGTCAGGGTCATCCTGCTGGTGGAGGACAGCATCCCATACTATTCCAGGTATCTTCCCGTGCTATATACCACCATCATGAGTCAGACTCAAAACCTGGTGGAGGATGATACAACCGATGAGTTGCACATGATCCTTAAAATGAGGGCGCGCCCCAAAGTGATCCTGGTCAGCACTTACGAAGAAGCGCTGAATATTATTAACACCTACCACGATTATCTTCTTTGCGTAATTTCCGACGTTAAGTTCGAAAAGAACGGATTTGATGAGGAAAATGCAGGAATTCAGCTCCTGCAGTACGTGAACAGTGTGATGAATTACCCAATTCCCCTGTTACTCCAATCTCATGACATTGCCAATGCGGAAAAAGCTAGACAGATCGGAGCTGATTTTATTGACAAAAATTCAGAAAGCCTTTCCCTGGACATCCTGAACTTCCTGTATCGCCGGTTGGGATTCGGCAACTTTGTATTTAAAGACCAGGATGGCACCCCGTTGATGGAAGCCCGTAATTTGCAGGAGTTTGAAGAGATGTTCCGCATCATTCCGGGCTCAGCCCTTCAATACCATGGCAGCCGTAACTCATTCAGCACCTGGCTGATGGCCCGTGGGGAAATCAATATGGCCGAACAGCTGATCCCCAAGCAGACCGAGGATTTCAACTCAACAGAAGATCTGAGGCAATTCTGTCTCGATGTTTTCCGTAGCGTCCGGCTGAAAAAGCTGCAGGGACGCATCATTAAATTCGAACCTGATTTGGTCAACCTTAACCGTTTTGTCATGCGGATCGGGAAAGGTTCCCTGGGAGGTAAAGGCCGCGGAATGGCATTTATCAGCAATTTCATTGAAAGAATTGATTTCAGCAAAATTATACCGGGGATCAATATCCGGATTCCTCCCACTACAGTCATCGGGGTCAGTGAATTTGACCGGTTTATTGAATTCAATAACCTGTATACCAATATTTACAGCAGCAATGATTATTTCCAGATCAGGAACCAATTTCTGGAAGGCAGGTTTGAGGATGAAATCAAAGAACAGCTGTTCGAATACCTCAAGGTCATGAAAATGCCCCTCGCCATCCGGTCATCCGGACTTTTTGAGGATTCATTGCTCCAGCCTTTTGCGGGGGTTTATGCCACATATCTGATCCCCAACAACCATCCTGACATTAAAGTTCGTTTCGAACAGCTGGTTACAGCCATAAAAATGGTATATGCCAGCATCTTCACCGACTCAGCCCGGGGATATATTGAAGCGGTCAATTACAAAATCGAAGAAGAAAAAATGGCTGTGATCATTCAGGAAGTGGTGGGCCATGAATTTAACGGGAAATTTTACCCGCACATTTCCGGAGTTGCTCATTCCTATAATTACTATCCTGTTGCCTACATGGAGCCTGACGATGGTGTATCCATTTCTGCGGTCGGTTTGGGGATGTACGTTGCAGGAGGTGAACCGGCTTACCGCTTTTGTCCGAAATACCCCTCCATTAATACCGCTTCCTTAAAAGACCAGGTGAGGGAGTCGCAGCGCCATTTTTATGCCATCGACATGCAAAAAAACACCTTCGATCTGATAGAAAAAGGTGAAGATGCTGCGATCCGCCGTTACAGGGTCAAAGAAGCAGAAGCCGACGGAACGCTTGATCTGTGCGTTTCCACCTACATTATGGAAAACGATTACCTGATACCCGGAATGAGTTTTCCTGGTCCCCGGATCGTGGATTTCAGCAATATTCTGAAGTACAACGCCATTCCGCTGGCTGATACATTGAAGTTGCTCCTCCGGCTTTTCAGGGAGGCAATGGGATCACCTGTTGAAATGGAATACGCCATCGACCTGAAACCTGGGGATAACAATCTTCCAACCTTCTACATCCTGCAGATCAAACCCCTGATAAGATCAGAGGAACAGGTGGATATTGAACCTCTGACACAGACGAAAAACCACTTACTGCTTTTTGCCGAAAAAGGGATGGGCAATGGGGTCGTGACGAATATCAGGGATGTGGTATATGTGGAAACGCACAGCTTCAGTTCGCTCATCACCGAGGAAATTGCCCGTCAGGTCAGTGAATACAACAAATATTTTGAGGAAAGTCAAACCGAATATATTCTGATCGGTCCCGGGAGATGGGGCACAACTGACCATTTTACAGGCATTCCCGTTTACTGGGCAGGAATCTCCAAAGCAAGAATCATCGTGGAGATCGGGTTGCACAATTTCCCGCTGGACGGATCTTTGGGCTCTCACTTCTTTCACAATGTCACCTCCATGAATGTCGGATATTTTTCGATTCCTTACAATTCGCCGTCTTCCTTCATTAACCTGGAAATCCTGGAAAAACAGGAAACCATAAGGTCAACCGGATATATTCACCATGTAAGGTTTGAAGAACCGCTGACCATCATGATGGATGGCCGGAGCAGGCAGGCGATCATCCGTTACGAGAAGGAATAACTTCCGGATTGCACAAAGAATTCAAAGTGCAAGGAGCATGGAGCAAAGCGCTATTTGCTGTCTTTCAGTCTATTATTCTTTGAGTCATTTCGTCTTTTCATTCCATATCTCATAGCTTTTAAGAGCCTGAATTTCCAGCATTTCAAGTCCGTTTTTAGTTTCTGCCCCCTTTTCCCGGCCGAGAGAAAGGAACACGGTTTCGGCCGGATTATAGACCAGATCGTATAGGAGATGACGGGGAGTGAGGCAAGAATAGGGAATATCAGGGAAAGTGCTTGTTTGTGGATAAGTTCCCAGAGGAGTGGTGTTGATAATGAGCAGATGTTCCTCCATAAGGGCGGGCGTGATCTGACCATATGAAACCGTATTTTCATCTACCGGATCACGGGATACGCTTATCCATTTGATTCCCAGTAGATTGAACACATAACATACAGCTTTGGAAGCCCCTCCCGTACCCAGTATCAATGCACTCCGGCGCTCCGGTGTCAGGAAAGGACGCAAACTCTCCAGAAAACCGGAGGCATCGGTATTGAACCCTTCCAATACATATCCCTCAGGGCCTCTTTGAATTCTAACTGTATTGACGGCTCCGATCTCTTCTGCTACCTGGTCCATCCTGTCAAGAAAGCTGATAACCCGCTCCTTGTATGGGATGGTCACATTAAAGCCGGCCAGTTCAGGATATTCACGGATAACCGAAGGCAACCGGCAGATATCGTCAATTTCGAAATTAAGGTACTGCTCGTTCCTGTTTTCGATTGAAAATTTCTCTGTAAAGAATTTACGGGAGAATGAATGTCCCAACGGGTAACCTACCAAGCCATAGGTCCTCATTGTCAGTTATTTCAGCGGTTTATACGATTTGATCAATTTTTTTACGGCATCATTTTGTGCCGCTTTCGGATAGACCCTGAAAAGATCGTCATGCCGGTTGAAGTCGAGTTTAAGCGCTGTTTCCAATTGGAATTCAGCTTCCTTAACCTCATTGGTTTCATAAAGATAAGCAGCCAGCAGATATTTAATGGCTGCATCCTCATTGTTATGTCTGATTCCCCGTTTTAAAATCCGGATGGCCTCTTTCACCTTTCCCACATTATGCTGGTATTCAGCATAGTTAATCCATATTTCAGAATTGCGCGGATTCAGAAAGGAGGCCTTTTTGAAGGCAGAAAGCGCTTCAGTCCCACGACCTGCATCAACCAGTACGCGTGCAAAGGTGAACCAATAATCAGGGGTTTCCGGTTCAATTTCGATAGCTTTTCTGATCAGGTCAATGCTCAGTTCATACCGTTTTTCAACCCAATGTATGATCCCAGTTGAAAAAAGGGCAATATCGTTATCTGGATTGATATCAAGGGCTTTTTTGTAAAACCGATCCGCCATTTTATAACGGCCCTGGTTAAGGTAACATTCCCCCATGTAACAAAAACCATCGTCATTTTCCGGATCAAATTTCAGATATTCGCGATAATTACGGATAGCTTCCTGGTATCGCTCAAGATTCGCCAATGAATTGGCCTTATTAAAAATGGCATGGTAAAAGTTCGTGTTCAGGGCTAAGGTAAAATCATAAGCCTGCAAGGCTTTTTCAAACTGGGAGGTCCGGTTATATGCAATCCCCAGGTTGAACCATACTGCCGGATTGAAAGGATCCAGATCGAGATAGAGATTATAATAATAAATACTCCTGTCGGCATATCCCAACTGATCGCAATAATAACCGAGATCATTGAGAACCATCTCATTTTCCGGATTTTCAGCGAACGACCGTTCAAAATAACTTACCGCTTTGCTGATATCCCCATACTGGATATAAGAAGTTCCGATCCGCCAGAAAATATCATCCAGGTCTTCGCTTGTAAAGTCTATCGCCTTTCCGAAACAGTTCCCGGCTTCATACGGCATGTCAAGCATAAGGTAACCGGACCCGAGCATCATATAAATTTCGGGATTATTCCGTTCAATTTTCACAAGGATTTCCAATTCCCGGATGGCTTCACCCGGTTCTCCCCGGCCGATTAAAGTCCGTGCATAGGAGATCCTCAATGGTATGGCGTCGGGATGAATATTTAGGGCCTGATCCAGAACTTTCTCCATCGTTTCATAATCGCCTTCATCCATGAGAAAATCCATGATCTCTTCGTATTCATTCACATCAAAATACTTGATTGTTCCTGATTTGAGCGAATTCAAAAAGCTATGATAAGCTTCCGGAGCTTCCTCATCTTCCCATATGTCACTCGTATGATCAACCATCATCTGTATCTCCCGGTTGCAAAGGTAAAAAAACCATCCGAATATTTATCTGATTACTTTATTGATGCTGTTTTCTCAACAAATCATTAACGGTTTTCACCGGATTAAAAGTTTCAATGGGGACCTCCACAAAAAATGTGATCCAATCGCTCATCGAGCCATTCCATAAACCGGGCAGTTCCTGGGCTTTGAGTTCCCTGCCTCCTTTTGATTTCACCGTAATAAGCCCCGTCTGCGGATCCCTGAAATGTAAAAGGTCAAATTTTTCCCCCTTGTAATTTTTAAAGGCACAAACCAGATCTACCGGATTAAAGTGGGTGGCATGACGGGCAATTTTCAGCTGTACCGGATCAGAAGGATCTATCTGGATACTTTCGGCAATCTGAAGTGAAACCGTCCCGTCTGAATTTTCAGCAAAAAAGGGTCCTCCACCCGGTTCACCTTCATTTCTGACCATTCCGCACACCCTGATCGGGCGATTGAACTTCTCTTTCAGGTATTGTACCAATTCTTCCTTTTCGGTATAATACTGGTCAACCGGAGGTTTGACATTCAGGGTGTTTTCCAGAAAATTGGCAGCCTCAGCAAGGAATCCGCTCTCGTGAGCCTGCGGTATTTGTTCATTTAAAGCTTTCTGATAACCGAAAATCTGTTCCTGATAATGAAGAAGTATTCCGGCCAGCGCTTTTTTAAAGGTATAGGTCGGCTCCTTGAAACGGTCGGGAACTACATTGTCGATATTCTTGATAAAAACCAGGTCGGCATCCAGATCATTCAGATTTTCCAGTAAAGCACCATGTCCGGCCGGGCGAAAGAGAAGCGATCCATCTTTTTCCCTGAAAGGTTCGTTGTGCATATCGACGGCAATGGTGTCGGTCGAAGGTTTCTGCCTGCTGAACCTGACGTCGAAAACACAACCGTATTCAATCTCATACCCTGCCTCAATTTCCGAAAAGAGAACATGGAATGCAGCTTCATGTTCAGGAGAAACGGTAAAATGAAGTCTCACCCTGTTCTTATTATCCCGGGCATAATTGGCACCCTCGACCAGGTGTTCTTCAAAAGGAGTCCGCTGGAAACCATCATACTTATGAAAATGAAGCAATCCCTTGGGAAGATTCCCATAGTTCAGTCCTTTTTCTGTCAGGAGAAACTCCAGATAATTTCTCAGATTGGGTTCAAGTCCTGCATGTACAATGGCCGATTTCAATTTCGAATGGAATGCAAAGTTACTGATCCGTTGATAAAATTCATGGGTTTTGGGATGAGAGGCTATCACTTCATCCGGAGTCTTACCTGCCTTGAGGTCATCCAGTGCGGCAAACAACGATTTGAACATCCGGCTGGCAGCACCGGAAGCAGGAACAAATTTTATCACGGTAAGCCCTTCCTCCAGCTTTTCGTTATAGGTCTTTTCATGCCTGGTCAGATCTGCATCATTCAAACGAAGGATTCCCCTGGCGGGTGTAGCAGCCTCCACTACCCTCAAAAAGGGGAATCCCCGTTGAAAGAATTCGATTTGTTGCATTACCTCCCCGGGATCACTTCCTCTTTCCAGGATCCTCCTGATATCTTTATCATTAAACATAAATCTGTTTTTACATTAAAGTTATGAAATTATCGCCTTGCCCCCAAAAATCAGGGACAATATAGTGAAAAGTTTTCACTTGAATTTTCAACAAGTGAAAAGGAATAGAAAAGCCACTTTTACTATTTTTGACAGAAATGAAACGGTTTACGTATGCCGCAGTTTTTGTGGGGTCATTCCCGTCGTTACCATGATTTTCAATCGTCATTCCGGGCTGTCTTCCCTGGGATGAAACTTCAGAAGATATCCGTTGATGCAGCATTTACCTGTCCCAACCGGGATGGGAGTCGGGGAATGGGTGGATGCACTTACTGCAACAACAGGTCGTTCACACCCTATTTTTCAGGGGCGAAAACCAGTGTCTCAGCCCAACTCGAGAAAGGGATACGTTTTTTCACCCACAAATATCCGCAAATGAATTTCCTGGCTTTTTTTCAGTCATTCAGCAATACCTATGCTCCTTTGCCGGTGTTACAACAGCTGTATGAAGAAGCCCTTGCCTTTCCCGGGGTGAGAGGACTGGTCATTTCCACGCGGCCCGACTGTGTGGACGGGAATATTCTGGATTATCTTGCGGAGCTATCCCGCAAATGCTACGTTATGCTTGAACTGGGAATAGAATCACATCTCGACCATACTCTGGGAAGCCTCAACCGGGGACACACTTTTGCCGAATCGGAGAAAGCCATCAGGGACGCCGCTGCCCGTGGCATCCCCACCACAGCCCACCTGATTTTGGGTTTGCCGGGTGAGAACCATCAGGACTGGCTCGATCAGGCAGCTGTTATCTCCCGGTTGCCGGTCATGAATATCAAATTGCACCAGCTGCAAATCCATAAAGGAACGCTAATGGCAAAGCAGTACCATGCAAGACCCGCCGATTTTCACCTGTTTTCCGAGGAGGAATATGCTTCACTGGTGGTGGATTATCTTGAGTTGTTGAATCCCCGGATTTCCGTCGAAAGGTTTACCAGTCAGGCTCCTCCCAGATTGCTGATTGCTCCGGCCTGGGGTATTAAGAACTATGCATTCACAGCCAAAATCAATAAACTGCTCGAGGAGAGAGAGACCTGGCAGGGAAGACTTTATACCACTTTCTGAAGGATGAAGGCAGTTCATAGCCTGTCCCGTGTTTCTTACACCCGGGTCATTTCTTTTGTTTTTCCAGAAAACTATTCAGAAATTGTTGGGTCAGCTCATCTGAATCCCCATACTTTGTTCTCAGTTCGTCCAGTTTCTTATGCAGGGTTGCCTGAACCTCCGCATATTCCGGGTCCCCGTACCGGTTAATCATTTCCCGGGGATCTTTCTGCAAATCATATAGTTCCCATTCATCCACGTCATAATAGAAATGGATCAGCTTGTACTGTTCGGTCCGGATCCCGTAATGTCTTTTTACCATATGCTCAGCCGGAAACTCGTAATAATGATAGTATATGGCATCGCGCCATTTCACTTTATCCCCCGCTACCAGTCCTCGGAATGATTCTCCCTGCATGTCATCCGGAATTTTCACACCGGCATAATCGAGGAAAGTAGGGGCAAGATCAAGGTTAAGCACCAGTTTATCGGATACGGATCCGGCTTTGATCTCTTTGGGATAACGAATCAGCAGGAGGGTACGGAGTGATTCCTCATACATGAAACGTTTGTCAAACCAGCCATGCTCTCCCAGGTAAAATCCCTGATCAGAAGTGTATACCACAATGGTGTTTTCACTCAGCCCGTTCCTGTCAAGGTAATCCAACACTTCTCCCACCGCATCGTCGACCGACTGTATCGTTCGCAGGTAATCTTTAATATACCGGTTGAATTTCCACAGGGCAAGTTCTTTACCCTTCAGATTTGCTTTCAGGAACTTCCTGTCTTCATTTTCATAGGCGGCTATCCATTGAGTCCGTTGTTGATCATCCATACGGTTCAGGTTATGGATAAAGTCGGTACTGTCACCTTTCGGATCCACGATCAGCTTGAAATCATGTCCCCAGCGGGCGTCACCGTCTATTCTCATCTCCTGTTCCCTTGCAGCGTGTCCCCTGTGGCTGTAATCGTCAAAGAAATTGTCAGGGGGATCAAATGTCCGGTCATTGTAAAGATTCAGGTATTTAGGGGCCGGCAACCAGTTTCGGTGAGGTGCTTTCTGATGAAAAAGCAGACAAAACGGTTTGGTCTTGTCCCTTTTATTTTCCAGCCAGTCAAGGGCATATTGTGTGGTAATCTCGGTGCAGTATCCCGGGATACGTTTCTTCACCCCCATTTCAATGAAGTCCGGATTATAATACTGACCCTGCCCGGGCAAGACATTCCAGTAATCAAATCCCCGAGGATTACCTTCCAGGTGAATTTTACCTATCAGGGCGGTCTGATATCCTGCCTGCTGCAATAAACCGGCAAAATTGGGCTGATTCCAGTCAAACGTGCAGAAATTGTCCACCTTTCCGTTCAGATGGTTGTATTTTCCTGTGAGTAAAGTGGCCCGACTGGGAGCACAGATTGAATTGGTTACACATGCCCGGTTAAAGATCACTCCTTCCCGGGCAATCCGGTCAATATGGGGCGTATTGTTCAGTCCGTAACCGTAAGCACTGATAGCCTGGTA
>Ga0116193_1003696_pt1 | contig 10945 bp, 10 predicted proteins | sample AD_UKC115_MetaG_FD_89892 | JGI IMG/M metagenome (GOLD analysis project Ga0116193, IMG submission 89892) | Active sludge microbial communities of municipal wastewater-treating anaerobic digesters from Hong Kong - AD_UKC115_MetaG | ecosystem: Engineered > Bioreactor > Anaerobic > Digestate...
GTATTAACATGGACCTATGAAGGTAGAGGTGCTGTCCTCCGCGAAGCATCTGCTCATGTCTGGCTACCTATTCGAGAGTCCGCCACAGAAGGAATGAAATTATTAGCAAAACAAATTGATGGAAATAAGAATAGTCCTATAAAGGTGCTTTTCAAGCCAATTTTAGACCTTGATAGGAAGAAGGATAGAGAACTTGAGCCACTATATCGTTTTTTTGAAACATTTATTGAATAAATATATCTGACAATTTTTGTTTTAGTTTATTAGAAAGGGAATTGTTATTCATCCATCCATTGTGAGAAATATCATTTCGTTTATCACAGAGGCTAAAACCTTCCCAATTTTTAAGATAGTATTAATTATATTTTTCTATGTTTCTAATTTTACAAATGAAAACATAAATTGGTATATTTCTAATGTATAAAACATAAAAGTAAAAATAATGTAAAAATAATTTTGTATAAGGAGTTAAATTATGGCAAGGGTAGTAACAGCAGAGGAAGCAGTAAAACTTATACCTGATGGAGCAAAAATTTTAATTGTTCCGATGCCGTCGGAAGAAATTTATTCAGCGATTGAAAATGGCTATTATGAGAGTGGACATCCAAAAGATTTATCCGTAATCTGGGCTGCTGGCTTGGGACCCTTAAATGATGAGCCCAAAGGAATGAACCATTTTGCTGTGCCGGGTATGGTAAAAAGAATTTATGCAGGGCACTTTGGCTTAAATCCTAAAGTGGCAAGGCTTGTGGGTAGTAATCAGGTTGAGGCATATAACATTCCACAGGGAACGCTATGTCAATTATATCGAGATATGGCTGCTAAAAGACCCGGTTTATTGACTCGTGTAGGTTTGGGCACTTTTGTTGACCCGAGGTATGGCGGAGGAAAAATGAATGAAAGGACTATGGCATGTGAAGATATTTCGGAAATTGTTCAGGTCGGAGGTAAGGACTATATACTTTATCATCCACTTCCCTGTGATATAGGTATTATCCGTGGGACAACGGCAGACCCAAACGGAAACATTACGATTGAAAGGGAAGGAGCATTGATGGAAATTTTAGAAGGGGCTATGGCAGTGAAAACAAATGGTGGTTTTGTTATCGCTCAGGTAGAGAGACTTAGTGATACACCTGCTAAGCCCTCGTATGTCCGTGTCCCGGGTATTTTTGTTGATTATATTGTTGTTGCTCGAACCCCTGAAAAGCATCCGCAGACCCTGTTCGTGCAATATAATCCATCTATTAGCGGAGAAGTTTTAGCAGACCTTAATGAGGAACTTGAAGTTATGCCATTAGACTTTGAGAAGGTTATTGCACGACGGGCATTTCTAGAACTCAAGCCTAAAATGATAGCAAATTTAGGGTTTGGGATTCCTATGGATGTTGCAAATATAGCGTATGAGGAGGGCGTTTTTGATAAACTTATGATGACCACAGAATTAGGTGTGATTGGAGGTGTTCCTGAACGAGGTAAGAACTTTGGTCCTGCAAAAAATCCTGTGGCTTTTCTTTCTCAATCGAGTATGTTTGATTTTTATGATGGTGGAGGACTTGATTTGACATGTATAGGAATGGCACAAGTTGATGAAAATGGAAATGTCAATGTTAGCAAATTAGGTCAGGTCGCGATTGGTGCAGGTGGTTTCATTAATCTCACTCAGTCTGCTAAAAAGTTGGTGTTTTGTGGTGAATTTACAGCAGTAGGCAGCAAGACAGAGGTCAAAGATGGAAAACTGAATATTATTAATGAAGGAAAAGTGAAGAAATTTATTAAAAAGGTTGAGCAAATTACTTACAGTGGTAAGTTTGCGTTAGAAAATCATCAAGATGTTACCTTTGTAACAGAACGATGCGTGTTTAAACTTGTTGCTGAAGGATTGATGATTACCGAGATTGCGCCAGGAATTGATTTAGAAAAAAATATATTAAATCAGATGGAATTTAAACCTGTCATTCCTGATAAAATTAAAACAATGAATGAACATATATTTTTGCCAGAACCAATGAATATTAAATTTGAATGAAAACTCTATGATTAAGGAAGCATGGTTTGACATACAGCATGAAAAGTTTTACCGTAGAACATGGGTTTCTGAGGAAGACAAGAAGGTTGCAAATATTGTTTTAATCCATGGCTACGGTGAACATTGTGCCCGATATGACTATATGTCAGAACAGCTAAATAAGCAAGGGATAGCAGTCTTTTCTTATGACCAGCGTGGCTTTGGAAAATCTCCTGGAAAACGAGCATGGATAAACCGTTTTGGTGAACTTCTTGATGATTTAGATGTTTTTTTAGATACGATAAAGGGAGAGATTAGAGATGTTCCTACTTTTTTGATGGGGCATAGTATGGGTGGCATGGTGCTTGCCCGTTTTGTTGAGACAAGAACAGATTACAATGCTAAAGGTCTGATATTTTCGAGTCCTTTCCTTGGGATAAATAGTGATGTTCCAGAATTCCTCTTAAAATTATCAGGGGTATTAGCAACGATTCTGCCATGGCTGCCAGTGTCAAAAGTGGATAACACGGGATTGTCAAAGGACACAGAAGTAGTGAAAAAAGCAGATGAAGACCCTTTGTGTTATCATGGAAGTGTAAAGGCACATACCGGTTATGTTTTTACACAAACAATTAAGGAAATTCGTGCTAATTTTAAATCAATAGATTTGCCTGTGATTATATTTCATGGCAAAAAAGATAGAGTTGTGCCGGTTGAGGGTAGCATTGCTTTATATGATGGGATTTCATCTAAGGATAAAGCAATCCATCTTTTCGAGAATGGTTATCATGAACTCTGGAACGATTATGAAAAAGATGAGTTTATAGAAAAACTCTGGACATGGGTTAAAGAACAGGCACAATAATTATTAAGGGAAATTATTTATATCTCATTTACTATTTATCTATTAAAATGTTTTAAAATAGTGAGAAGTAGAGTATTTGTTAGATAAATTTAATAATTAGAGAAAAGATTATGCAGAAAAAAGACAATCATATAGCCGACCCACAAGAAATTATTCAATGGACTCGCAGATATGCCCGAAGCAGGACGATATACTTTTTAGTCCAGTGGTGTCTAATCGTCTTTGTTATATGTATTATTGGTTTAGTGGCAAGTTTAACTCAGCAGGCTTATGTTGCCGGAAACAAAGCACTATTTTATACCTCAGTTGTGTTTCTTGTAATTGCTTTTTTCTTTTTTATGTGGATTTCTGTATCACAATGGACAGCAGAATTAGTCTGGCAGGTTACACAATGGTTTTATGGAAAGGAAGGGTTCGTTTCTCCTGATGAAAAGAAGCGTTCTAAAACTTTGCCTCGTTGGGTAATTGCATTAATAGGATTAATGCTGGTTTATCATATTCTCGCAGCATTACTAATATCTTTTCGTTATCTTTCACTGCAATATTTACAGCCATTTTCTGCGGTTGCATTAGTCCCGGTTCTGTGTATCCTTATTTATTACCAGGACCTGGGCTTTTGGGCGTGGTTATGGCCTATTTTATACGGCTTACATGCAATACTTTTATTATATGGTTTTCCTATTAGTTTCCCCGCACCATGGCATTTGCTAAACATAATGATACCGATTTTTGGATATGGTTTTATAGCGATTCTCGTAGGGCATATTTATAGCCGCTATGCTTTATGGAGATTAAAATCAATTACGAGACAGGGACTTGAAGAATATCTGGATAAAGAACAGTGTGAAGGGCAAAAAGATACAAGGTAAATAAAGGCTTAATGATAAATGTCTGAACTTGACCGAATAATACATGAACCAGCACGATTGAGAATATTGACCATTCTTGCAGGAGTAGAGGCAACGGATTTTAATTTCTTATTAAATACCTTAGGTCTTACTAAGGGAAATCTTTCTTCACATATAGACAGATTGGAAAAAGCCGGTTATGTAAAGGTCGAAAAGTCGTTTAATGGACGAGTCCCTCACACGGAATTTCAAATCACACCACAGGGTAGAGAAGCACTGGAAAATTATTGGAAAGAATTAGATAGGATTAGAAACATAAATCCCCAGGGAGAAGACAATACTTAATTTCAGTAGGCATGGAATTAGATGTTTAATATTGTATCTCAAAAATTATTCTAAATATCTACAAATTTAATCTACTTTTTTCCTTTACTTAATTTTATAGGAAGTTAAGGATTAAATACTTATTCGAGAGATTCTATCTGCTACGGCGTAGTTCGTCAAAGATTGTATCTTTGATAACATTATGATTTGTAGGAGGGATTTTATAATCTTTAGGAGTATATGTAGGATAATTGTTATCAAAGCAAGCCGTGCAAAAGTGTTCCCTGTTACTAAATGTTGCTTCGAGTATTGCTGGGATTGTTAAATACGCCAGAGAATCAACACCAATATATTTCCGTATTTTTTCAATATCTACCTGAGAGTCATGTTTCGACATTTTATGTGCAATTAGCCATTCTGGATTAGGTGTATCAATACCATAATAACAGGAATTGATAATAGGAGGTGAAGCCACACGATAATGAATCTCTTTTACTTTACAGCGTCGAAGTAACTTGATAATTTTGCGTGATGTTGTTCCCCGAACAATACTGTCATCTACAAGGACAATTCTTTTCCCTTTGACGGTATCTCGCGATGGGTTCAGTTTTATTTTAACGCCGAAGTCCCGCATTTTTTGGTCAGGTTCAATAAAGGTTCTACCGACATAATGATTTCGAATAAAGCCCATATCAAAAGGCAAACCCGATTCATGAGCATATCCTAACGCTGCGGGATTAGATGAATCTGGCACAGCCATAACGAAATCCGCTTCTGCTGGTGCAATCCTTGCAAGTGCTCTTCCTAATTCCTTTCTAACTAAATCAACGCTTTTGCCAAAAATTACACTATCTGGTCGTGCAACATATATAAATTCAAAAATACATTGTTTTGGAGTAACTTTTTTAAATGGAAATATGCTGTGTAACTCATTGCCCTTGATGTGAACTACTTCGCCTGGTTCTACTTCACGAAGCCACTTTGCACCGACAAGGTCTAAGGCACATGTCTCACTTGCAAACACATACCCCCTACCTTTTTTACCTATCCATAAAGGACGAAAACCAAACGGGTCACGGGCTGCAATCATTTCGTTCTGGTTCATTACCAGAAGGCAAAAAGCACCTTCTACTTGCTTAAGTGCGTCAATGACTGAATCTATAAATGTCTTTTTATTGGAGTGAGCGATTAAATGGATAATGACCTCTGTATCTGATGATGATTGGAATATGGCTCCTTTGAGTTCCAATTCATAGCGGAGATAAGCACCGTTTACTAAATTCCCATTATGGCATATTGCGATTGAGCCGTTAATATAATTGACTAAAAGAGGTTGAACATTCCTTAAATTACTTGAGCCAAATGTAGAATATCGCACATGTCCTATGCCCATAGAACCTTGAATACGCGCAAGTTTATGCTGTGGAAAAACATCGTTTACGAGTCCGACCCCACGATGTGCAGTTAATACTGTGTTATCAGAACAGACAATACCTGCCCCTTCCTGTCCACGATGTTGTAGAGCATATAAACCCAAATATATCCAATTCGGAGCCGATTTATGATTATAAATACCAAAAATACCACATTCATCATGAATTTTATCTGTGTCCAACATATCTTTAATATTTTCCCGCTTCGTTAAGTTGTTTTTATATTATATTAGATTTATAGGAGAGTTTTTCCTGTCAATCGAGTAAATGCTTCAAGATATTTTTCGCGTGTCTTTTCCACGATATCAGGAGGTAGAGGTGGTGGAGGTGAATTCTTATCCCACTTCACCGATTCGAGATAATCTCGAATAAACTGTTTATCGAAACTGGGTTGATTTTTCCCGGGTGAATACTGGTCAGCAGGCCAGAATCTTGACGAGTCAGGCGTTAATATCTCATCTGCCAATACTAATTCGCCGTCAAGTAATCCAAACTCAAATTTGGTATCACATAAAATAATCCCTCTGGTAAGGGCATATTCCTGTGCTCTTTTATAAATCTCAATAGCCACACTTGCTGCTTTTTGATTTAATTCTCTACCTATAATTTTTCCTGCATCCCCAGGTGAGATATTAATATCATGCCCTTCCTCTGCTTTTGTCGAAGGTGTATAAATAGGTTCAGGCAATTTACTTGCTTCTATCAGTCCAGCAGGCAAGGGAATACCGCAGACAGTCCCTTTATCCTTATACTCTTTCCAGCCACTTCCTGCAAGGTATCCACGCACAACAAACTCGATAGGTAACATCTCACATTTTTGGACATACATGGAACGGTCTTTAAACATTTCGGGCTGCCTCTGAAACTCTTCTGGAAAATCTTCTAATTGTGCTGAGATTAGATGATTTGGGACAATATCTTTCATCAGTTCAAACCAGAACAGGGATAACTGAGTTAAAATCTTTCCCTTATCTGGAATACCAGTTGGATTTACCCAGTCAAATGCAGATATTCTGTCTGTTGCCACAAGGAAAAGTTTATCGCCTAAATCATAAATATCTCTAACTTTTCCTTGTCTTGTTGGTCTTTTCCCATTGAGATTTGTTTCAATTAATGCTTTCATTCGACCTCTATCTATCTTATTAAAAAAAATTGTTTAAAAAAGGTTTATTTATTTCTAAAACTTCATTTAATAATTTTTTACATCCGGAAGCATCAGGCATTAGAGGATGACTCAGCATCGCCTGAAATGCCAATTCTTTATCTCCATTTACAGCTGCATGAACGGTCAAAGTCTCGTATGCCTTGATTAATTGCATAAGCCCGCGTATAGAATGTTCAGGTGGTAGCTGAGGGATAGCATGTGCTCCATACTTATCTATAATAGCGGAAACTTCTACTGAAATATCATCATCAAAAGTCGGGATAGCACCATTATTTTTACAACAAACGATTTGTCTCGACTTCTTGTTATTTTCGATGGCATCAATGACCATCAAGGCAGCAGTAGAATAATGAGCACCACCGCGTTTGCTCAATTCTTCCGGCTTCTCTCTCAATTTCGGATTGGAATATTTCTCAAACAATATTCGCTCAATTTCGAGGACTTCTTCTCCTCTGGTTTTTTCTTTCTTCTTTAACTGGTTCAATACCGACTCTATCGAATAGTAATATTGGAGATAATAGTTACAGAACATATTAAGGCTTTTCATTGCCTCTAACATATTATTTCTGGTAGTCTCATCTTCCCACTCTTCGTCTGCATGCTCCCAGAATTTTTGTAGCACTTCTCTGGTTATGTCATTTCCACGCACCTTAAATTTTCTTACCCAGGACAGATGGTTAAGACCTACATAATCTAATTCAACCTCCTCTGGTGTGCCTCCGAAAAATTTAATTAACTGCATAATAATACCGATAGGCACATTACATAAACCAATTGTTCGTATCTTACTATATTTTATAACTGCTTCCGTATTAATCCCTGCTGGATTGGTAAAATTTATTAGAAAGGCATCAGGACATATCTGTTCCATCGTTCTGGCTATATCAAGAATCACAGGAATTGTCCTCAATGCACATGCAAATCCACCTATTCCAGTTGTTTCCTGACCAAGAATTCCATATTTCAATCCCAATTTTTCATCATTAATTCGAGATTGCATCTGACCCACGCGTATCTGTGTCAGAACATATCGAGCATTAGACAGTGCCTCATTCACATCGGTTGTTTTGTAAATTTTGCATTTAGAACCATAGCGTTGAGCAAGCCGTTCAGAAAAAGAATGATTAATATCTAATCTCTGAGGATTTTGGTCCATCAGCCATATTTCTTCAAACAAAAAATTTTCTGATTGTGCAAAAATTCCGTCCACAAGTTCTGGAGTATATGAACTTCCACCACCAATTACTGCTAACTTCATTTTTCTACTCCTTATACTATTAAGATAGTGATTTTTTTATGCCCAATTATACCTTTTCAGTAAAATATGGAATATAATATCGAATATAACAATTCGGTTTAAAATATGGCACTGAACAAACATTTTATAAACATGAGAATATAAAGACAGAATGGACAATTTGTATTTAATCTTTACCCTACAATGGGAGCCCTCTGATATTTTAAGTATACTTTTGTTGGGCTTACTATTCTTCTGGGGCTTGTTCTTACTATACCAGAAGTGGATAAAACAATATAACTATCCTCTCTGGTTAGATATACTATCACTGATAATTATGTTTGCTATTTTAGGTATTGAACTTGTCCAGTTAAAGGAATGGTTAAAAAATTATTTACTTTTCTATATCTTGTCTTCTCTGGGATTATTTGTTGCTGCTACTGCCTTATATGCTCAAAGTTTTATCTCCTTGATTACAACAATTATTTTAAGTTTTCTCCAACCCGGTGAAGAATCTGCACCAGATATTCCAAGGTTTGGACCTGCTGAAATATTGGAGCGACAGAAAGATTTTACAGGTGCCCTGAACGAGTATTTTGTCCTTGCAAGGATTTACCCATACAATCCATCGGTTCATTTAAGAATTGCGAATATATACCTTAAAATGAACCATCCGCAGGACGCCATGAATTGGCTTAAAAAATCATTACAATATTTAAAGAAAGATGAGGATATATATCTAATTGTTGCCCGATATTGCGATATTGCACATAAAATAGGCGATATAGATTCTGAATCAGATATATTGGATTTTTACCTTTCACAATATCCCGAATCTACTCACGCCAAATCTATTTCAGAACGAAAGAAGAAATTAAACCAAATTACTACTAAAGAAAAAAATTCACTACTAATTCCAATGGATAAAGAGCCAATTAATGATATTCATTATGAAGAAGATGAATCAGATACAAAAAAATGCTCCATAAAATTGGAAAAGGAAGAAGAACAGAAACAGGATAAAAAGAAAAATGGAAATTCTAAAGATAAAAATACATCAATCTCCGAGTTAGAAGCCCTATAACCTTAATAACCCTAAACATTATCGCTACCAAAATTATCTAACATAACAATTAGTTGCCTTTAAATATATCTATAACTCCTTAACTCCTTCTTCTTTTGGTCTTGTCGCAATGGTTACGCCTGGATAACCCAATTCCAGTGCAAGGTCAAAAACCTTTACCGTAGCACGAAAAGGTGCATCAGAATCAGATTCTAATATCAATAAAGGAGGTGGATTGTTTGCTTTTAACTCTCTCAGACGATTTTCTAATTCTTCAATAGTCACTGATTTGGAATTACTGCTATCCTTTTCCAATAAAAATAAATTTCCTTTTGCGTCAACAATAATCCGACAGGTGTTGACCTCTTCAACAGGTTCACTCATATTGGCTTCAGGAAGTTGTAAGGACAGTCCAAGATGTGGATTAAATGTTGTCGTGATTATTAAAAAAATTAGCAGAAGGAACATCACATCAATTAAAGAGGTAATGTTTATAAGAGGTGGATTTTTCCTTGCTGGTTTTCCAAAAGGTCCTTCACGCATGATATAATTAATGCCTTTTTATGATTAATTAATATAGCAATTATTCCGTAATAAAATCAATAATATATATTTATCTGGGAAAATAAAATATTTTTTATAAAATTTTGGTAAAAAAATAAAAAATATGGTAAACTTAATATGGTAAACTTAATGTAGATTAAATAAAATAAAACTTTTGTCCAAAAAGAGTATGCCATGAAAAATGTTAGAGTATGTGTAGCAGATGACAACAAAGACGAGGTAACAATACTTTGTGAAAGTTTGAAACTTAATAATTACGAGGCTATCCCTGCCTTTTCCGGGTCAGAAGCACTTGAATTGTGTAAAAGCGGTAAGGTAGATTTGCTTCTGTTGGATATAGGCTTGCCGGATATTGACGGCATTGAAGTTTGTAAACGATTAAAAGCAGACCCAGAAACAAAAGACATACCTATAATATTTGTTACCGCAAAAGGCTCCGTAGAAGATGTTGCATTGGGTCACGAATTAGGTGCCGTGGACTACATTGCCAAACCTTATAATTTGCCTATGGTAATGGTAGCAGTTGAAATGGCATTGAAAACGATGTATACCTCTGCCTATATTGATAGTCCAATAGAGTTCTGGGATGACCCTGTTTATACTGACCCATTAACAGGACTGAAAAATTATCGTTATCTTATGGAACGACTAGAAGAAGAGATTATAAGAACAGATAGATACAAAATACCATTAAGTTGCATAGCCCTCGACTTTGTAGATTATGGCACAGATGAAGAGGAAGTGGGCAAAACAGATGTCACAGAGGACGACGAATTTCTTATGGATGTGGCTTTAACTATAAAACAAAATTCAAGGTCCTGTGATATTCTAACAAGATATGAATCTTCAAAATTTGTAATTGTCCTGCCTAATCAAGGACTTGAAAACGCAGTAAGATATGCCCAAAAAATTTTAACTGAAATAGAAACAAATTGCTGGGAAGAAGATAAAAAGAATCCTTTGCCAAAATTCGGTATTGCTAGTTGTAATGAAAAAGATGTTGATTCTGGTGAAGAGTTTTTGGGAATAGCCATGCAAAACCTATTAAAAGCCTACACACATACAGAAGCAAATATTGTAGGCAAAGACCTCTCTCTCAAAAAAGAAATCTATATATAAAGACTAAAGACCTTTTTTATCAAATTGTTTTTATAGTAGTGTAATTCTAATCTGCAAAGCCCATAATTAGAACGCTTTCCCATGGGATAGGTTTTCCAGATGAGGTTTTAGAAGTTGTTTCTCTCATTTTTTTGATACCTTCATTCACTACTGTCCGCTAAAAGTATAAGGGGAAGTATTTTGTTTAGAATAGGGTTAATTGTTGGTCAGGCTCTCTGATATGGGCTCTAAATCTATCGTAGTCTCTACAGGATAACAGGTCTATAATGTTCACCATATCCATAGCAGCCTCTTCAAATATCCTCGATAAATCTAATAA
>Ga0116193_1003699_pt1 | contig 10938 bp, 10 predicted proteins | sample AD_UKC115_MetaG_FD_89892 | JGI IMG/M metagenome (GOLD analysis project Ga0116193, IMG submission 89892) | Active sludge microbial communities of municipal wastewater-treating anaerobic digesters from Hong Kong - AD_UKC115_MetaG | ecosystem: Engineered > Bioreactor > Anaerobic > Digestate...
GAGGAGGAAGAACCTGACCAGGAAACCCTGCAAAGCATGCACCCCTACCTGGCGGTGAAGACGTTACGCGACCGGGGTTATGGGGTAAAAGAGATCGCCGTAACACTGAACCGCGGACAGGGAGAAGTTGCACTGATACTCAACCTGCTGGAAAAAAAGCGCGCCCTTTCTTAATAAATAGATTAGCATAGTAACCCATCGGTTGCCCCTGGTGGCTTGCAACCAGGTGGGTTTTTATGCTATATTAACGTTTGGTAATAACACACGCTGCTGGACCTTTTGAAGAGTGCCGGATTACGGTGTTCAAGGGGGATGAAGGGGCGGAGGATACAACTATAAGGAGGCACAAAAATGTCAGTAATCACCATGAAGCAGTTACTGGAGGCCGGCGTTCATTTCGGTCACCAAACCCGTCGCTGGAACCCCAAAATGGCAACCTACATTTATATGGAACGGAATGGCATCTACATCATTGATCTGCAGCAAACGGTCAAAAAGTTTGATGAGGCTTACGCATTTATCCGTAACGTAGCTGCAGAAGGCAAAGGGGTTCTCTTTGTGGGTACCAAAAAGCAGGCCCAAGAGACCATCCGAGATGAGGCACGCAGATGCGAAATGTACTTCGTCAACCAGCGCTGGCTGGGGGGCATGTTAACCAATTACAAAACTATTCGCAAAAGAGTGCAGCGGCTAAAGGAACTGGAAAAGATGGAAAGTGAAGGCTCATTTGAGGTTTTAACCAAGAAAGAAGTGGCAAAACTATTAAATGAAAAGGAAAGACTGGAACGCTTTTTGGGAGGGATCAAGGACATGGATAAACTCCCCGGTGCGGTTTTCGTAGTCGATCCTCGTAAAGAAAAAATTGCCGTTGCTGAAGCCCGCAAACTCAATATACCGGTGGTGGCTATTGTCGATACCAATTGTGACCCGGATGAGATCGATTATGTCATTCCCGGGAATGATGACGCTATCCGGGCTGTAAAGCTGATTTCATCCAAAATCGCCGATGCGGTCCTGGAGGGTAAGCAAGGGGAGCAGGTGTCGGCCTAGGAGACCGAAAACCAGGGGGCGATTGGATAAAGTCCTATTGCCCCTTTTCTATGGGAATAAAAATAGGTCGGGAGGTTACCAATGATATGATTACAGCGCAAATGGTTAAGGAACTGCGTGAGAGAACTGGCGCAGGAATGATGGACTGCAAGAAGGCCCTGGAGGCTGCCAATGGAGATATTGAACAGGCTATAGATGAATTAAGGGCCAAAGGGCTGGCCAAGGCCGCCAAAAAAGCTGGTCGGGTAGCGAAAGAAGGAGTGGTTACCTCTTATATTCACGGTGGTGGACGCATCGGGGTATTGGTGGAAGTAAACTGCGAGACCGACTTTGTAGCCAAGACTCCTGAGTTTAAGCAACTAGCCTATGATATCGCTATGCAGGTGGCTGCTTCCAACCCTGAGTATATAAGCCGTGAGATGGTCGAAGAAGAGGTTGTCCAGAGAGAGAAAGAGGTTCTGCGCGCTCAGGCCCTGGAGGAAGGGAAGCCGGAGAAGGTTATCGAAAAGATGATCGAAGGCCGCCTGGATAAGTTTTTTAAGGAAAAGTGCCTTATGGAACAACCATTTATCAAAGATCCGGACAAAGCAGTACAGGAACTGATCCACGAAAACATTGCCCGCATCGGGGAAAACATAAATGTGAGAAGATTTGCACGCTATGAGCTGGGGGAAGGCATTGAAAAGGAAACTGTTGATTTCGCCAGCGAGGTTATGGCCCAGATAAAAGGGTAAAATTACCGGTCCTCGACTTATCAGTTTTGTCTGGCTGTGGCCGGGCGACTCGTTCTTACGAACGCATAGTTGGGAGGTAAGCTCTTGCAAGAGCCCAGATATAAGCGAATTGTCCTCAAACTAAGTGGGGAGGCACTGGCAGGTAGTGGTGGTTACGGGATTGACCATCAGACGCTGGTGTCGATTTCCCAGCAGGTTGCGGAAGTCACAGAGAAAAGAGTCGAAGTAGCCATTGTGGTAGGGGGAGGAAATATCTGGCGGGGTGTAGCTGGCAGTGCCCAGGGGATGGACCGTGCTACCGCGGACTATATGGGTATGCTGGCCACGGAAATCAACGCCCTGGCCCTGCAAGACGCACTGGAAAAACAGGGACTGGAAATTAGAGTAATGACCGCCATCGAAATGAAGGAAATTGCGGAGCCCTATATACGGAGAAGGGCTATTCGCCACTTGGAAAAAGGGCGGGTGGTTATTTTTTCCGCGGGGACCGGCAATCCTTACTTCTCTACCGATACGGCTGCGGCCCTGCGATCCGCTGAGATTGAGGCCGAGGTTATCTTGATGGCTAAAAAAGTGGATGGGGTGTATGATTCCGACCCCAGGCAGAACCCCAACGCTATAAAGTATACGCGCTTGGACTATATGGATCTGATTAACCAAGGGCTGGGGGTTATGGATTCAACAGCTGCCTCGCTTTGTATGGATAACAAGATTCCCATCATTGTTTTTGATCTTACCGAGCGGGGTAATATTTTACGAGCGGTGATGGGAGAGACCATAGGAACCTATGTTGGGAGGTAAGAGTGATGATCAGGGACATTTCCAATGATGCACAGGAGCGGATGACCAAAACGCTGGAACACTTAAGTCATGATCTGGCCGCCTTGAGAGCAGGTCGGGCCAATCCGGCCATGTTGGAACGGGTGATGGTTGATTATTATGGTGAGGCTACTCCAGTTAATCAACTGGCCAACATTACTGTTCCGGAAGCGCGCTTGCTGGTTATACAGCCTTGGGATAAAAGTAGTATTCCGGACATCGAAAAGGCGATTATGAAATCGGATTTGGGGCTCAACCCTTCCAGTGATGGCAATGTGATTCGTCTGGCTATTCCCCAGTTGACTGAGGAGAGGCGTAAAGACCTGGTCAAAGTGGTGAAAAAACGTGCCGAAGAGGCGCGGGTAGCTGTGCGAAACATTCGCCGGGAAGCCAATGATATGCTGAAATCAGGAGAAAAGGACAAACTGTTTTCCGAGGACGAAGGCAAAAAGGGCATGGATGAAATCCAGAAACTCACTGACAAATACATTAAAGAGGTCGACAATATTCTTCATGCCAAGGAAAAGGAGATTATGGAAGTATAGCTCAAAAGGCGTTTTCATTTTAATCCTGCTATGGTTATAATATTCTTAGCAGACCCCCTTTTCGGGGGTTTTGTAGTTTAGGAGAGAAGGGGTAGGCGGTGCGAAAATCTAATCCAGCTGGAATTAGTGAAGATAGAATACCCCGGCACATTGCCATTATTATGGATGGAAACGGCAGGTGGGCACAGAAAAGACTGCTGCCCAGAACCATGGGTCACCGTGCGGGAATGAACACTCTTAAAGAAATCGTGAGAGCCTGTGATGATATCGGCGTTTCCGTTTTAACAGTGTTTGCGTTTTCGACTGAAAATTGGAAACGACCTCGCGAGGAAGTTGACTACCTCATGGCTTTATTGATTGAATTTCTTCGTAAAGAGCTCAACGAGCTAATACAAAACCAGGTCCATATAAGAGTTTCGGGCGATTACCAGGTTTTGCCCCGGGAATGCCAGGTGGAGATTAACCGCGCCATCGAATCAACCCGTAATAACACCGGATTGGTACTCAATATTGCCTTGAACTACGGGGCGCGCAAGGAAATTCTGCAAGCGGCCGCTGCACTGGCTGAACAAGTTTCCCGGGGAGAGGTAGCCCCGGAAGAGATTACTGAGGACCTGTTTGCCAACCTCTTAAGTACGGCCGGGCTTCCCGACCCTGATTTGCTGATTCGTACTGCCGGGGAAATGCGTATTAGTAATTTTCTTCTCTGGCAGATTGCCTATACGGAACTCTGGGTAACCGAGCGGATGTGGCCGGATTTTACCCGTGAGGATCTTTATCAGGCCATTCGTTCGTTTCAGTCGCGCGATCGCCGTTTTGGAGGCTTAAGCAAGACCAGGCAGGGCAAAAACCATGCTTAAAACACGAGTTATGAGTGCGCTGGTAGGTATTCCTCTATTATTGATCCTGTTTTATCTGGGAGGAATCTATGGATATGCCCTTTTTACTTTCCTGGCCCTGGGAAGCCTTTATGAGTTCAACCGGGTAATGAGGCACAAGGGAATGCAACCGCCGGTTGTTATCGGGTACCTTCTTTTAATGGCGATTTTTTTTGTTCCGCTCTATCCCGAATACTATTTGGTACCCTTATTGTTTCTTCTGGTGCTCGGGGTGGTTATTGTCTCGGTACTGACCTTCCCGCGTACTACCTGGGTGGATATGGCAGTAAGCTCTTTTGCCAGCCTTTACCTGGGGTACTTATTCAGCTTTGGATTGCGTATGCTCAATATGAATCATTCTTTTCTGGTGATACTCCTGGCTTTATTGTTAACCTGGAGCAGCGATGTGGGTGGCTATTTTACTGGCATGAAATGGGGTAAAATCAAATTGGCTCCCCGCCTCAGCCCGAAGAAAACCTGGGAAGGGGCGGTGGGTGCCACCAGTCTGACAGTAGTGGTGGCGTTGGCTTCCTATTTTATACTCGGCCCCGAACCCGGGTGGCCTCTTTACCTGCTGCTGGGGGTCGCCGCCAGTTTGGCGGCCCAGTTTGGCGATTTGTTTATTTCCGGGATGAAGCGTTATTTCGGGGTAAAAGATGCCGGAAACCTTATCCCCGGTCATGGTGGTTTACTGGATCGTTTCGATAGTTTTATGCTGGTTATGCCGGTAGTATATTTCTTTTTTACATATTGGGGATGAGAGAGAAGTTGAAGTTAAAGTGAATGCGGGGTGCTGCTTTGGATCCGGAACTGCAAAAACACGTTAAAACCCTCACTAAACTAGCCATACTGGTGTTGGCTCTGGTCTCCATTTATCTGCTGTTTTCGTTTGTTTTGCCCATTGCCGGAAAAATGCTGGCCTATATACCGATACTGTTTCTTCCCTTTATCCTGGCTGTGCTTCTGGCCGTTATTGTGGAACCAATTGTAAACTGGTTCGAGAAGAGGGCACGGATGAAGAGAAGCTGGGCGGTCGCCCTGAGCCTCCTGATGGTGGTGGGCGGATTTATTTATATTATTTCCCTCATTATATCCATTATTATCCGGGAACTCTCCCGCCTGTATCCTCGAGTGGCTCAATATTCCGATCAGGTGGTAAGCCGGGTACTGGAAGCGGTTAATGATATTCAAATCCTTTACCCGAAATTAAACCTGCCCCCGGAAGTGGCATTATCTCTGCAACAGAATCTGGGTAAGGGCTTGGAAACCATGCGCGGGCTAATTGATTCCAGCATAAATATCCTGGTGCAGGTACTGGCAGCATTGCCCGGTGTGTTTATTTTTCTTATCATCGCTGCAGTGGCCACTTTTCTTATCGTCAAAGACCGTGCCCTCATCCGGGAGTTTATCTTTCGCTTCTTGCCCAGTTCGGCGCAATCCAAAACCGCTGAGATCATAGGAAACCTTTTTCAGGCTTTAATAGGATTCCTCAAGGCCTATTCAATTTTGATTACCATAACCGCCATCATCACCATGATTTCCTTGCGCATTCTCGGGGTTGAGTATATCCTTACCATTGGCATAATTATCGGTTTGTGTGATATTCTTCCCGTGCTGGGACCGGGGACTATATTCGTTCCCTGGGTAATTTGGGAACTAATTAGCGGCAATACCCGTTTGGGTATTGGGTTGCTGATCGTATATGTTATTATCTCCGTGGTGAGGCAGGTTTTGGAACCTAAAATCGTGGGGGACAATATCGGCCTGCATCCCCTGATTACACTGATTTCCCTTTACGTTGGCCTGCAACTGGGGGGCGTGATAGGAATGGTTCTGGGGCCGGTGCTGGTGGTCATTATTATTGCCTGCTATCGAGCCGGCCTGTTTAAGGGAATGGAATGGGGGAAGCCTAAATGACAGAACCGGACCAGGGATTAAAAAAGCTAATCATTCTAGGTTCCACCGGCTCTATTGGGCGGCAGACCCTGGAAGTGGTGCAACGATACCCGGAAAGGTATAGGGTGCTGGGACTGGCTGCCCGCGACGAGACGGATATCCTGCTGGAGCAGGTAAATAAGTTCGGCCCGGCCTGGGTAGGTGTATTTAGTGCCCGGGCTGGTCAGGAAATGAAGCAGAAGCTGCCGGCGGGCGTTCACCTGCTTAGTGGAATGGATGGTCTTTGCGAATTAGCTGCTCTGCCCCAGGCAGATATGGTGGTGGTGGCTCTTAGCGGTTCGGTAGGTATTCAACCCACCTTGGCAGCTATTAGGGCCGGTAAAGACATTGCTCTGGCCAACAAGGAGACCCTGGTAGCAGCGGGGGACATTGTAATGGAGGCGGTACGCCGATCCGGGGTTAATCTCCTGCCGGTAGATAGTGAGCATTCCGCCATCTTTCAGTGCCGGGCCGGTGAGGAGAAACATGTAAAGCATTTGTGGCTGACTGCATCAGGAGGCCCTTTCCGCGATTTCAGCCCGGAACAGTTAATAAATATCACCCCGGAGCTGGCCTTGCACCACCCGGTATGGAAAATGGGACCGAAGATTACAATTGATTCGGCCACCCTGATGAACAAGGGGCTGGAGGTTATTGAGGCCCACCATCTGTTTGCCACTGAATATGAACGAATCCGGGTGGTAGTACATCGTGAAAGCATTGTTCACTCCATGGTGGAACTGGTGGATGGCTCCTTCCTGGCTCATATGGGGGTGGCAGATATGCGTATTCCCATTCAATTGGCTTTAAGTTACCCGGAGCGGCTGGATTCGCCCGGGGATCCTCTGGATTTTCCCAGCCTGGGGAGTATGCACTTTGAACCCGTTGATACTATACGTTTTCCCGCCCTCGACCTGGCCTATCAGGCGGGTGCAGCGGGTGGAACCATGCCGGCGGTGATGAATGCAGCCAATGAGGTGGCCGTGGAGCTGTTTTTACAAGGTAAAATAGGGTTTACGATGATAGCCGCTCTGGTAGAGCGGGTAATGGCACGACATGCTCCTATTCAAGGTCCTGACCTGGAAGTGATTCTGGAGGCAGATGCCTGGGCCAGACAACAATGTCTGGAGCTCAGTACAAATATTCATCATTGATTCAACTGCAAAAGACCTGTTGGGTAAAAATGCAGGAGTCTTGACGACACAATATTTATACATCCAAGCCGAAACGTAAAGTCTGGAATTATAAAAACCATTGCAGTTAAAGGAGGTAACGCATGAATACCTGGTTGACCATTCTCATAACCCTGCTGGTTATCGCTGTGCTTATACTGGTTCACGAGTGGGGGCATTTCATTGTCGCCCGTAAAATAGGGATTCCTATCTGGGAATTCAGCATTGGCTTTGGACATCGCCTTTTTTCAGTAAAGAAAGACGGAATTGAGTATTCATTACGAGCGATTCCCCTGGGGGGATATGTTCGTATGGCAGGTGAGGAACTGGGTGATGAGGCAGATCCCCAGGGTTATCTTAACCGTACACCACTGGAGAAAATGGCGGTGGCCTTTTCCGGACCGTTTATGAATTTTGTCATGGCTTTGCTGGTTTTTATCTTTGTCTATTCATTTGTAGGCATTGCTACTTCATCCAATGAACCTTTGGTAGGCAAGGTGTTAAGCGGTAAGCCTGCTGCTCAGGCCGGTTTGCAGGAAGGTGATCGTATCCTGACCGTCAACGGGGCGGAAGTTGAAACCTGGACGGAAATGACCGAGGCCATCGACCGCAATGCCGCCGGAGAAGAAATGGAACTAACCATTCAGCGCGATTCGAACGTAAAGACGATAAGGCTTACGCCGGTTTTGAACGAGACGACCGGGAAACCGGGTATTGGCATTCTCGCCCATGTAGTCTACGAGAAAACGGGGATCTGGGAAGGGGTGAAAATCGGTTCCGCTCAAACCTACCAGGCTACCGTTAATTTACTTGCCGGACTAGGGATACTGGTTAGTGGAGGCGCATCCATGAATGATTTGGCCGGGCCGGTAGGGATCACCCAGTTGGTAGGCCAGTTTGCCCAGTTGGGGTTTGCGACCTTGCTGATGTTCGCTGCTTTTTTGAGTATCAACCTGGGCATTTTAAATCTGCTTCCCATACCCGCTCTGGATGGAAGCAAAATTGTCTTCGCCCTGGTGGAATTGATTCGCCGCAAACCATTGGAGCCCGAGAAAGAAGGTTTTATTCACTGGCTAGGTTTCCTCTTTCTCATTCTCCTTATGGTATTGGTTACCTTTAACGACATCGCCAAACTGTTAAGGTGAAAATGAAGTGCGCAGGATTAGCAGACCAATCAAAATTGGTGAGGTAGCCATCGGGGGGGATGCTCCGGTGGTGGTTCAGTCCATGACCAGCACTGACACCCGTGATGTGCGGGCTACCGTGGAGCAGATCCAGGCTCTGCAAAAAGCCGGGTGCGAAATCATCCGCGTGGCCGTGGTTGACGAGGAAGCCGCCGGGGCCATTAAAGAAATTTGCCGGCAGATTTCCATACCCCTGGTGGCAGATATTCACTTTGACTACCGCCTGGCCCTGAAGAGTATAGAAGCAGGAGCCCAGGGCTTAAGAATCAATCCGGGCAATATCGGCTCCCCGGCACGGGTGCGGGAAGTAGTCAAAGCCTGTAAAGAACAGCATATCCCTATTCGCATCGGGGTAAATGCCGGTTCACTGCACAAAAACCTGCTGGAAAAGTACGGGGGAGTCACTGCCCCGGCCATGGTAGAAAGCGCCCTGGATAATATAAAAATATTGCAGGACCTCGACTTTCATGAGATCAAAGTGTCGCTAAAGGCATCTTCTGTAATGCTTACCGTTGAAGCTTACCAGCTGCTGGCCCGGCAGGTAGAATACCCCTTTCATGTTGGCGTCACCGAAGCAGGAACCATGGAAAGGGGTTTAATTAAATCAGCTCTGGGAATGGGTATTTTACTCAATGAAGGACTGGGGGATACCATAAGAGTCTCCCTTACCGCCGACCCTGTGGAAGAAGTCTGGGCCGCCTATGAAATCTTACGCGGCCTGGGTTTGCGTAACCGGGGGGTGGAGCTGATTTCCTGCCCCACCTGCGGACGTTGTGAAATCGATCTTATCCGTGCCGCCCGTGAAGTGGACCAGGCGGTACGAAGTCTGGATCTTCCTATTAAAGTTGCGGTAATGGGATGTGTGGTAAATGGTCCCGGAGAGGCCCGGGAAGCCGACCTGGGTATCGCTGGAGGGAGAGGGTTTGGATTGCTCTTCAGGCATGGTGAAATTGTTAAAAAAGTCCCTGAGCAGGAGCTTGTACCTGCATTACTGGAGGAAATAGAGGCCTTGAAGGGCCAGGTATAAAGGGGCCAATAAGAGGAGGTAGCAGTTTGAAGTTTTCGCAGTTATTTTTACCAACTTTACGCGAAGTACCCAGTGAAGCAGAGATAATCAGTCACCAGTTGCTGCTGCGAGCTGGTTTTATTCGCAAGGCCTCCGGAGGAGTTTATTCTTACCTGCCGCTGGCTTATCGGGTTATTCGTAAAATTGAGCAGGTGGTACGGGAAGAAATTGATCGGGCCGGCGGGCAGGAGGTTTTGATGCCCATCATGCAGCCGGCAGAACTATGGCAAAAATCCGGGCGCTGGGAGGTTTATGGGGACGAAATGTTCCGTCTGCAGGACCGTCATGATAGGCACTTTGCGCTCGGGCCTACCCACGAGGAACTGATTACCACCTTGGTGGATACAGATATTCACTCCTATCGCCAGTTGCCTCTTCTGCTGTATCAAATGCAAAACAAGTACCGGGATGAAATCCGGCCTCGCTTTGGTTTGATGCGGGGACGCGAGTTTATTATGAAAGACCTTTATTCCTTCGATGCCGATGAAGCCGGTCTAGATATCTCCTACCGGAAGATGTACGAAGCCTATCATCGGATTTTCCAACGCCTGCGCCTTAAGTACCGGGTGGTGGAAGCTGATAGCGGCGCCATCGGCGGAAATGAAAGCCACGAATACATGGTACTGGCCGAAAACGGCGAGTCGGCCATCGTCTTTTGCGATAAATGCCACTATGCTGCCAATGTAGAGAAAGCCGAATGTGTTTACACAGAAGATTATGCTCGCGAGGAAAAACTACCCCTGGAACTGGTGCATACACCGGGCCAGAAAACCATTGAAGAAGTAGGTCGTTTTCTTAAGCTTAAGAACGAGAAACAGGTCAAAACCCTGATGTTCCTGGCAGATGGGGAACTGGTCGCTGCACTGGTGCGGGGAGACCGGGAACTTAATGAAATCAAACTTAAGAATGCTCTGGGATGTATGGAGCTGTTTATGGCGGATGAGGCCACTGTCAGGGAAGTAACCGGCGCCGGTTTCGGGTCATTGGGACCGATAGGGATGGAGCTGCGCATCTACATGGATCGCGAAGTTGCCGGGATGGATAATTTCGTTTGTGGCGCCAATCGTGATGATTACCATTACTGCAATGTGAATGCCGGGCGTGATTTTGTTCCCGAGGCCGTTTTGGATATACGTAATGCTCAGGAAGGGGATCCCTGTCCGGTGTGCGGAGAACCACTGGGCCTGACCCGGGGCATTGAGGTAGGGCATATTTTTAAACTTGGCACCAAATATTCCCGGGCCATGGAGGCAACCTTTATAGATCAGGACGGTGAGCGGAGGCCCTTTGTAATGGGCTGTTATGGCATTGGTATATCTCGGACCATGGCGGCTGCCGTGGAACAGAATTTTGATGAAAATGGGATAATTTGGCCGCTGGCCATCGCCCCCTATCAGGTGGTTATTGTCCCTGTAAACAGCAAGAAAGAAGACCAGATGGCTGTTGCTAGTCGCCTTTACGAGGAATTGGGGCAGCACGGGGTGGAGGTTCTTCTGGACGATCGTGACGAGAGAGCCGGAGTTAAATTCAAGGATGCCGATCTAATAGGCATTCC
>Ga0116193_1003700_pt1 | contig 10933 bp, 9 predicted proteins | sample AD_UKC115_MetaG_FD_89892 | JGI IMG/M metagenome (GOLD analysis project Ga0116193, IMG submission 89892) | Active sludge microbial communities of municipal wastewater-treating anaerobic digesters from Hong Kong - AD_UKC115_MetaG | ecosystem: Engineered > Bioreactor > Anaerobic > Digestate | place...
GGTGGGGTAACGATAAGCAGTATTTCCATCCATAATGAAGATTACATCCGGGAAAAAGATCTTAAACTGGGCGATACGATACTTATTGAAAGGGCTGGCGATGTGATTCCACAAATCGTAAAATCAATTCCCGATGCACGAACGGGAAAAGAAAAAAAAATTATTTTCCCCACTCATTGCCCCGTGTGCGGCGATGAACTGTATAAACCGGAAGGCGAGGCGGTGTGGCGTTGCACCAATATTAACTGCAAAGCCCAGGTCTTAGAGCGAATCATCCATTTTGTAAGTAAAGATGCGATGGACATCCGCAGCCTGGGCCAGGCCAACGTAGAAAAGTTTTACGAATGGGGCATGTTAAAAGATATTCCGGGCATTTATACCATGCCGTTAGACGATTTGCTCACCCGGGAGGGCTACGGCGAAAAATCGGTAACCAACCTCAGGCAGGCTATAGAACAAAGCAAACAACAACCCCTTCACCGGCTTATCTATGCATTAGGCATACGGTATGTGGGAGAAACCACCGCCAAAACCCTTGCGCAAAAAGTAGAAAGTATTTTTGAACTGGAGGGGCTCAGCCTCCAGCAACTACAGGAAATTGAGGATGTGGGAGAAAAAGTGGCTGCCAGTATAAACGCATTTTTTAGGAATGCGGATAATATAGCCATGCTAAAAAAACTGGAAAGGCTCGGAATTAATATGAAAGTAGCCGAAAAAATTGTTCATAACGGCCAATTTGAGGGAAAAACCTTCCTATTTACCGGTACCTTGCATCAAATGAAGCGCTCAGAGGCGGAGGAAATGGTAGAAAAGCACGGAGGAAAGATCCTCAGTGGAGTAAGCAGCAAATTAAACTACCTGGTTGTAGGAGAGGAAGCGGGCAGCAAACTGGAAAAGGCCAGAAAAATATCCTCCATAAAAATATTGTCAGAAACGGATTTTTTAAGCCTAATCCACTCTTAGTTATAATTTTTGTTATATTTACTCCTGCCGCATTCAAAAAATTAACTGAACTTAACTTGCTAAATTTTGGGTTATGATAAAAAAAGTTGCCGGAGAATCATGGAAACAAATGCAGTTCCCGGGTTATAAACAACTTCGTAAAAAATATGCCGTATCCAACACGGGACGTGCAGCCAGTTACACAGAAGGGGTTTTCGAAGATGGAAAACTGTTGAGTGGTTCCCTCACCAGTGGGTACAGAACCCTGAACCTGCATGTGGAAGATGGTAATGGGACCATCTATATCCACCGCGAAGTGGCAAAACTTTTTTGTAAGAAAAAATCGCCGAAGCATAAATATGTAATCCACGTCAACCATCATAAATCCGACAACAACGCTAAAAACTTAAAATGGGCCAACCATGAAGAAGTGAGCAGCCATCAGCAAAACAGTCCTCAAAAACTGGCATATAAAAAAAGACAGGCAAACCGGACCAGCGGGCTGAAATTAACAGCTACCCAGGTAAAGACAATTAAGGATATGATTAAGAATCCCAAGCGGAAACTCACCTATAAACAAATGGCCGATAAATATGGGGTAAGTGAAATGACCCTGTACCGTATTAAATCCGGAGAAAACTGGGGTCGGATAAAATAAATTGACAAATAATACAAAATAAAAGGAACCGGATGGTTCCTTTTTTGTTATGCTAAAAACCCTGTTATGATTGAAAATTATACCCTGAAGTTTCTGCAAGGCATTAAGAAAAACAACAACAAACCCTGGTTTGAAAAGAACAGGGCATTATATGAAGGTGCCAAACAAAATATCCTTTCGGTTACGGATACCCTGGTTACACTCATATCCGGTTTTGACCCAACCGTAAAAAACGTGATTGCCAGGGATTGTATTTTCCGCATCAACCGCGATGTCCGATTCAGTAAAAACAAAGCACCCTACAAAACCAATATGGCAATCTATATAAATTCGGAAGGGAAGAAAGCAGACAGCCCCGGATATTACCTGCATATAGAGCCCGGAAAATCGTTTCTTGCCACCGGCGTATGGATGCCCGGGATGCCCGTTCTGAATAAAATACGGCAGGAGATCGATTACAATTTCAATACCTGGAATAATTTACTTCAAAAAAAATCCTTTAGGAAAAGCTTCCCTGAGGGGATATCCCGGGAAGGAGCCCTGGTTCGGCCTCCCAAAGGATATGATGCAGCCAACCCGGCGATCCAATTTCTCCTTTTGAAAAGTTTTATTGTGGTTCACGAGATTAAATCCCGTGAACTGACCGAAAAAGGTTTGGAAAAGAAATTATCTGAACACTATAAAAATGCCAAACCCTTTATCGATTTTTTGAGAATGGCTATTTCATAGCAAATGGCCAGTGATAAACATCACCGGCCTTGCTTACCTCTGAAACCACAAGAAAAAAAGTTTGAGGCGTAACAATATGTTTAAACTGAAACCTAATTCAATAGCAAAGTATTGGCTTTGTTTAATAAACCGGATCTTGGAAAATGGGGAGAAAAACCCCGAAGCTTTTATAAAGGATAGAATTGGAGGGCATTCGCCCGAGTAGACCGTAAAAGTATATAAAAAAATTAAACTTTCTAACTTTTTGAATAGAATTTCAAAAAAAATATCGGGCAGGCAAATCCACCCGAAAATCCCCGAAATAATTGCTTTTTAACCGGTTAAGCAGAAGCATAAAATTTCAATTGAAATTCGCTTTTTATAAAAACTAATAACCGTTAGTTTTGTCAAAATTTAATCGTGGCCAGGATCCGGACAATAAATAAAGGAACTCGCAGGGAACTCATAAACGATACGGCCGCAGCCTTGTTCCGAGCCAAAGGATTCACGGCAAGCTCGATGCGGGAGTTGGCAGAAAAAATGGGAGTAGAAGCTCCCAGCCTGTATAACCATATCGGATCGAAGGGAGAAATCCTGCATTCCATTTGTTTTAAAATTGCCAGAGAATTCCTTCACAATATGAAACAGGTAATGCAAATGCCTGCAAATGAACTTACCCGAATTGAAGCCATCATCCGGTTTCACCTATTTATGATGCTGAACCATTACGATGAGGTATTTGTGGCAAATCATGAATGGAGACAATTGGAGGAACCGGCCCGGAGCGAATTTCTTTCCCTCCGAAATCAATATGAACAGCAATTTTCCCAAATTATCAGCCAGGGTATTAAAGCGGGCGAATTCAAAAAAGTGGAACCACAAATCGCCGTACTTGTCATATTATCAGCCGTTCGCGGGCTTGAGTTTTTAAACCTGGCAAAAAAGCATCGTAATACGCCCAACCTCACCACCGATATTACCAATCATTTATTAAAAGGCCTCATACCATAATATGGCAGTACATTTTGAACCCCTTACCGTAAAACGGGTAGTTCACGAAACCCCCGAATGTGTTTCTATTAGTTTTGAAATTCCGGAAATTATCCAGGACAAATTTCTATTTAAAGAAGGGCAAAACATTACCATCCGGTATGCAAATGGAAAAGAAGAAGTTCGAAGATCCTATTCTATATGTAATGCGCCGCATGAAATGGAGTTGCGTATTGCAGTAAAAGAGGTGCCGGGCGGGGTATTTTCTGTATTTGCCAACCATGCATTAAAAGCAGGCGATGTTCTTGAAATACTGCCTCCGACCGGGAAATTCAATGCAAAAATGCGGGAAGGTAACCGGCCATACAGGCATCTCGCCATTGCAGCAGGAAGTGGTATTACGCCCGTAATTTCCATCATCAAACATATATTGCACCAAAATTCAAAATCCAGTTTTACCCTTATATATGTAAACCGGACCCGGCAGTCGATAATATTTTTTGAAGAGCTCGAGGCCATAAAAAATAAATACCCGGAGAGGTTTCAACTGGTTCACATACTAAGCCGCGAAATGCTGGATACAGAATTATTTTTCGGAAGACTGGATATGGAAAAACTCGCTCAACTCCAGCCGCTCATCCCCTATGCTCAATTTAATGAAGTGTACATCTGTGGGCCCGAAGAAATGATATTTAATTCCAAAGAATTTCTGGAAACAGCAGGCGTGCCTGCAGCCAATATCCATTTTGAACTCTTTACCGTACCGGGAGAAAAAAAGTTACACGAACAAGTATTAGAAATACAAGAAAATTCCGGTCCGGTAAGTCATGTTAGTGTTCATTTAGATGGCCGGACACTGGAATTTGACCTTCCCATGAATGGCCCGTCAATCCTGGACGGTGCATTAGCGCAAGGAGCCGATTTGCCTTTTTCCTGCAAAGGAGGGGTGTGTGCCACCTGCCGGGCCAAACTGGAAGAAGGAAAAGTGGAAATGGACAAGAATTATGCACTTGAAAAAGAAGAAATAGAGCAGGGATTTATTCTTACCTGTCAATCACATCCGCGTAGCGAAAGGATATTTGTAAATTTTGACGAAAGGTAAAGGAGGAATTAAAAATCCAGTCTCTCCCCACCAAGTGTTGAAGCCGTATAAGAGGCCCCTGTGCTTAATTGAGTTATTCTGCCGTGGGCCTTTTCTGATTTGACCGATATGCGACTACCCGTTACCGTTTCCACTTTGGAGATGACAATATCTGTTAATACTCTTCCAACCGTTATGGTACCTGTGGCATTGGCTCCTTCCCTGATGATTATTACTCCATTCTGATGAACAGGACGGGTCACCCGGAACGTTACCTGTTGAGGAGATTTTTTCTCCTGGAACATATCCAGTTTGGAAACCAGTGCAAGATTTATAGTGGTTCCTCTGGAAACGGTTAAGGATTTAGGCTTTTCCGGTTGGTTATTGCTCTTCTCATCTTCTTCCATCATCTTTGAAATCTTCCTGGCTTCTTCTGACAGCTTTTTTCTGTCGGGGATGGTTATGGGGGCAACAGGTGTACGTGCAGGCGTATTGGGGTCAGTAATCCGGCTGGAGGGAGGGGGAGTATTTGTTGAAGTATTTACCGGTTCCTCGGAAGTTTCGTACGGGTTTCTTTGGTTCAATTTTTTAAGACTGTTTGATTTTTCAAGTCCGGTGTCCACTACCCCATCTGCTTTTGTTTTGCCGGTATCTCTAAAAATTAAATACCCCGAAATAAGGAATAGCAACAATAACGCCGCAGTTAATGCCCACTTTTTATTAGAATCGGTTAATGCCTTAAAGGAGGAAATAAGACGGGAAGGGTTAGAAATAATTTGCTTTGCTTTTATCAAAGGGGTACTCCCTTCGGCAAGCCGGGTCTCCACTTCACTTTGAACAATCCGGGTGGCGGGGTATGCTGAGCCATTTGAAATACTGGCAAAATCTAATTGCCGGTATTGTGGAAATGCTGCAATAAGGGCCGCTTGAAAACTGCGTGCATCCGGAAACCGCTTATTAGGATCTTTATCCATCGCCTTCATTATTATGTCGTTTAATGAAGGCGGTACATTGGGGTTCAGTTTATTGGCAGGCGTTGGTTTCGATTTCATGATCTCCTGCATCAGGTTGTAATCCGAATCAGCAGTAAACGGGATGCTGCCTGTGACCATTTCATACATGGTTGCTCCCATAGAATAAATATCAGAAGCAGGGGAGGCATCCTTTCCCTGGATAAGTTCGGGAGCCATAAATTCTATGGTGCCAACAATTTTATTTACCTGCGTCAGTTTTTGTTCACCCGAAACTTTTGCAATACCAAAATCCATCAGTTTCACTTCCTCTTCCCGCGTGATCATCAGGTTTGCCGGTTTAATATCACGGTGAAAAATATTTTTTCGATGCGCATGTTGGAGCCCTTCTAAGGCATATTCACAAACGGGAACAACAAACGAGGCCGGTAAATTGTGATGCTGTTTCAGCAAATCATCTACATTAGTCCCTTCAACATATTCCATTACCATATAATGGTCGCCCCCCTGCTCAAAAAAATTATAGATAACGGCGATATTGGGATGCAGCAACTGGGCAAGTATCCTGGCCTCTTTTCTAAAACGCTCCAGGAACTGAGGCTGTACCGTAAGTTGCGGATGGAGCATTTTTAAAGCTACTTCACGGCCCAGCATAGTATCGGTGGCTTTATAAACATTGCCCATCCCGCCCTGGCCGAGGTGAGCAGTAATGGTATAATTTAAAATTTGTTTTCCTATCATTTCATTGTTTAACTTAAATCGTCTGGGACTTCTACATCCCTTGTAATTTTTAGCATACTTGCTTCTCTTGTTTCCTTTCCATTCTTTTCAACAGGCTCTTTTTTTCCGATGCGTGCTACTATAGCACTAATATTATCATGGCCTCCGCGTGCCTTTGCTTTGGCAACAAGCTGTTCTGCCACCTCGTTGATTGATGTGCCTCCAACTATTTCTGCCAGTTCCTCGTCATTAAAATAATCGTACAGCCCATCAGAACAAACCAATAAACTGTCGCCGGCCTTTAACTCGCAGGAGTAACAACCGCTATCTACCCGCAGTTCGGGTTTCGTGCCCATGGCATTGGTGAGGATATTTCGCTGGGGATGCTTATCGGCTTCTTCCGTACTTATACTTCCATTATTAACCAACTCCTGCACATAGGTATGATCGGTAGTAATGCGGGAAATTTTATTTTCTCTGAGATGATACGCCCTGCTATCGCCGGCATGAGCATAATATAAACACCCACTTTCCCAAACCAACGCCGTACAGGTAGTACCCATTCCTTTTTGCTGACTGTTTTGGGACGCTGCCTGGTATATCGTTCTATTGGCCAGTTTAAACGCATGGGTTAAATTTTCGGGGAAATCTTTTCCTTTTGGGTGATGGAAGTAATTGTCAATAATAATTTCAGCGGCCATATTACTGGCTACTTCCCCGGCAAGGTGCCCCCCCATGCCATCGGCAACCAACAGGATCGCACCCTGTGTTTGGTCCTTTCGCTTCACCTGTTTAAACTGCACGGTGTCTTCATTGTTTGTCCGTACGTTTCCCAAATCAGTTTTCACCACTGCCTGGATAAGAAGTGATTCAATATTGGGTGCAGGGGCAGAAGCATTTCCCGTTGGTCGTTTTTTTCTTTTCCAAAACATTATTTGTCGGATTTATCTAAATAATATTCATAAGAACTCCTTCTGGGTGTAATCTCCACCTGTATTTTCTTATCGTTGTATCCATCTGCATGAATAGTTAATTCAAAGTTATCTCCTTCTTTCCCTTTCAGTTGAAACGGAAGGTCTTGTTTTGATCCGTCGGGGAAAATAATTTGAGTATTGTTAATCCCCGGCGTACTTAGCCATACCCCTTCAACCGGAAGAGTTGCCGGAGGCGCAATTGCGTTGGGTTCCTGCTCTTGTTCCGGCATTCCTCCCTTCTTGTTTTCGAATGATGATTTTTCGTTGCTGTCCTTTCTGCTTTTCCATTGATAAAACGAATTGCTATTAAAAACTAAAAGGAGTAAAACCATCAACACAATACCCGAAGCCAGCAAAATCCACTTCCGGTTTTGAGAAATGAAATTCATGAATCGGATGGGTTCTTCCCGGGGGCTTTCAACCATCTCTAAAATTTTCGTTACCTCCCATGCCGAAGCCCTGAGATCAGGATTTATTCGAAGACACTTGTCAATAACCCGGCAAATATCCTGGGGGATTTCAGGAACCAGGATTTCGGGATTGGTAAAACTTCCTTTGCGGATTTTTTCCTGCAAGCCGGGCAGGGTGGATGATTCGAAAGGTAAATAACCGGTGGCTATTTCGTAACTAAGAACCCCAAGGGCCCACATATCCGATTTTAATTCGGGCTTGTGCGCCAACTGCTCCGGCGCCAGATATTCCATGGTACCCACAACAAATCCTGCCTGGGTAAGTTTGGGGGATAATTTATGTTTCGCTATCCCAAAATCAAGCATCTTCAACGTGCCATCCGGTTGAATTTTTATATTCTGGGGTTTAATATCCCGATGTACAATTTCTTTTTTATGGAGATAGGCCAGCGCTGCCGCAATTTGAAATATAATACTACGAACTTCCTCTGCCTGCAATTTTCCCTTTCTTTTAAGCAAGGTATCCAAGGAATCCCCTTCCACATATTCCATGATGATGCAATCGCGCCGGCCAATTTTGCTGAATGCATACAACCTGGCAATATTGGGATGGTTGGTGGAAGCCTGGATGGTAGCCTCATTCTTAAAGCGTTCGATAAAATTCTCCTGGTGAAGAATTTTTATGGCTGCCCAACGGTGGAGGGAGGGGTTGTATGCTTTATACACCTCTCCCATCCCGCCGGAGCCAATACGTTCCTGAAGTTTATATCCATCAACCTCATCAGGCGTAGAAGAAACATAAGCCATGACAAAGCTGTTTGTTGAAAAATTTAATTACCGGTTACTTTGGTTATTCCCATCAATTCCAATCCATATTTAATAGGAACTGCAAAAGAAATCTTTGTGCCTTGTCCATCCGACATTCCTGCATAAAAGATCCCAATCACATTTCCCTCATCATCAAACAATGGGCCTCCACTATTTCCTGCACCAGTAGCATTGATGGTTAGCTGGTAAGAGTCGCCAAAAGTGCTGTATGTTACCGTTTTAGCATTGGGAGATGAAGACCCCGGAATAATTCTTCCAATACTTCCCGGTGTAACCGTTGGTGTAGGCACGCTTGAAAACTGGGTATCCTGATTAAACGGATCCTTTGAATTACGCATTACAAATTCCATAGGAGCAATTCCGGGATATCCCATTACAGTAACAGCCTGCCCGGGGCGAACGTTTTTATAATCATCCTTCATAGTAACTTTTGAAAGCGATTGGGGCATCTCAACTTTTATCATAGCTACATCATGTTCATCAGAAGGGGTGGAAGAAACTACTGGCCTACGCAATGCAGTCCCGGCAAAGATTACATTCATATACGTATTGCGGCCCTTAATACTTCCTTTATACGCAGAGTATCCTCCGGCAACCTTAGCCTCTGAAGGTACCCAGCCAGATACATCATCTGGGGTAACCTGAAAATTGGGGACAATAGCCGGCTTATTATTTTGATAACCTACCAATACTCCCGGGAAAGCATACTGGGGGAAGTTATACCGGGTCATCCAACCTGCTCCAACGTGACGGTTGGTCAAAATAAACCCATCATTAGAAACCACAAATCCGGTTCCACTTGCCCCTGCAATCCCAATGGGTACACCCATACTTACATTTTTCTTGGTATCAATATAAGGCTCAATTTTCCCTTCAGCATTCCTAATATAAGCTGCCATATACTGGGTAGATCCGTCCTGCTGTTTTACGGGTACATATAAATGCCACATTTCATCATTAGTAGCCACATCGTATAATTGCCATGCAAATTCAATTTGAACAACCCGGTCTTCATTCTCTTTGCTGATTTGTTCCGGCGTTTTTTTATTCTTATTGGTAGTGTCTCCAATAATCACTGTTTCCTTCTGTGCCTTAGGGAAAATTTTATCTTTAAAAAGAAACCCCAAAATTCCTGCAGCAGCCAGAAGCCCTACCACTACTAATGCAAGCGTATTCTTCGATTTTTTTCTTTCACTCTGAAGCATCCTTTCTACGGTTTGCTTCCCAATTCCGGTTTTGGCAGGTTCGCCCGATGACGATTGGGAAACCGCAGTTTGCGTACCCGAAACCGTAGTGGCTTTAATAGAAGTGGGAATTTCCACCACCCGGGTGGCCTGCATCATATCCTGCGGGCGGGGATAAATGTCAAAACTGAATACCGGGCCATTCATACCCAACTGAACTTCATCTCCCGGGTTTAAAGGATGAGAACCTTTTACCCTCTCCTTATTCACAAAAATTCCATTCCGGCTATTGTTATCTATAATAACAAACTGCAGGGGGTCCTCCTTTACTTTTTCAATCCTGCCATGTTCCCTGCTTACAATCGACTCCTGTTCGGGGTCATATTGAATATCGCTTCCGGCTGCTCGGCCAATGCTCAGGCTCTTTTTATTGAAATCAAACTCTTCTACCTGATTACTCTTTGTGCCTTTGCTGTGCCTGATTACATAATGTTCAATTTTGGTACTCATTTTTTGATGATTTAGTTGAAAATTGTTGATTAGCGGGTCGAAAACCTGTTGGCTTTGGTAGGATTGGATCCTGGCATAAATAGGAATCGAAGAAGCTAACAAATCTAAAGGAGTAGCATAACCCGTACAATACTTATACAGGAGTATAATAGAGGGAAATTTTAAAGTTAAAAACTAACAATCGTTAGTTTTGAGGGGTAATTCCCTATTTTTGTATAAAGCCATTAAGATGACAGAAATTACCCGGCTGGAATCGGTTTTCCAGGATAAAGTAGATAAGGAAATTAAAGTGGAGGCCATGGATTGGATGCCGGAGGCTTACCGGAAAACCAATCTCAGGCAAATCAGCCAACACGCTCATTCCGAAGTAGTGGGCATGTTACCGGAAGGAAACTGGATTACCCGTGCGCCCAGTTTAAAACGCAAAGCCATCCTGATTGCAAAAGTTCAGGATGAAGCAGGCCATGGATTGTATTTATATTCCGCTGCCGAAACCCTGGGCAGCAGCCGCGAGGAAATGGTAGCCGACCTGTTGATGGGGAAAGCCAAATACTCCTCTATTTTTAATTACCCCACCCTTACCTGGGCCGATATGGGAGCCATTGGTTGGCTGGTAGATGGTGCTGCCATTTTAAACCAGGTGATGTTGTGCCGTACTTCTTACGGCCCGTACGCAAGGGCAATGGTGAGAATATGTAAAGAGGAAAGTTTCCACCAACGCCAGGGTTTTGAAGCCCTGCTGGAATTGAGCCGTGGCACCACAGAACAAAAAGCAATGTGCCAGGATGCCATCAACCGGTGGTGGTGGCCCAGCCTGATGATGTTTGGGCCTAAAGATAGCGATAGCCCTAACAGCGAACTCAGCATGAAATGGAAAATCAAACGCAAAACCAACGATGAACTCCGCCAGCAATTTGTTGATATGATTGCCCAACAGGTAAAAATTTTGGGAATGAC
>Ga0116193_1003701_pt1 | contig 10930 bp, 9 predicted proteins | sample AD_UKC115_MetaG_FD_89892 | JGI IMG/M metagenome (GOLD analysis project Ga0116193, IMG submission 89892) | Active sludge microbial communities of municipal wastewater-treating anaerobic digesters from Hong Kong - AD_UKC115_MetaG | ecosystem: Engineered > Bioreactor > Anaerobic > Digestate | place...
CATTAATACCAGTTGAATTTTTTAAAGGGGTGATAAGAAATTCAGCACTGATAAAAATGATGATTTTTTAATTCAATTCCTATTTGATTAATTATTATTCAATTATACCTTTAGTGTTCCAGGTAGAATATACTTATTTCTATTAAACTAATAACTGGCATGCTATATAATATATTAGTTTAGGGTGAACCTTTCGTTTAGGCGCACCTACCACTTTCATTATAGTAGTATTAACTTATTTTTTTATTCCATCCAGACGTTTTTTAAATGATTCAGCGTGTGCATAAAGGCCTTCATATTCTGCCAGGGGGATAACCACATCTTTAAGGCTGTTTAAACCTTCTTTAGATAACCTCTGGACAGTTGGCTTCTTCAGGAAGGATTCCGTGGAAAGGCCAGAGTACATCTTGGCGCAGAATGATGTGGGCAAGACGTGGTTGGTGCCTGAACCATAATCTCCGGCAGCTACCGGGGTTAAATTTCCCAGGAATATGCTCCCCGCATTTTTAATATCTTCAACCACTTCTTCTGGTTTGCGGGTTGCTATTATCAGGTGTTCCGGTGCGTATTCATTGGAAAAAAGGATGGCATCATCCATTGTATTCACCACAATTATTTTACCGTTTTTTTGCAGTGATTCAGTGATGATCTCTTCTCTTTTCATACGGGGCAACTCTATCTCTACCTGGTCCTTCACGGCAGTGGCCAGATCCATGGATGTGGTCACCAGTACTGAGGCCGCCTGGGGGTCGTGTTCTGCCTGGGCCAGGAGATCCAGTGCAATGTACTCAGGATTACCAGTTTCATCGGCTATTAGGAGGACTTCTGATGGTCCGGCAGGAAAATCAATATCTACCTGTCCGTATACCATTTTTTTGGCCGCAGTTACAAAGATGTTCCCGGGTCCCACAATTTTATTCACTGCAGGAATGGTTTCAGTTCCGTAGGCCATGGCTGCAATAGCCTGTGCTCCACCCACCCGGTATACCTTGTCGGCACCAGCCAGGTAGGCTGCAGCCAAAACCATGTCCTGTACTGTTCCATCGGGACCAGGAGGGGTGCAACATATAATTTCCTCCACCCCTGCAACCTTTGCTGGGATAACCGTCATTAAAATACTTGACGGATAGATTGCCCTTCCGCCGGGTATGTAACAACCCACCCTTTCCAATGGACGGACGATCTGACCGGCAGTTATACCTTCATCCACTTCCAGGAACCATTCCTGTGGTAACTGGGACTGGTGAAATTTTTCAATGTTGGATGCTGCCTTTTTAAGACTAACCATAAGCTGGGAGTTAATTTTCTGGACACTCCCCTTTAAATCCTCTTCTTCAATGAGAAAATTCTTAAGGTCAACTTTATCAAATTTTTCAGTGTAATGGTGGAGTGCATTATCTCCATTATCCCTAACATTCCTCACAATGTCTTCTACAATGTTGACAATAGAACTGGAGTCTAACTGTGATCTCTGTAAGAATTTTTCCATATTTCCGTCATCTATTTTTATAATTTTCATTTTTTAACCAAGTATTAATTTTATTAACCAATATCAAGTTTTTAAACCGGTTGTTGTGGATTATTGTTATTGTATTATGGATCAGTCAAAACCTTTATTTGTAACCATGGGTAAACATTAATTTACCCACTGTGCCCAGCACTTTCATACTTTATACCTTATGCTTATGGTTTTTTCTGGGTATAGCTTTGGGGGCAAATTTATATATGCCTGTTGATCGAATTTAAATTACTTAATTGTAGGTGTCTGGTAGATATGTACAAAGATGAGCTTATACAGTTACACCAATTTTTGGTATATGTTTTAAAGCATCTGGACCATGAGTATGAGGTGAAGGATGAATGTAAGGAGTACTTATGCCTTAACATCAGCCCACATCACATACACCGCACCAAAGCCGAACATAAATATGCTATTTTTGTATTATCAAATTCTATTTCTGAGATCATTGCTGCCAACAACGGAGGAACTTCTTCTAACATTTCCAATGGACTCTCAGAATTAGTAAAACGGTCGCGAAAAGAACTCATAAGATTCCAGAATGATGATGCCTTAGCCATACAAAAAATTGAAATGTAAATTAAAACACCCCTGGCTGGTGATATTGAAATGAGTACCTTATTAAAGATGGTATGTTTGATTGATGGTGAACACTATCTTCCGGTTACTAAATCCGCATTAAATACTCTTGATAACATTGAACACATCGAAGTGGTTGCCGCGGTATTCATTGGAGGCACAGAAAAACTTAGAGATGCCACACCAGAATCCATTGGTAAGAAACTGGGAGTTAAAGTTTATTTTGGTCCTGATCATCATAAAATTCCCTATGATCTTATTGTTGAAGTAGCCGTTGAACACCATGCCGATGTGGTTATGGATCTTTCTGACGAACCGGTGGTTGATTATTCTAAACGTTTCAAGATAGCTTCTATGGTCCTGGAGCAGGGAATACTCTACGAGGGGCCTGATTTTTCATTCCAACCCTTGGATGAATACGACGTCCTCACCAAACCATCCCTTAAAATTCTAGGAACTGGTAAACGAATTGGTAAAACTGCTGTGTCAGCTTACGCAGCCCGTTTAATCCACAGGGAAAAATACAACCCCTGTGTGGTGGCCATGGGCCGTGGAGGTCCGGAGGAACCTGAGATAGTCCGGGGGGATGAGATCGAAATCACACCCCAATACCTCATGGAACAATCAGATAAGGGAATCCATGCTGCCAGTGACCATTGGGAAGATGCCCTGATGAGCCGAATACTCACCATTGGTTGCCGCCGTTGCGGTGGAGGAATGGTGGGGCAGGTGTTCATCACCAACATGAAACAGGGCGCCCAGATGGCCAATGAAGTTGATTCTGAATTTGTGATAATGGAGGGAAGTGGAGCAGCCATACCACCCATTAAAACTGACCGACACATTGTACTAGTAGGTGCCAACCAGCCCATAATCAACATTGAGAGATTCTTCGGCCCCTACCGTATTAAACTGGCAGACCTGGTGGTTATAACCATGTGTGAAGAGCCCATGGCCAGTCCCGAGAAGGTGGAACGTATACAGAAATTTATAGAGGGAATCAATCCCCAAGCCACGGTTATACCCACGGTGTTCAGGCCCAAACCCCTGGAATCAGTGGAGGGTAAACGTGTCTTATTTGCTACCACCGCTCCTGATTCAGTTAAAGAGGTTCTTATACAACACCTGGAAGAAGAACATGGCTGCACAGTAGTGGGAACCACACCTTACCTGTCCAATCGGCCATTACTCCAGAAGGACATTGAAAAATACATTGATCAGGTTGATGTCATGTTAACCGAGTTGAAAGCGGCGGCAGTAGACGTGGCCACCAAGGATGCACTTCAGGCCGGTCTGGAAGTGGTGTACTGTGACAACATACCACTGGTAATCAGGGAAGAAGATAACCTGGATCCCGCCATCTTGGAAGTTGTGGACCAAGCCATAGCTGACCACAGTAATAAATAAAATCATTCTTTAAGACAGGAATGATTTTTTCCTGTTTTATTTTCATTTTATTTAGCCTTTTTTTAGAGATATTTTTATAATATGGAACCATTAAGGCCCGGTGGGTGATCAGGTGGATTCTGCAGATTATACTCAGTTAGATTATGATAAACTCAAAAAACAGCTTACTTTCAACTTCGCTGAGAATAAAGCCATAAAGGACCTCCAGATCAAACCGGATGCCTTCATACCTGTATTATTTTCCCTTAAATTTGGTGGAGACTGGAGTTTTAAAACCAGTGAACTGGAAGCCATGGCTGTGAAAGAGAAAATAACCCGTTACAACGAGGTCGAAGAGGAAGGTTATACTCTGGAACGGGTAACCCTATTTGTAAATCCAATTTTAATCTCCACGGAAGGTAAAGTGTTGCGCCTGGAGAAATGCGGTACTAAAAATGAACGTGAACTGGTAGAAAGACCTTTCCAGGTGAAACTGGATGCTGAAGATATTATACTAGCGGAACTCAACCCGGCAGCCATGGAAATACATCTGGAAAGGATCAAGGGGCCCCTGACCTTTGCAGGGTCTGCGGCCTACGGTATCTCCCATGAGATGGAACACCTGGCTGGTTGTGAGCATACCGGGAAGTTCATATGGGAATTTAAGTATCGAGTGCAGGGTTGAACATACCTAGTTAAAATTTGGGAGAACTTTTTTTGGCTACTTTTTTTTAGTTATTGTGATTAGGAGGACAAATAGTAAATTAAGTTATAATAGACATGGATTAGTAATGCTAGATAAGTGAAAATTCTTAATTTAAAAAAATAGGGTATTAAGGAAAATAAAAAAATTGGTTAGCGGTAGATCTATCTTAATAGAGATTCTTACCAAAGCTTTCCCTTTTTTCTATTTTACCATTTTCACTGTGGATGAAAACTTCTACATTGTATCGTTTACCTTCTTCCTCGGCGAATTCAATTGCTTCTTCCTTGGTGTCAAAATGTCCGGATGCCTTCACCGCACCATCTCTTTTAACATCCCAACCCTCCTTTCTACCAGTCATCACATGGAGATTAGCAGCCATCTTTTCACCTCTTTGATTATGAATAGTTAATCTTACTCTGCCTTAGATATGTATTATGGGCTTTAAATATCTTCTTAAAATTATTTTTTTGAATTAAATTCGACCATTTTAAACTATCATTTAATCAGGTAAGGTGGAGTTCAAAAGAAAATCTGAAGTTCAAAACTAATAAATTTTCAGTAAAGGGTAGAATTAATATGAATCTTTCCTTTTAGGGGAAATAGACTTAAGTTTTATATTATCAGGGCACGATGAATTTTCATAAAACTGGCATCCGCAACATATTTATATAACCTCTAACCCACTGATAAATTACCAATTGAGAAAAACGGAGATGATAATGTGGCACAATTAGGTGGACAAGGACAAGGACAACCTATTATTATAATGCCTGAAGGCTCTTCCCGAGTATTAGGAAGGGACGCTCAGAGAATGAACATTATGGCCGGAAAAGTACTGGCTGAAACCGTTAGAACAACTCTCGGCCCACGAGGAATGGACAAAATGCTCGTGGATAGTTTAGGTGACATTGTAGTCACCAATGACGGAGTAACCATCCTCAAAGAAATGGACATCGAGCATCCTGCCGCTAAAATGCTGGTGGAAGTTGCCAAAACTCAGGAAGACGAAGTGGGAGATGGAACAACCACTGCGGTTATCATTGCTGGAGAACTACTCAAAAAGGCAGAAGACCTCCTGGACCAGGAGATACACCCCACCACCCTGGTGATGGGATACCGCAAAGCTGCAGCAAAATCACAGGAACTCTTAAACCAGATAGCCATTGATGCCAGTGACCGTGAAACCCTCTGCATGGTGGCCATGACTGCCATGACTGGTAAAGGAACTGAAAAAGCACGAGAACCCCTGGCTGAACTGGTAGTGGATGCCGTACTTCAGGTAGAAGAAGACGGTAAAGTGGACACCGACCACATTAACATCCAGAGAATACAGGGAGCAACAGTCCATGATTCCCAGATCGTCAACGGGGTGGTTATTGACAAAAGCAGGGCAACCAATGCCATGCCTAAAAACCTAGAAAATGCTAAAATAGCACTTTTAAAATACCCAATAGAAGTAAAAGACCTGGAAACTGACGCCAAAATCAAACTCACTGACCCCGCCCAGATGCAGGCCTTCTTAGACCAGGAAGAACAGATGGTAAAGGATATGGTGGACAAGGTCGTGGAAAGCGGTGCCAATGTCATATTCTGTCAGAAAGGAATAGACGACCTGGCACAGCACTTGCTCGCCAGAGAAGGAATTATGGCCCTCAAACGGGTAAGGAAATCCGATATGGAACGTATGGCCAAGGCCACTGGAGCACGCCTGGTAACCAACATTAACGAGCTCTCTCCAGAAGACCTGGGACACGCAGGTCACGTCTACGAGAAGAAGATCTTCGATGAAATACTCACCTTTGTGGAAGAATGTGATGATCCTAAGGCGGTATCCGTCATCCTCCGAGGAAGTACCCGACACGTAGCTGAAGAAGTTGAAAGAGCAGTAGAAGACGCTATTGGAGTAGTTTCTGCAACCGTGGAAGATGGTCAGGTAGTAGCTGGTGGTGGAGCCCCAGAAGTGGCAATTGCCAAAGGACTCCGGGACTACGCCGACACCATCAGTGGCCGTGAACAGTTAGCAATTTCTGCTTTCGCTGAAGCCCTAGAAATCGTCCCTAAAACCCTGGCTGAAAATGCTGGAATTGACCAGATCGATGCCCTGGTGGACATGCGAGCTGCCCAGGAACAGAGTTTCTACATGGGACTGGATGTATTCCAACGTGATGTGGTAGACATGAAAGAAGCCCACGTAATTGAACCTAAACGGGTTAAAAAACAGGCCATCCAGTCAGCTGCCGAAGCAGCAGAAATGATCCTGCGTATCGACGACATGATCGCCTCATCTGGCTCAGGTGAACCAGACATGGGTGATATGGGTGATATGGGTGGAATGCCTGGTGGAATGCCACCAATGATGTAAGTCTCCTGACTTACCTCCCCCATTTTTTCTACTTTTTAAAATCCCTGAATAAACATTGTTTTTTAGATATTAAATCATTCATATTTAATTTTTGATTAATATAGGAGTTATTGATAATTTAATCAAGAAAATAAAGTTTATTTTTCGTTTTTAAAAAACTCGGTAGGTTTTAAATTCTTTATTAGGTTTTTTAAATATCTTTATTAGGTACCCCTAACTTTTATATAGTATTAAACTAAAACTTTATTTAGGTGTACCTAAATGTCTTCTGGAAATACTTTAAGTGAAAATGCCGAGGAATACATGGAAGTTCTTTATAAACTATCTTTAAAGGAACGACCAGTTAAAACTACCAAAATATCTACCATGCTAAATGTATCACCGGCCAGTGTAACCCAGATGATAAAAAAATTACAAAAAGAGGGTTACGTTGATTATTCCCCCTATAAGGGTGTCACCCTTACTGAGGAAGGATATAAAATTGCTTCCAAGATCACCAGAAAGCACCGACTTCTGGAGAGATTCCTCCACGATGTGCTTAAAATAAAAAAGGATAAAGTCCATGACCAGGCCTGTGAAATGGAACACGTACTTTCCGATGATGCGGAACGAGCATTATGCCAGCTCCTGGAAAACCCAGATGAATGCCCGGATGATGAAGAACTGATACCAGTGTGTGACTTCCAGTTTGAAACCTGTGAAGAATGCCATAAACGGCGGCAGGAAGAAGTTAACCAGGTTGGAAAACGTGATAAGAACCTGGTCTCCATTACAGACATGAAAAAGAATGAAAAAGGTAAAGTCTCTTTTATCCGGGGAGATTACAAAGTCATACGCCGACTGATGGACATGGGAATAACCATGGGCGCCCATATAGCCGTCCTGGAAGTTGCTCCATTTAAGGGACCAATTCAATTATTAGTACGAGGATCTAACCTTGCACTGGGAAGGGATATCGCTAAAAACGTTTTTGTAGAGATAATCAGAGAAGACACAGTCCCATCTAAAGGAGCCCTATCATATGGTTAAACTTCCGGAATGCATTGAAAAATCAGAATACGAAAAAACAATTTCGTCGGTAACTCAAGAAGTAAAAATTGAACCAGGGGATATTACCATAGCCCTGGCCGGAAATGCCAATGTGGGTAAAAGTGTTATTTTTAACAATTTAACTGGTTCAGAACAGGTAGTAGGGAACTGGCCAGGGAAAACAGTGGACCTTGCTGAGGGAACTTTTCATTATAATGGCCAAAAATTACATATAATCGATTTACCAGGCATATACTCTTTTTCCACATTTTCCATGGAAGAAATCGTTTCCAGGGAATACATTGCCCATGAAAAACCAGAGGTGGTTATCAATGTCCTTGATGGTTCAGTACTGGAGAGAAACCTTTTTTTCACCCTGCAACTAATGGAAATGGGAGTTCCTCTGGTGGTTTGTGTTAACCAGATGGACATTGCCCGGCAGAAGGGATTTCACATTGACACCGAAAAATTGGAAAAGGCCCTGGGTGTCCCGGTGGTTCCCACGGTAGCCATACATGGTGAGGGATTACAAAAACTGGTAGAAAAGGCCATTGATGTGGCCCAAACCAGGAAAGTAGTAGAAGTCCCGGTTGGATATGGGGGTGAAGTGGAAAGGGTAGTTAAACAACTGGAAGAATTCCTGGATAATGAGGGTCTTGACTTGGGATATTCCAATAGATGGGTAGCAATTAAACTTTTAGAAAATGACCCTGAAATTAATAAACAGGTGGAATCCATATCAGAACGTGCAATCCAGTACTCCACCTATCTCGCCCTTGAACTGGAGAAAATCCATGATGAACCCTCATTTTCCATAATTGCCTCGGAACGTTATGCTCTGGCCAGCAGGATCGCGGCCGGAGCTCAAAAACAGGATAAATATAAACCTACACTATCTGAAAAACTGGATAAAATTCTTATACATCCCCTATTTGGATATTTCACCTCGGCACTGGTGATACTTGGTCTTTTAATCTGGACCTTTGTTCTGGGAAACTTCCTATCCGAGATCATCACTGAAGCAATGAGTTTCTTCCAACCAGTGGATGCTGTTCTATCTGGTCCAGTAATTGCTGTACTATGGAATGGGGCCTTTGGAGGCTTCGTAGCAGGGGTCACGTTGATCGTGCCTTTTGTCATCCCTTTCTACATTCTGCTTTCGTATATTGAGAATTCTGGTCTCCTCACCAGGGTGGCCTTTATGATGGACAGTTTTATGCAGAAAATTGGTCTGCATGGTAAGGCACTGATACCCTTAATACTGGGATACGGTTGCAGTGTCCCAGCCATTGACAGTACCAAAATCCTTGAGACCCGGAGGGAAAGATTACTGGCAGCATTTGCCATAACATTTGCCCCCTGCTCGGCCAGAACCATAATCATACTGAGCCTGGTGGCCATTTTTGTCAGCATATGGTGGGCTCTGGCCCTTTATGTTCTGGATATAATCATAATATTTATAATGGGAAAACTGGCTCTCAAGGCCATGCCTGGTGAGTCCACCGGTTTGATCATGGAGATGCATGCCCTGAGGCTGCCATCCACATCTAACATTCTTAAACAAACCTGGAACCGTACAAAATCCTTGATCTATCTGGTTTTCCCAGTTTTCATTGCCGGAAGTGCGTTAATTCAGGTATTATACGTCCTGGGTGTATTGGGGCCTATAAGTAATTTCATGGCACCATTAACTGTGGGATGGCTTTTACTACCTTCCTTTGCAGGAATACTCTTGATTGTGGGTGTAGTCCGTAAAGAATTTGTTCTCTTAACCCTAGTGTCATTTGTAGGTACAGATCTATCCCTGGCACTGACTCCAGTCCAGTTTATTGTCCTGGCGTTAATAGGAATGTTGTACATACCTTGTCTTTCCACCATTAGCATATTAATCCGGGAATTTGGATTGAAAGCAGCCAGTGTTATCTCTGCCGCTAATTTAATAACCGCATTTATAGTAGGAGGAATAGCAGCCCATTTGCTGTCGTTCATCCTTTGATGTTCTTTTTTTCCCATAGCAAGTTATTTATTTAGTATGGAAGTAAGTTTAGTAGTTCACTAGAAATAATGAAAAAATTTAGTCGAAGATTTATCAAAAAAAATGATTTTAGTATCAAGATGTTTAGAGATTAGGTGATTAAAAAATGAAATGGTCATTAATTGCAATTGCCATTCTGGTGGTGATTGTAGGTTATTCTGTGGTCACTGTATCCAGTGGCCCTTTAGCGCCTTTAGGCAGAATTTCGTTTGTTAAAGTGGGAAATCCTGATTTTTATCCCGGGCATCCTCATTCAGAACTTCTGGTCCAATATGCCAAGGAGAAAAATTCAAATTGTGCCTTGATCTGTCACTTTGCCGGGAGTTCCAACTACCGAAGCTATCAGGACGGTGATGTATTCATAATTGAACTGGGTCTCATTGACACCCAGGGTACAGGGGCAGCGGACCCTACTAATTACTGGGACTCCATAAAGTTAGCATTATTCGGAGCTCCTGACGATCGATACAAGTACAAGTCTGATGGTATTGTTTTTGACACCTATGATGAGGCCATGAACCATGTATACACCCTGGCTAAAGAACACAACCAGACTGGACCTCTCCCCATTGCCTGGCACGGTAATGCCCGGCAGGGTAATGCGGTTTTAATCCAGGGATGCGGATTCCCACTGTATTTCCACATCCTACAGAAAACCTACGGGATGGTCCCCGCCTATCTTTACACATTAAATGGGATGATCTTCCCTCATATGAATAATCCCTACCGTAATTTTGAATTGGGCCATGCCACCGAGTTGCAGCAACTTTACAATGAAGGTGAACTGGATTACACCTAATTTAAGGAACATTTTAAGGCCAACTCAGTTTATGTGCTGAGTTTCACTTTCTTTTTTTTTACCAAAAATCAATTTATAATGATTAATCATAATTTATAATGATTAATAATAGTAATATATATATAGTTTGAGTAACTTAGTAGTTACATTCATTAAAAAATGGAATATTTAACTAAAGGGCGGATGAAAATGGTACGGGATACAGCAGTCCTTCTGGATGAAAGAAGGGTTTTCGAACCAAAAGAAGAGATTCTAAATAGAGCCCACGTGAAAAATTGGGAAAAAGAAATTGAAAAGGGTAAAGACCTGGAAAAATACTGGGCAGAAAAGGCAGAACAATTCGAATGGTTCCGGAAATGGGATCAGGTTCTGGATGAAAGTAATAAGCCATTCTACAAGTGGTTTGTAGGAGGTAAAATTAACCTGGCCTACAATGCCGTGGATCGATGGATCGAAACCGAAAAACGCAACCAGGTGGCAATCCTCTACATCAACGAACGTGGAGAAGAGAAAAA
>Ga0116193_1003704_pt1 | contig 10927 bp, 12 predicted proteins | sample AD_UKC115_MetaG_FD_89892 | JGI IMG/M metagenome (GOLD analysis project Ga0116193, IMG submission 89892) | Active sludge microbial communities of municipal wastewater-treating anaerobic digesters from Hong Kong - AD_UKC115_MetaG | ecosystem: Engineered > Bioreactor > Anaerobic > Digestate...
CATACTTTTTGTTGGGGTCCAACACTGGCACATGCCATACCATCTTGTTGTTCGGTGCTTTCATCAAGTGAGGAGTTGATGCTGAGTAGTCAGTGAATCCATCGTCTTTTAACAGTTTGTTAACAATACTCATGGCCTGCTGGGATGTAATATTGGTCTTGGTGTTATTGGTTACATTGGTGTGACTGGGATGGTTGGATTCGTTGTGTTTGTAGGTATGAGTAGTATTGGTTGGTAAGTTGGTAGAGTTATTCACGGTTATATTAGGGGTTTGAGAATTGCTATAAATAAAATAAGTCCCCACTCCCACAATGACTAAAAGAACAACTATAATTAAGGCTATAATTTTTCTGTCCATTATTTCACCTCCCCTTAAATTTATTATTATCCTTACTATCATGGAGAAATTATATATAAATGTAATGATGTGTTCACCTTCTTCCACATCCTTAAATTTAGTTTGATGGCATTATTTTCCAAAAAATCAGATACAGATCACGAAAAACTTGAAAAAATAATTTTCATCCCTTAAAATCCTTGTTCTTTAAGGAACTATGAAACAACTTGGGTTGTGTTAATACTAATTTTTGCCCTTGGAGGAAAATATTTATTAATTAATAACTTAATAATAGTTATAACAAGCATATTAACTAGTGGTGTATATGATGAGAATAAGCATGTCATTGCCCCAAAAGCTTTTAACTGAATTCGATGATGTCCTGAAGGACAGGGGATACAATTCCCGATCAAAGGGTATCAGAGATGCCTTGAAAGACTACATAGTGCGCTACCAATGGATGAGGGATATGAAAGGAGATCGGGTGGGAATAGTGGCTGTTATCTACGACCACCATTACACTGGTGTGATGGAAGATCTCACCAATATCCAGCACCAGTTCCGGGAATATATAAACGCCAATATGCATATCCACATGACTGAAAATAAATGCCTGGAAGTTATAGTAGTCAAGGGAGATGCCCAACAAATCCGGGACCTAACTGAAAAGACCATGAGGCTTAAGGGCGTGGAACACGTTAAACTAACCACCACCTCCGGTGGGGAAAAATTATAATTGGTAAAACCTTAAAAAAAGTTGAAAAACACACCCATTCTACAAGAACAAACATCCTACTTGTAGAACTGTTGGATTTCCAATGGGGTATATTTTCAATTGTGTTAGGTTCCCCTGTTAGGTAAATTATTTTTTAAACCCTATTTATTAAGTCCATCTAAATCGCACCCATACTGAGGCCCGGGGTTTACCCTTCACAATTTCATTGGCCTTTATTTCGGCTGGTAACTGTCGGGTGGTCAGGAGAATATCCAGATCATGGGGAAGTGGAATATCAGTTACTCCCCTATTTTTTCTAAAAATTCCAGTATATCCTTTCTATCTAAAATCACTGAATCCGGTACCTGCCTTGCCAAAGTACGAACCATCTTTCTCTAGTATTAACGCCCCGAAGACTATGCTTCCCGTGCTTTTGGTGGCCCCTATCATGTTAACATCCATGGTCTCTGATCGTTTGATCTCTAACCAGTGGGATGATCGTTTCCTTTATTAGTACTCAGAACTGGCATTTTTAAGTATCAATCATTCATAACCCCTTTGGATGGATTCAACAAAATGGTCTTTAATTTACTGTTTTAAAGGAGACTATTTTAATATAACCCCCCTCTTGAACGACCTTTAATAATATTTTCTTGCGCTGAACCAGTACTTTGGAGGTTAAATCCTCCCCTGAAACCGGAGAATATCAAAGAGGTTAAGGGTTGCCAGGAGTTTCTTGGCCAGAAGGGAGATTTTAAACCTATCCTCAACATTACGTTTTAAAAGTTTCCTGAAACCCCCGGGGACAGTTAGTTCCCCATCCAAAATCCAGTTATCCCCTTTTATTTTTTTTAAGGCTGGAAATGATTTCAGGGTAATTCGTATGAAACTTCCACATATCTGCGGGTCCACAAGTCAATCTGGTCCCCTTTGCACAAGGTAATGATCCTCTCATCATCCAGTTTAGGCTCACTTATCCAGACACCCTCCAAGTGAACGTCTCCCTCTGCCATTACTGAGGATGGGCTCCAGCATTTCCATGGAACTGCACCTACTCTTCCATCAGGGCCAACATTTTTTCCAGTTCTTTTTCCAGTGCCCTGGTTTCTGGAGGCTTGAGTCCAGGTATTATTCTTCACCAGCAGCTTTTTTCTCAATAAGTTCCCTTAATTTGGGTGTAGGTTTCGGTGTAACTGGGTTTGGAAAGGGATATCTGGGATACTTCTTCATATTTACAGAATCCCAGTATTTCCATGGTTCTGGTGGAGAGTGTGTGGAGATTTTTATCTCTTCATCGGTGAACTGGATGCATTCCCCGGCGATGTCTATTGCTTTAGCGATTTCGTGAGGTTCTAATCCTTTACCATCCTTTTCGCAAACCTTTTTTGTAGTGAACTCGGCCACAATCTGTTTTACGGGCCAGATTCCACGGGAAATATGGAACAGGAACTATTCTATATCCACCTTCAATCTTAATGATTTATTCCTTCCGGGAAACCATGTTCATTTTAAGGCTCCGGTTATTTTGACCCCATAATTTATGAGCGTATTCTACGATTTCCAGGATGTGCTGGTATTTTAATTCGGGTGTAATATGGAGGGTCTTTCTCTCTATTTTATAGCGGTATCTTCCATAGAATGTGGTTTTGATCTTTTTATAATCCTCATCCATGTTTGAAATATAATAGTAGGTGTTATCTGTCTCCTTTGCCGGGTTAAAGAGTTCTTCCATTTCCAGGGTAATTTCACACAGCACTCCCAGCACCAGATTTAAATCATCCCCACCTACTGGTATTTTCTTCTCCTGTTTATGGGCATTTACTTGGTAAACTCCGTCCAGATACTCGTTGATCTGGCTGTGCCATTTCCGGAAATCCTCTGCAGGAAAAACCAGCAGGTCCTGGTAATTCTGGAAGAGGTGGGGTTGATAAGTGATTATCTTCTTCCCCTGAACAATTCCATAACTGTACCTCATTTTCATCAACGCTTAGACGGTTATCATGTCTTTTATTTAATTAATCCCCTTAACTCAGATTATCATTATTCTATACTACTGGTCACCGGGACCAGTTAACACCCAGGGATTCAGGAGTAACCACTTCGTTCAAGGAAGAAGGGAGAACCATAGGAGGTGAATCAATGGTATCATGGATATAGGTGTCCAGGTAGGTTTGTAAGGGTTTATTACTGAAAATATCATCCAGATTTAAATTTAGACGGTGAATGCTTTCCATGATTTTAAACCAAACCCCTATAACTCTCCATTCTTCACCAGGATCCAGGGTCAGGTAAGTCCGGTTGATCTGCTCCATCTGGGCACTCATGGACTGGTACATCCTCCTGAACTCTTCTCTGGTGAAAATAATAACTTCCTCATGTTCATTAAAGTATTCGGGATGATAAAGATACACCTTCCTACCAAAAAATACTCCCTGGCTTACTTTCAAAGTGAATCACCTTCTCTGTTGAGGTACATACCCTAATTTATACACCCACTGTCCATGGGTGTTGTGGTAGAGAGTGTGGTTGAGAAGTACCTCTAAATTCACAGAAATAGAACCCTCACCCGAGACTTGAAAATAGGTGAAAATAATGTATTTACCGTGAGATTAATTCCATCCTTAGAAAAAACAAGAAACCCTTAAGAAAATAAGAAAAAATAAAAAAAAATAAGTAGTTTTAGAATAGTCCACTTTCTTTCAGCTTTTCTTCTGTCCATTGTGCCCGTTTATCAACTTTTTCCTTGATAATCAGAGTTAGAACAAAGCTCACTGCAGGGAATATAGCTAGTGCTCCGATACATCTCCAGAAGTTGCCCCATAAGACTCCGGCAACTACCTCCCTCAGAGCACCCACTGCATAGGTCAGAGGGAGGTAGGGATTTATGGTCTGGAAAAAGGAAGGTAAGAGTTCTGGGGGGAAAACTCCTCCCGTGGCAGTTATCTGCAGAACCAGTATTACAATAGCCATAGCCTTTCCTGCGTTTCCAAAGGCCGATGTCAGGGAGTAAACCACAACCATGGCACACAAACCAATATAAATCGTGGTTAGAGCAAACAGTAACGGGGATGAGACCTGTACATGCATGAGCAAGGCCCCCACTACAACTACCACCGATTGTAATATTCCTAACACTAAAAATAAGCCCATTCTACCCATATACACTGTTTCGGCACTGTATTCTTTTTTGGATTTAAACCGCATGGAAATCATTGCCACTGCTATAATACATCCAATCCATAGGGATATGGCAATATAGAATGGTGAAAGAGCCGAACCATAGTTCTCCACCGGATAGTAATGGGTTTTTTCCAGTTTTACCGGGCTTTCAAAGTAGCTTTTCACACCATTTTGATCGGTTTCGGAAAAGGCAATTAACCGGTCGAGATCGGCTTCATCAATGGAATTGACCTTGGCTGTTGCCAGTTGAATGGAACTTTTAACCTCCGGCCATTTAGCATTGGCCATGCTCAGTTTAGATGATGCTTCACTGACAATCTGGTTTATATTGCCTCGATTATTAGCCAGTAAGTTGATAGCCGCATCCATTTCGTCAATGGAACTTTTAAGCTGGCTTAACTTACCTGAAGGATCGTTGCTGGTTTTTATATCCTGCTCCACTTCTTGCAGGAGGGTGAGCACTGTGTTTGCTTTGGTAATGCCATCCTCAACCTTTTTTATGATGGGCATAAGATCCGCATCCCCGGTGGCATTGTAAAGTGTGGTTAAAAGGGAGTCAATATATCTCAAACCAGTTATGATGGTGGTGTCAATTGATTCCATGTCCTGCACTGTGGACAGAGCTTTCGAGGGGTTGCTCTGGATATAATTGTACAGTGTGTCGTATTTGGCTTTAAGGGTATTAGCTTGACTCTGTATCTGGGGTAACTTGGCACTGAACTGGGGCCAGATCTGGTTCACTGTATTCATAAGGGAGTTACCCTGGTTTAAACTGTTATCTACCTCTCCCAACTTCCCGTTTAACTCGTTTAGCATGGATTTTGTTTTAAGAAACTGTGCCTTGTTTTCCTTGGCCAGTTCACCCACATCACTGAGTTTACCGAATATGATACCATCCACAGTTTCCACGATTTCGCCGTTGATCTTGGTCTGCAGGGTATCTGCCCCGGTGTTGGTCATTTTAGGGGCAATGGCATTGATTTTATCATTAACCACATATTCTATGGTGGCCTGCTGGGGGTTGGTAGTGTCAATGGATAGTACAGTCTGGCTAAAGTTACCCGGTATTATGAGAGCAGCATAGTAGTCTCCATTCTTGACTCCGTTTCGCGCTGTTTCTTCATCAACAAATTGCCAGTTGAATTTATCGTTATTTTTCAATTCTTCAACCAGCATGTTACCAACGTTGTACTGGGTCCCGTTAAGAGTGTAACCAGAATCTCCATTAGCCACGGCCACCTTAAGGTTGGAAGTAGTGGCATAGGGATCCCAGGTAGCCTGGATATTCAGGAGCGCGTAGAGTGATGGAATGAGAATAATCGCCGCTAATACAATTAAAACTACGGGAGTATTCTTAATAGCTTTCATATCATTTTTAAAGATTTCTCTTGCACCTTTAATCATTAAAACCATCCGAAAAATTAACTAAAATGTGACCAACAACTATAATAGAAGATAAAAATGTTATTCCTCTTTCTATAAATACCTTTTGTAGATTATTAATCATGTAAGATATGTTTTTGGCGTTTTATCCCCTGATATTACCACCCTATTTGAAAATATGATTTTAACTATATCTAAACTAAAAAATTGAGAAGCAGGAAGACCTATTCATTGGATTTGCCCGAATCATGAAAACTTTCTACCAGTCTACCGTAGAAGCAATAAAGAAAAACCAATTTATAGTAAGGTGAGATATTATTAAAATGATTAAATTTTAGTTAACATTATCCCCAAAGGGGTTAAAAAAATAACGTTCCATTACCAATTCCAAGTAATATAATAAGATATGGTGAACTTTTATGGCTTTTCACGTTATGCTGGTCCCCACCCTGGGCTGTCCTTCCAATTGCGAGTACTGCTGGAGTTCTGAAGAAGGATCCCCAGTTATGAGTGCGGATATTATTAAAGAAACTGTAGAATGGCTCAAGGACTTCCGCAAGGAGCCCGTGACCTTCACCTTCCACGGTGGGGAACCACTACTAGCAGGGTACGATTTTTTCTCCCAGGCACTGCCCCTTCTAACACAGGAACTAGGTCATCTGAAACCGGCTCTAGCCCTACAGACCAACCTGTGGAACATGACCCCTGAACTGGCTAGGTTATTCAAGGAGTACAACATACCCATTGGTTCCAGTCTGGACGGCCCCGAGGAACTTAACGACCTGCAAAGGGGAAAGGGTTACTACCAGAGGACAATGAAAGGATATGAAATTGCCCGGGAACAAGGTCTGATTGTTAGTTTTATCTCTACCTTCACTTCCTACTCCATCCAGTACAAGGAAGACATCTTCAACTTCTTCCTGGAAAATGGTTTGAACTTAAAGTTACACCCGGCACTCCCCTCTCTGCGTGATGAAAACCCTGAAAAATGGGCTTTATCCCCTGAAGAGTACGGGGAACTTTTAATATATCTCTTGGACCAGTATCTGGAGCATATAGACGAAATTGAGCTTAAAAACATTGACCACCTCTGTAAGTGTGTTTTTATCCGCAGAGGAGTGGTCTGCACCTTCGTGGATTGTATGGGTGATACCTTTGCCGTGGGCCCGGATGGTAGTATTTATCCCTGTTACCGTTTCGTGGGAATGCCCGAGTATGTGATGGGGAATGTCCAGGACCATCCCAGCATGGATGATCTGGCCCAGTCTGATGCCTGGAAGCTTCTCCATGACTTTAAGGATTACGTGGACACTGAATGCAAGAAATGCCCCTACATAAAATTCTGCCGGGGCGGATGTCCCTACAATGGTCTTTCCATCAATGAAGAAACTGGTAAAGCTGAGATCACTGGAGTGGACCCCCACTGCGCAGCCTATAAGATGATCTTCAAGGAAATAACCAAGCGGGCCACCAAGGAGATGCTGGGATCCAGTATGGGCATGGTTCCAGACCCATCAGGAAAGGCAGAGAAGGGGATAATGTCCATCATGCTCAAACCCTCCTGATTGATTTTTCTTATATCTTAAATCCTAATTTTCCCAGTCAAAAAAATTAAATAGAAAGTATTCACAAAAAACAATACTTCCCTTAACAAGAATAAAAATAGAAAAAAGAAATTAAAGAGAGATGACCTGATATGAAAAGAAGTACACCAGTAATTATAGGCCTTCTTCTTATTTTAGGAGTGGTTGCCTTAGGTTACTTCGCAGAATCCAGCGGTTCAAATAACACCACCAATAACTCTAACAATTCCAGTCAGTTTACCCTGTTTAAAAACCCCCTAAATCCCCAGCAAGCAGTATCATCCACTCCCGCGGCTCAAACCCAACAATCACCAACCACCCCCACAACCACCAATGACACCACCCAGAACACCACCCAGAACCAAACAAATCCATCAACAACAAATTAACTGGAAAACATGACCTATAACCCAATTAAATATTATTTAAAAAAAGTATAAAGCCTTTAAAAAGTATTAAACGCCAATGGAGATAATCACAATGAATTTAGGTAAGTTGAATGAAAAATGCCCTAAATGTGGTTCACAGGATAAGACCCTCAAAAGGCAATTAGACTCCCAACACCGGGCCTTTGGCCGGACCCAAACATTGACCTGCAGTGAATGTGGGTACGTGTTTAAATCCCGTGAGGATGAAAAAGGAGAGGGCTGATGAAGTAGGGACTCCCCATCCCACTCTATTTGGAATATTTTATTTTTTAAAATACTAATTTTAAATTGATGGAATACCCTCAGATACTAGTCACCTGATTTTCTGGTAATTCAAACCCCGATGTAACTCCTTTTCCATGATTATTAAAGGTAAAAACTTCATATTATACACTAATAATAGGAAGAGGTCAGAACATGGAGGTCAAATTCAACCTAGAAAACCTCGCAGAATGTCTGTGTGACTCCTGTCCGGTACAGGAAAAATCAAAAACAGTTAGGGACAAAATGAAGATGATACAGGAGATCACTCAGGAAGATGTGGACTCCAGGATTATGATTGAAGAAGAGAGGATTCCCGCATTGTACTGTGCTAAGGGGAAAGATTATCTGGGAAAATTCGGAGCCAGGAATCATTGCCAGTGCGATAAATGTTTGGTGTGGAAAGAAAATAATTTATTCAGTGGTGAACCACCGGGTTACTTCTGCAGGGATGGAAAAGCACGGGAATAACCCTTAAACCTTTTTTTAAATGTTAGTAAGTGTTTTTGATGTTTAAGTGTCCTGAAAAATACACCCTGAAACTACCATCAGGATGGACCATAAATGTAGGAATTTAGTTGCATATTTTTAAGTTCCCCATAGGATAATTTTCCCTTATTATATTATTTTATTAAGCTCAACAATACCTCTCCAAGCATACAGAATACAAAAACTGATTTTAATGATGAATTGGAGTGATGTAGTGCAATATGAGGAGAATTTGTCCTGGAAACCCTGCAAAAATATAAATATAAAGATAACCAGATAATCAAAAGAGTGGTTTCCATGATCAGGAAAGATTTGATAATTATACCTATTCTACTGGTAGGAGTAGTGGCTGGATCCATAGTGGGCATGGGTTACAGTCCTGCTGAGTCACCAGATGATGATAATCTTTCAAACAGTAATATATCCACCAATTCAACCAACGCCAACAACGCCACCATCAAAACCAATCAGAGTACTAAAGAATCAACATCTCAAAGCACCAGCACTCGCAAAACAAGCACATCAACCCGTTACTACAACACCCAGCGTACCAACACCCAGAAACAGCAACAGACCAGTACCAATACCCAAAGCGGCAACACGACGACCAATTAACAGTTGGTAACATTTAAGAAAGATTATTCCAAGGTAAACAGTTCCTCATTTAATTAGAGATTGAATTTAATTAGAGATCAAAAAGTGAATTCTATTTTAATAGATTAATATCTTTTTAATAGAGTAATAGATATTATATTTGGACCTAATAGATAATTATCTCTTTATTACCAGTGATTAATTTATATCCCTTATTCAAAATGTTAATCTAATATTCCTTATTTAGGATGTTCATAACCCACTATCCCTAATTTAAAATGTTCATAATCCAATTACCATGATTTGGTTAATTGATAACTTTCACAAGGTCATCTTTAGGGGGATACTACCATCCCATAGATTTAAAAAAGAAGTAAAAATAATATGTAAGAAAGAATGTTGTTTGATTAGTTATATTTTTTTGAGAATTTTTAAAAAAAATAATGCAAATAATCTGGAAAAGAGTTAATTCAACTTAATCTGCAAAAAAGTTAAGTTAACTAACTTAATCTGGAAAAATAGAGTATGGAATGATACAATGATAGTTAATGAATGGTGCATGTACTGTGGGGAATGCGCTGGTGTTTGTCCCCAAAACCTTATAGAAGTAAGGGAAATCAGCTTGAAGATCAACCATGACGAATGTAAAGATTGTGGGATATGTATCAAGGTTTGCCCAGTGCAGGCCCTACAAGGTGATGATTAAATGATAGAAACTGATGTTCTGGTTATAGGTGCCGGTCCTGCCGGTTCAACTGCAGCTAAACACGCTGCCCTAGGCGGCGCCCAAGTAATAGTCATTGATAAAAAATCAGAGATAGGATCTCCCAAAAGATGTGCAGAAGGAGTTTCTAAAGATGGCCTTAAGAAACTGGGAATTGAACCATCCTCACGATGGGTAACCCGCGAAGCCACTGGAGTGCGAATGGTCTCTCCCAACGGCACGGCTGTTAATTTAACCGAGGATAAGGTGAAACTCCCGGAAGCAGGGTACATCTTGGAACGTAAGATCTTTGACAAGCACATGGCCATGGATGCCGCCCGTGCCGGTGCCAGGATCATGGTCAAAACCCTGGCCACTGGTATGCGGAGGGAAGATGATCAGGTAGTGGTTACTGCCGAGAACATGGGCCAGGAACTTGAGATCAAAGCCAAGATAGTGATTGCAGCCGATGGTCCAGAATCCCGGGTGGGAAGATGGGCAGGGCTTAGAACTGCTTTAGCCCCTAAAAATATGGAATCCTGTGCCCAGTTTGAAATGGCTGGAGTCCAGATGGCCGAACCAGACTGTATTGAATTCCACTTTGGTAGTGTAGCTCCTGGTGGTTACGCCTGGATATTCCCCAAGGGTGACGACATAGCCAATGTGGGCCTGGGTATTTTAACCACCAGAACCGAGAAAACTGCTTACCAACACCTTTTAGAATTTGTGGAAAGTAACCCGGCTACTCAAAATGCTCAGCCAGTGGAACTTAACGTGGGGGGAGACCCCGTGGGTGGATTACTGAAGAAAAAAGTGGCAGATAATGTCCTGGTCACCGGGGATGCCGCCAGTATGGTTAACCCCCTCACTGGTGGAGGTATCATCAGTGGTATGCTGGGAGGCCGTATTGCGGGTCAGGTGGCTGCCCAGGCCGTGGCTGATGGGGACTACTCCCATAAAAACCTTAAGGTGTATGAAAAACTCTGTGATGATGAACTGGGGGAATCATTCAAGAAGTACCTGAAGGCCAAGGAATACCTTTTAAGTCTTTCTGATGGAGAACTGGATGAAATCGCAGATGTTTTCAAAGACAGTGACTTTGAAACCATTAACACCGCAGAAATGGTTAAAAAACTGATTAAGATCTCACCAAAGGCTCTTTTGAAACTGGGTAAACTGTTCTAAGACTTGAAAAAGCAGATAATTATTTTTCTTTATTCTTAATTTTTTTTAAGTCGATTACCCCCCCCCCCC
>Ga0116193_1003705_pt1 | contig 10923 bp, 9 predicted proteins | sample AD_UKC115_MetaG_FD_89892 | JGI IMG/M metagenome (GOLD analysis project Ga0116193, IMG submission 89892) | Active sludge microbial communities of municipal wastewater-treating anaerobic digesters from Hong Kong - AD_UKC115_MetaG | ecosystem: Engineered > Bioreactor > Anaerobic > Digestate | place...
CCCGCTATTACTTATCGCAACCAATGGTATCGTTTTTTTACTTGCGGTTTTATACATGCAGATTATATGCATCTTGGTTTTAACATGTATTCTTTTTATATGTTTGGAGATGCTATTGAATATTTTTTTGGGAAAATTTTTGGAGAAAGTGGAAGAGCCTTTTTTTTAATACTCTACATTAGCTCTTTATTTTTTTGTTTAATACCAACCTATTTGGCTAATAAAAATAATTATCATTATAGAAGCCTTGGAGCCTCTGGAGCTGTTTCTGCCATTGTGTTTGCTTACATATTTTTAGCCCCAACTACTAAATTGCAATTACTTTTTTTACCAATTCCTTTTCCCGCATTTCTTTTCGGAATTATATATTTAATAATTTCTGCATATTTATCAAAAAAAGGAACCAGTAATATTAACCACTCCGCACATTTTTGGGGAGCAATTTATGGTATTGTTTTTTTAATTGCAATGTGTAATGTATTCAGCCATTTTAAACCCACCAATAATTTTATAGAGCAATTACAAGTTTATTTTGCACGGTAATTTTTGTACTTAGCATTTGTATTTCATAGCATCGTTCCTTGCGTCGCACACTTGTGCCGTATTGCATTTGATTTTTATTTACATTCAATTCTCAAAACATTATTTGTGTTAGGTTCTATTTTAAATCTGTCATCAATTCTATAGTTCACAATCCAAACAATTTTTTTATTCATTTCAATTACCCAAACATTTTCTTTTTCGGTAGATGAAAGCTTTAAATCAATAAAAAATCTACTTAATTTTTTCTTTTTCTTCATTCCCAACGGGTAAAAATAATCACCTTCTTTCCATTTTCTCAACAGTAACGGATACTTCATTTCTGTTGCATTCAACAACGCAACAGATTTATTTGAAGTTATTGCAATCTCTTTAGCAGCAAGACTTTTAAAACTTAGCTTGCCTTTTTCAAACACAATATTTTTATCTGTTTCTTCAATTAAAATTTGTTGTGCAACATTCGTTTGTAGCGTAGCAATTATTAACCATTTTCTGTTTTTAAAAATTTTATATTTATTTGATTGAACAAAACTTCCATTATCAGCATCAAGCAAACAAACAATATCATGCAATTGATTGGTTGTAAAACCAAATTCTTTAACCAACTCCCACAAAACAGTTTTATAAGCAACAGATTTTTTTAATAATAAAATAGGAATTTTATATTCAGCTTTATCTTTTATAAGAAGCGTTTTTTTGTATTGATTTAATTGATGAGCATAAATAGTAGCAACATCATTCCACTTACTAATATTATGCAAAACATTTTCTTTAGCGTTAGTAAATTTTTGCTCAACCAACGGAATTATTTGATGCCGAAAAAAATTTCTAGTGTAATTATCTTTTTTGTTTGATGAATCTTCTACCCAAGCTAATTTATTTTCTGTTGCATAAGCAACAATATCATTTCTTAATGCAAACAATAATGGTCTAATAATTTTATTTTTTTTATCCCACAAAGGAATACCTGTTAAACCTTTTATACCCGTTCCGCGAAAAACATTCATCAAAACAGTTTCAATATTATCATCGGCATTATGTGCAGTTAATAAAAACTCTTGCTCGTCATTATTTGAAATTAAAATTTCTGAAAACCAGTTGTATCGTAGGTTTCGTGCTGCTTCTTGAATACTTATTTTATTTTCAACAGCAAAATTTTCAGTATCAAAATCTTTAATTAAAATAGGTATATTATATTTTTCTGCTAATGCAGCAACAAATTTTTCGTCTCGCAAACTCTCCTCTCCCCTTAAATTAAAATTACAATGCAAAATAATAATTGATGCTTTTAATTGATGCATTAAATGCAACAACACACAACTATCTATTCCGCCGCTAACTGCAATAAAAAAATTTGCATTAGCAACAGAAATATTAGTAAAATTTTCTTTCCAGTTATTTTTAAATTGTTTGAATAACATTTTGTAAAAATAAAGCCTGCTTATATAATCAGCAGGCTCTAACATTTTTATATAAGAAAATTATAAATGAAAAAAGAATTTCATTGAAGCCATTAAAATTCCATAAGAAGCAATGCTTAAACCTATTAGCCATTTAATGGTATCAACTTTTGATTCTACAATTTTGGTTTCTAATCTTGCTATATCTTCTTTTGTTGCAAAAGCTTGTGTTTTTTCTTGAAGTCTTGTATCAACTTTTGATTCTAAAATTTGCACAAATGCCTCTGCCTCTTTCTCGCCGATTTTCGCTTTTAGCAATTCGTACAGTTTTATTTCTGAAATAACTAAAGACATATTCTAAATTTACACTAAGATAATATTTTTTATTTATTCACTTTTGCCCAAGTGTCTTTTAAAGTAACCGTTCTGTTAAAAATAAGTTTTTGCTCATTACTATTTTTATCTAAACAAAAATAACCTTTACGTAAAAATTGATAACGTTCGTTAATTACAGCATTTTTTAAAACCGGCTCTGCATAAGCCGTAGCAATAATTTGCAAAGAAGATGGATTAATATAATCTTTAAAATCTCCTTCGGCTGCATCTACATTTTCAACAGTTAATAATCTATCATACAAACGTAACTCAACAGGCACGGCATGTTTAGCACTAACCCAATGCAATACGCTTTTTACATGAATGCCACTTGTATCACTTCCGCTTTTACTTTCAGGAATGTAAGTGCATTTTAGTTCCGTAATATTTCCTTCTGCATTTTTTACAACTTCTTCGCATTTAATAATGTAAGCTCCTTTTAATCTTACCATTCCGCCGGGGCAAAGTCTAAAGAATTTTTTGGGAGGGTTTTCCATAAAATCTTCATTTTCTATATATAATTCTTTTGAAAAAGGAATTTGCCTGTTACCTGTATTTTCATCTTCAGGATTATTTTCAGATGAAAGCATTTCTTCTGTTTGAGTGTAATTGGTAATAGTAATTTTTAATGGTTCTAACACTACCATTCTGCGTAAAGAAATTTTGTTTAAATGTTCACGTACACAAAATTCCAATAAGCCAATATCAATTAAATTTTCTCTTCGTGCAATACCAATTTTATCGCAAAATTCTCTAATACTTTCTGCAGTATAACCTCTTCTTCGCATACCGCTAATGGTTGGCATACGCGGGTCATCCCATCCTGAAACATATTTTTCGTTTACTAATTGCAAAAGTTTACGCTTACTCATTACGGTGTAAGTCATATTTAATCTTGCAAACTCGTATTGATGTGAAGGAAATATATTTAATTTTTCTATAAACCAATTATATAATTCTCTATGTGGAATAAATTCTAAAGTGCAAATGCTATGTGTAATATTTTCTATTGAATCGCTTTGCCCGTGTGCAAAATCGTACATAGGATAAATGCACCACTTATCTCCAGTACGATGGTGGTGTGCATGTTTAATTCGATAAATAATTGGATCTCGCATCAACATATTTGAAGCAGCCATATCAATTTTTGCACGCAAAACTTTAGCTCCATCTGCATATTTGCCGGCTTTCATTTCTTCAAACAATTGCAAATTTTCTGCAACTGTTCTTTCGGCATATTTATTTCTTTTTCCTGCAATAGTGGGTGTGCCTTTTTGTTCGGCAATTTCATCGCTGGTGCTATCATCTACATAAGCTAATTCTTTTTCAATTAACTGTTTTGCAAATACATATAAATTATCAAAATAATTGCTTGCATATAATTCGTTTGCCCAATTAAAACCTAACCATTTAACATCTTCCTTAATACTTTCAACGTACTCTGTTTCTTCGGTAGATGGGTTTGTATCATCAAACCTTAAGTTAGTTTTACCGCCATATTTTTTTGCTAACCCAAAATTTAAGCAAATACTTTTTGCATGACCAATATGCAAATAACCATTGGGCTCGGGGGGGAATCTCGTTAAAATATTTTTATGTTTTCCCGCTGCTAAATCTGCTTCAATAATTTCTTCAATGAAATTTAAACTTTTCTCTCCATCCATAATTTATATTGTATTGCAAATGTACGTTTTGAAATAAGTTGTTTTATTTTAAATTATCTCCTTTAAAACTTAATGGCAGCAATTGGTTTGCTTGTTGAATGATATAAACTTTACCTGATAAACCGCTTAAAATTAAGCGTATAGAATGATACCTTGTTTCAAACTCTAACAAACTTTGCCTACACATTCCGCAAGGTGATATTGGTTGATGGCTGTTGGTATTTGCATTGTGGTTGTGATAACTTATGGCCATTGTTTGAATACCAATATTTGGATGAATAGAAGCTGCCGTTGCCATTAAAGCTCTTTCTGCACAAAGTGTTACGGGGTAACTTGCGTTTTCTTGATTGGTGCCTGTAACTATTGCACCATTATCCATTAAAGCTGCTGCACCAACAAAAAAATTAGAGTAAGGTGCATAAGCCTGTTCTGCAATTTGCCTTGCTTGTGTTAATAATGCTGTATCTTCTGCATTTAATTCATTTATACTTTCATATACTTCAAAAGAAAAATTGTGCGTCTCTTTCATTATTATTTTTTTTAATATAAAATACATTAAGCAATTGTGTAATATTTAATTGCTTATAACAAAAAGTCCTCACAGTTTTATTGCGAGGACTGTCGAAGTTAATGAAATTTTTTATTTAATCACGCTGAACATTCTTTTCCAACGCGGACCACCATCCCAACTAAACCAAATTAATGATGCACTACCAACAATATGCGTTTCGGGTACAAAGCCCCAAAAGCGGCTATCTTGGCTATTGTGTCTGTTATCTCCCATCATCCAATAATAATTGTATTTGAATGTGTATTGGGTAGTTGGTTTTCCATCAATAATAAATTGATTGTTATTTTCTTGTAACGAATGACCTTCGTAATTGCTTATCAATCTTCTATAAATATCAATATTATCTTTTGTAAGCGTTACCGTTACTCCTTTTTTGGGAATGTATAATTTGCCGTAATTATCAACCGTCCAAGATTTTGTATTTTCAGAATATGGAAATAACATACCCGGAAAAGTTGGAACTTGAATTACTTTAATATTTAATACATTAGGCAATTTTTTAATTTGTTCTATTGCAGCAGCAGTAAAGGTTCCACTATATGTACTATCTTTTGAAAAGCTTTGATTAATTGCAGTTGCTTCATCATCAGTTAAATTTAATTCAGTAGCAATAGCAGTAAAATCAATTTTATTTCCGTTGGTTTTTATTGCATAATCGCTTTGAGAGGCGGGAGCCATATATGCTTTATTTCCATTTACATATAAATAACCATCTACTACTTGAATAGTATCTCCGCCAACTGCTACGCAACGTTTAATGTAGTTATCTGTTTTATCATACGGATGAACTAAAATTCTATTCTCATAATAATCTCTCAATTTTTCTCTGTTGCCATTAAATCTGTTACCGCCATTATTTTGTAATATTTCAATATCTCTATCATTTAATACATCGTAATAAGGATGTGCAGAACCAAAGCCTGGTAAATTTATAATTGTATCTCCTGCGGGGAAATTAAATACTACTACATCATTTCTTTGTACTTCTTTAAAACCAACAGTGCGTTTATAAGGTAACTGTATCCATTTTAAATAAGATGGCGTTGTTTCACTTCCGGGTAATGTATTGTGTACAAATGGAAATGATAAAGGTGTGGTTGGAATTCTTGCTCCGTAAGTCATTTTACTTACAAATAAAAAATCGTGTACCATTAAAGTTTTTTCCATACTTCCGGTAGGAATAACATAAGCTTCAAAAACAAATGTTCTTATAATAGTTGCTGCAACAACGGCAAATACACCAGCATCAATCCACTCGCGAGAAGCAGGTTTTTTATACAACTTAAAGCCTTTATCGCCAATCCATTTTACATTATCAGAAAAACCTATATAAGGAAGATAAAGAAAAGGAAAGAACACCACTAATGTATGCTGAATAACATTAAATTTTCCGAAATGCATTACTAAAATAATAGTAATCCAAATGGTTATGAATTGCCCCGCAATAGGAATTAATTGAAGCCAAAACCATATTTTTTTTATATTACATTTTTCTACAATTAACCAAGTGTTGTAAAAAGGTATAAGGGCTTTCCAAGATTCTAAACCCATTTTTTTAAACATGCCATATACGCCAACAAACCAACCTATTACTCCTATAATTAATATAAACCAGCCCATAATTATTGTTTAATTATTAAAATGATTTTGCAATGTTATGCAGTTAGCGTTGTTTATGTTTGAATTCTTATAAATTAAATGTTAAAAGATTTTTTCTAACCTTTTAAGCAAGTTTTACATTAACAGCAGTTGGGCCTTTTGCTCCTTCTTTTATTTCAAAAACAACATTATCGTTTTCTTTTATTTCATCTTTTAATCCTGAAACGTGTACAAAAATTTCTTTGCCCGTTCCTTCAATTTTAATAAAACCAAAGCCTTTTGTTTGGTTAAAAAATTTTACTGTTCCTTTTTCCATTGTGTGTATTGTTTTAAATTAATGAATAAACAAATTTATTTAGGTGCAACATAACTTTTAATATCATCAACAGTAATAATTTTTCCTGAAAGTATTACTAATCTTTCTACAACGTTTCTTAATTCACGAATGTTTCCCGTCCAGTTATGTTGTTGCAAAGCCTTTACTGCATTGGGTTCTATAGTTTTTATAGCCTGATTATATTCTTGTGCAACCGTATCTAAAAAATAATTTACTAATAATGGAATATCATCTCTTCTTTCATTTAAAGAGGGAACATGAATTAAAATAACGCTTAATCTATGATACAAATCTAACCTGAAATTCTTAGCTTCAACTTCTTTCAATAAATCTTTATTGGTTGCAGCCACTACTCTAACATCTACATTAATTTCTTTATCGCCTCCTACTCTTGTTATTTTACCTTCTTGTAATGCACGTAATACTTTGGCTTGGGCACTTAAACTCATATCTCCAATTTCATCTAAAAATAAAGTGCCTCCATTGGCTTGTTCAAATTTACCAATGCGTTGTTTTATGGCAGAAGTAAAGGAGCCTTTTTCGTGGCCAAACAATTCGCTTTCAATTAGTTCTGAAGGAATAGCAGCACAGTTTACTTCAACAATAGCATTAGCGTTTCTTTCACTTTTTTCGTGTAGCCAACGTGCTACTAATTCTTTACCGCTTCCGTTTTCTCCGGTAATTAAAACTCTTGCATCGGTTGGTGCTACTTTATCAATTGTTTGTTTAATTTTTTTAATAATATCACTTTCACCAACTATTTCTTGTACGTTGCTTACTTTGCGTTTAAGTGTTTTAGTTTCTTTAACCAAACTTCCTTTATCCATTGCATTACGAATGGTTATTAGCAGCCTGTTTAAATCGGGAGGTTTTGCTATATAATCAAATGCACCTTTTTTTACGGCATCAACAGCGGTTTCAATATTACCATGCCCACTAATCATAATAATAGGAACATCACTATTTATTTCAATAGCTTTTTGTAAAAATTCAATACCATCTAATTTGGGCATTTTAATATCGCATAAAACAACATCATAAGTTGTAGAAGAAAATTTTTTTAATGCATCTTCACCATCGGTTGCTTCTTCTACTTTATAACCTTCATTACTTAAAATATCTTTTAAAACATTTCTAATAGCACGTTCATCATCTACAATTAAAATATTAGGCATAAGATTTTTTTATTAAACAAAATGGCATTAATGCTTCGTGCCAAAAATAAAGATATGTGTTAAACAAGTTTTACTATTTGTATGCTTTAATTATTTATTAACTGTAATAATTTATGTTGGCTTATCTTCGCCGCAGTTTAAAAATTTACCAATGAATTTACATGAATATCAAGCCAAAGAGCTTCTTAAAAAGTATAATGTTCCGGTACAAGAAGGTATTGCAGTAGATACAGTTATGGCTGCCGAAGAAGCTTACAGGCAAATTAAAACACAAACCAATAATAATTTTGCAGTAGTAAAAGCTCAAATACATGCCGGCGGAAGAGGTAAGGGAAAAATTATAGAAACAGGTGTTAACGGTGTAAAAGTTGGTAAAAGTGTTGATGATATTAGCAGTTTTGCTAAAGGTATTTTAGGTGGCACATTGGTTACAGTGCAAACAGGTGCTACAGGTAAAAAAGTAAATAAAATTTTAGTAGCACAAGATGTTTATTATGATGGACCTAATAAACAAAAAGAGTTTTACTTATCAATTTTATTAGACCGTTCAAAAGGAGAAAACGTAATTATGTATTCTACCGAAGGTGGAATGGATATTGAAGAAGTTGCACACAATACTCCTGAAAAAATATTTAAAGAATGGGTACATCCAAGTGGCGGTTTGCAAGGGTTTCAGGCAAGAAAAATTGCTTTTAATTTAGGTTTAAGTGGCGAGGCATTTAAAAACTGTGTAAAATTTGTAACCAATTTATACAAAGCATACGTTGGGTTAGATTGCTCTATGCTTGAAATTAATCCACTATTTAAAACAAGCGATGAAAAAATAATTGCAGTTGATTGTAAAATGAATTTAGATGAAAATGCTTTAATGCGTCATCCTGATTTAGCTGCATTAAGAGATATTACAGAAGAAGACCCAACCGAAGTAGAAGCCGGTAGATTTAATTTAAACTTTGTAAAATTAGATGGCAATGTTGGCTGTATGGTAAACGGTGCAGGCTTAGCAATGGCAACTATGGATATGATTAAATTAAGTGGTGGAGAACCTGCAAATTTTTTAGATGTAGGCGGCACTGCCAATGCACAAACTGTTGAAGCAGGTTTTAGAATTATAATGAAAGACCCCAACGTAAAAGCCATTCTTATAAATATTTTTGGTGGAATTGTGCGTTGCGATCGTGTAGCAGCCGGAGTAATTGAAGCATACAACAAATTAGGAAATATTAATATACCTATTATTGTACGTTTACAAGGCACCAATGCAGCCGAAGCAAAAAAATTAATTGATGAAAGTGGCTTAAAAGTACAATCTGCTATTTTATTAAGTGAAGCAGCCGACTTAGTAAAAAAAGCCGTTGCATAAAAAACACACAACACTTTTCTTATTCAAAATAAAAAATGTAATTAAATAGTTTGAATAAGAAAACTATTTTAGTTGCTTGTTGAATAAATTTTAATAAACGTATTATTCACTATAATAAAAATCGTTTATTCAACAAGCATCTATTTCATACAAATTATTCTTTCAATAAACTCATTTCTTTAAATTGCACACATGAGTTTGGAGTTAGTACATCTAAGTATCGTAGAGCAATTTGAATTACTTGTTCAAGCAGAAAATAAATTTGCTTTAAGTGAATTTTTAAACGAACAAAATATTAGTGATGTTGCCGAGCTAATTAATCAATTCCCCGATTATGAGGCATTAATAATTGGCACTATGGCCGTGCACCGTGCTGTTAGTGTGTTTAAAATTTTAGATATTTCAGAGCAAAAAAATATTATACAAAATTTACCTAATTACAAAACTGCCGAACTTTTAAATGAATTACCTGCCGATGATAGAACAGATTTTTTAGAAGAACTTCCCAACAGTGTAATAAGAGATTTAATTAAACTACTAAACCCCGAAGAAAGAAAAATTACACTTTCTTTACTAGGATATCCTGAAGATAGCGTAGGCCGATTAATGACGCCCGATTATGTGTATGTATATGAACACAACACAGTAGAAGAAATTTTAACCACCATTAGAAAGTTTGCCAAAAACAGCGAAACTATTGATGTTATTTATGTAATAAACGAAAACGGGCAATTAATAGATGATATAAAAATTAAATCTATCATTTTAGCAGCACCCAATAAACGTGTTGATGAAATTATTGACGGACGTGTAGTTGCATTAAATGTGAATGACGATCAAGAACATGCTAACCAAGTTTTTAAAATGAACAACAGAGTGGCTTTGCCCGTAGTAGATGCCAACAATATTTTATTAGGCATTGTAACTATTGATGATATGTTGTGGGTTGCCAACGAAGAATATAGCGAAGACATTCAAAAAATTGGTGGTACCGAAGCATTAAACGAACCCTATTTAGATGTTCCTTTTTTTAAGTTAATGCAAAAAAGAGCAGGTTGGTTAATTGTTTTGTTTTTAAGTGAAATGCTTACAGCTACTGCTATGGGTTATTTTGCCGATGAAATTGCCAAAGCAGTTGTGCTTTCCATATTTGTTCCATTAATTATGAGTAGCGGCGGTAATAGTGGAAGCCAAGCAAGTACATTAATTATACAAGCAATGGCAGTTGGAGATGTGCATTTAAAAGATTGGTGGCGTGTAATGCGAAGAGAAATTTTTAGTGGTTTAACCTTAGGAACTATTTTAGGTATCATTGGTTTTTTTAGAATAGCTGTATGGCATGAATTAATGAAACATGGCATGATTGAAGATTTATATGGCATTCATTGGCTTGAAATTGCATTTGTAGTTGGCTTTAGTTTAATTGGTGTTGTGTTATGGGGAACATTAACAGGCTCTATGCTACCTATTATATTAAAAAAGTTGGGAGCAGACCCTGCGGTATCATCTGCACCATTTGTTGCAACATTAGTTGATGTAACCGGTTTAGTTATTTATTTTTCTGTTGCAATGTTATTTTTAAAAGGGCTGTTATTGTAAAGCTATAACTGCAAAAACATATTAACTACTATATTTTCCCGTTATATCTTGGGTCAAAATCAACCATCCATTCAATTCCGTATTTATCTCTAAACATAGCAAAGTACGAACCCCAAGGGCTATCGCCAATAGGCATTTCAACTTTCCCCCCTACCGAAAGTTCATTATAAATTTTATCTGCTTCTTCTCTACTTTCAACACTTATAGATATTTTACTTCTGTTTTCATTTTCGTTATGCTTTCCCATAAATTCCGGTGTATCACTTGCCATTAACACACTATGCTTTCCAATAGGCAAAG
>Ga0116193_1003709_pt1 | contig 10921 bp, 7 predicted proteins | sample AD_UKC115_MetaG_FD_89892 | JGI IMG/M metagenome (GOLD analysis project Ga0116193, IMG submission 89892) | Active sludge microbial communities of municipal wastewater-treating anaerobic digesters from Hong Kong - AD_UKC115_MetaG | ecosystem: Engineered > Bioreactor > Anaerobic > Digestate | place...
CAATGAAGTAACATCGTAGGTGTTGTACATGATGCGATATCTGTAATCTGTCCAACCGGGATTAAGAAAATCATTGCCGACACGTTGCCCGTTGATGTAAAAATCATATAATCCTCTTGCAGTGGAGTAGAGGCGTGCCTGTTTTAAAGGTTTGTCTATTCTGACAGTCTTTCTCAACATTGGAGCGGATGCATCGGAACCCGGTTGCCATAACGTAAGCTCTTGTCCGGGTGTGCTATGATTCATTCCAGAATCAGTATATAGGGGATCGTTCCATCTATTATCCGATATAAGAATGTTGGAAAAAACAGCTTCGTTTTCTTTAGACTGAACAAAACCGATATTATATAGGCGGCAATCTTGTATTACCGTATTGTCAGAGAATGCGGCTATATGGAACTTATAAGCATCTTTTGTGTCTGGTTTAGTCGAACACTGAATGTTTTGTCCATCGATATTAAAATGTAGATTGTATGATGCCGGCCCGTTTACAATTACTTTCATGTGATGAACTTTTTCTTTAGCATCAAATGGAATGACGGATGATATGTCTTCAGTGAAATCGGTTGTAGGCACATTTTTCCATCTGTGTCCAATAATAAGTTTAGAACCTTTTTTCTTGTCGATACTCACACTGAAAAATAAATAATCAGCCTGGTTTTTAGCTCCTGTTATAAACGTGGCCGTATTGCCTTTCTTGCTGATTTGAAAGTCATAATCAAGAACGTAAGAAGCTTTATACTTTGATAATTGGTATTTTGAGGATCCTATCCATTGAGCATCGCTCCAGTCTTCACCTAACAGTCCGGTTTCGAACCATTCCGGATCAGATTCTATTTCTTGCCCCTTTTCATTCCACACTATAACTTTCCAGAAATAGCGTGTGGATGGTCGCAATGCTTCCCCATTGTATCTGATTCCTACAGAAATGGATGAAAGGACCTTTCCCGTATCGAACAAATAGCTACTTTTTTTTAATTGTTCGAGAGATGATGACACAACCAACCTATAAGCCGTTTGTCCTGCACCATAATTATCGTCACTCATAGCCCAGCTAAATCTGGGTTTGGGAACATCTATTCCCATAGGATTACTCATATACTCCGTCTGGAGCTTCGTTAAAGTCGCAGTTGCATTCATGGATATACACAGAAAAGACAATCCGACCATGAGCATGCAGCTCCTTAACATAGAAAAATTCTTTATTTTCATAATAATAAAATTAGTTCTACAAATTTATGAATTATCCGGCAACTACATGCATAAAAACCTTAAAAATTGAATTTGTCACAATGAACTGTATTTCTGTTTATTTCGCCTGATTCAGAACATAATATAAAAAATTAGATAAAATATTTGCAAGTTGTCAGTAAATATATATCTTTGCCCTTTATATTAAATAATATTTGTAACAAAATGTAACCTTAAAACAACTTATATGAATAATAGCGAAGTAATTATGAATGCCAATCAGGTAGTTGCATATTTGCAAAAGCCTGCAGAGAGTTTCATGAAAGAGGATATAATCCGTTTCATACAGGAAAATGGAATCCGCATGATCAATTTTATGTACCCAGGAGGCGACGGACGGTTAAAAACATTGAATTTTGTAGTAACCAACAAAGCATATTTGGAAACAATTCTGACTTGCGGTGAAAGAGTAGACGGGTCAAGTCTATTTTCGTTCATCGAAGCGAGCAGTAGCGACTTGTACGTTTTGCCTCGTTTTTGTACAGCTTTTGTAGATCCTTTCGCTGAAATACCCACTCTTTCCATGCTTTGTTCATTCTATAATAAAGACGGAGAACCTTTACAGAGTGCACCTGAATATACTTTGGCAAAAGCTTGTAAATCATTTACAGACGTTACCGGCATGGAATTTCATGCTATGGGCGAATTGGAATATTACGTGATAATTCCTCAGACTGACTTTTTCCCGGCAACCGACCAGCACGGATATCATGAATCTTCACCTTATGCCAAGACAAATGAATTCCGTACACAGTGCATGTCTTTCATAGCCCAGACAGGAGGGCAGATTAAGTACGGTCATTCTGAAGTGGGTAATTTTACTCTCGATAATTATATTTATGAACAGAATGAGATAGAGTTCCTTCCCGTAAAAGCTGAAAACGCTGCCGACCAGTTAATGCTGGCCAAATGGGTGATTCGTAATCTGGCTTACAAGACCGGACTGAATGTTACTTTTACTCCTAAAATCAGTGCAAACAAAGCCGGTTCAGGACTTCACATCCACATGCGCTTTATGAAAAACGGAAAGAATATGATGCTCGAAAACGGAGCCATTTCTGATACCGCACACAAGGCAATTGCCGGAATGATGGAATTGGCTCAGGCAATCACGGCTTTCGGAAACAAAAACCCTTCGTCTTATTTTCGGTTGGTTCCGCATCAGGAAGCGCCAACCAATGTATGTTGGGGCGATTGCAATCGTTCCGTGCTTGTGAGAGTACCATTGGGATGGACCACAAAAGCGGATATGTGTCGGTCTGCCAATCCTCTTGAAAATCCAAGTGACTTTGACACGACTGTGAAACAGACTGTAGAGATGCGTTCTCCTGACGGATCTGCCGACCTGTATCAACTGCTTGCCGGATTGTGCGTAGCATGTCGTCATGGCTTTGAAATAGATAATGCTTTGCAAATAGCCAAACGTACATATGTGAATGTAGATATTCACAAGCCACAATTCTCCGATAAACTGAAAGAACTTGCCCAACTGCCTGATTCTTGTTCTGCATCGGCTGATTGTCTGCAGTCAAAGCGCAGCGTTTTTGAGAAATACAATGTTTTCAGTCCTTCCATGATTGATGGAATAATCAAGGATCTGAAATCTTACCATGATGAGACGTTGCGCTCTGAAATGAAAGACAATAAAGAAGAAATGCATGCTCTTGTATTCCGCTATTTTCATTGCGGCTAACACGTATAGTGATTTAACTTTTAGATAACTGCATTCTTTGCCAAATTAATATGCTTATTCAAGAGAATAAACTATATTTGCAATACAAAATAATCCTTGTTATCTGAAGTTAATGAAAATCTATAATACAGCTAAAATGAAAAAGTTTTTATTGTTTGTTTTGTTTGCAGGATTTTTCTGCACGGTAAATGCACAGACCGATAATAGTGTGAAACCTGTCACTGATGAAGAATTTAATTCTCTGGCTGCAACGCCTCCAATGGGTTGGAACAGTTGGAATAAATTCGGTTGCAATGTAAGTGAAGATATGATTATGGGAATGGCTGATGCCATGGTATCGACAGGTATGAAAGATCTCGGGTATCAATACATTGTAATTGATGACTGCTGGCAGATTGCTCGTGACAAAGACGGTAATATCATTGCCGATCCAAAACGCTTTCCTCATGGAATCAAGCACGTTGCCGATTACATTCATAGTAAAGGACTCAAGTTCGGAATCTATTCATGCGCCGGATCTCTCACATGTGCCGGTCGTCCCGGCGGGCGCGGTTATCAGTTTCAAGATGCTCGTCAGTATGCAGCTTGGGGTGTTGATTATCTGAAATATGATTGGTGCAATAATGAATATCAGAATTCAAAGGCGGCATATAAAACCATGAGTGATGCATTGAAGGCAAGTGGTCGTCCCATCGTGTTTAGCTTGTGCGAATGGGGCTCAACCCAGCCATGGTTGTGGGCAAAAGGTATCGGTCAGCTTTGGAGAGCTACCGGTGACATCATGGATCACTTCGAATGCAAAGCCGATTGGGGAGGAAATGGTGTCTTGAATATCATAGACTTGATGGCTCCTCTTGATCAATACGCAGGACCCGGTCATTGGAATGATGCCGATATGCTGGAAGTAGGCAACGGGGGTATGACTAACACAGAGTATATAACCCACATGTCCATGTGGTGCATGTTCGCCACTCCACTGATGAGCGGCAATGATTTGCGCGTCATGGATGCCGAAACGAAAGCGATACTGACAAACAAGGAAGTTATAGATATCAATCAGGATCCTAAAGGAATTCAGGCTCATTTATATCTTACTTTAGGAGATCAGCAGGTTTGGGCAAAGAAACTTGCTAATGGAGATGTAGCCGTTTGCTTTTTGAACAGATCTGAATCTCCGGTAAATTTTAATTTTGCTTGGAATCATTTGTCAGCATTGGATCATTCCGTTACTTACAAAATTCGTGATTTATGGAAACATAAAGAAATCGGAACAACTGCACAACCGATAAAGAACCTTATTCCAGGCCATGGAGTATTGATGGTCCGCCTTATAAAATAAGGTTTCAATCAAATATACAAAGTAGCGGATTGCATTGTAATGGTAATGCAATCCGCTACTTTTTTGACATTATGCATAAAATATTTTTATTTTAATATCCCTTTGCTTAAAATTTGTGTAATAATAAGAATGATTCCCAATATTTAATCTTATTAACGGGAACTTTGTTCTATATGGATTTTTTTGTGTTTATTTTTGCCGTGAACGAGTAGAGAAAACTATGATTATTCATTATTATTGAAAAACTATCTATCTATTAATTAACTTACTGTAAAAACTAATCAATCCAATAATTATCTGTTGTTCTTATTTCAAAACATTAATTAATAAATAAATGGATATGAAGAAAATTGTAGTTCTACTTATGCTGTTTGCTTTAGGTATTACACAAGCAATGGCTTGTCACATTGAAATTACTTCACAGAGTGACACAAAAAAATGTAAACCCGGAGATGAGTTGATTCTCGCAATCAAATTGACATTAACTCACCGGAATTGTAAGGTATCTGTACAGGACACCAAGTTTAAGTATGATGGCATCCAAATCCTGGGAGCAACCGAATGGAAACAAGAATCACAAGGCGTTTATGAACGACAGGTAAAAGTGAAAGTTTTGAATGACAATAAGAAAAAAATCATATTGTCGGCGACGCGTTCTTGTGATAAAGATGGAGGCTACGGGGTATTCACACTCGATAAAAACTGATTATGCCATTCAAAATCATCTATTTGAAAACGGTCATTATCTTTTTTTTCTTATTAGCAGTCAAGACTGAATGTGATGCACGTGTACCACAGGCAGTTGCCGATAGTATTGCCCGACTTATAAATCAAGCTCCGGAATCATGTGACAGATCATGCGTTCTGTATGACCAAGAGCACCCTGGAGTGAGTCTCACAAATACTGTTTTTATTTCACTGTTATTAGTAATAGGTTCTTTTTGGCTGTATTACACCTATAAGAAAAAATATATCGTTGTATCGGGAATAGTTTTAGCAGTTTTGGTCATGGGTAGCTATTTTGCCCGACCATTACTCACATCCGGCAAAGTGCCGGACAATTGTCCGATTGTAGAAAGCAAAAGCAAGACGGACAAGCTAAATACGGTTTTTGTTAAGCCAGGCAGTGAGTTTGTATCAGCAGACACATCACAAAATTCGGACTCTTTGATTAAAGTGAACGAAAAAGATGAATTCTCACCCATTTCGACCAATGAATTTTCCACCTTGCAAGATAGGACACATTCGCCTTCAAAAGTTTTAAAAGAAAGAATGTCACCTGATGTTTATGAGCCTATAATTATCTTTATATTACTTGGATTGATAGGTTTTTTCATCCGTTATGCATGGTTTCGAAAAATGAGAGGTGTAGTGCTGCTGGCAGGATTGATCTATTTGGGGTTCTTCAGAAGTGCTTGTCCCTGTATGATAAGTGGCTTCGAGAATTCTGTTTTAGCTTTGTTCGGAGCAAATATTAAATGGACTTCGCTGCTATGGTTCCTTGTACTGATTCCAGCGACTTATCTGTTTGGCAAAGTTTGGTGTGGATGGCTATGCCACTTGGGTGCTTTACAGGAATTTTTGTATAAATCACCTAAATTGAAATGGCTGATGACATTACGGGCACAGCGGACGCTTAAAATCATTCAATATTCAGTGTTCATCATTTGGATAATCCAGATGTTGTTCACAGGTACAAATTTATTTTGTAAATATGATCCGTTCAAGAGTGCATTCAATCTCATCGCAGCAGATGTGACAGGATATGTTTTGCTAGGTATTCTGCTTGTCAGTTCAGTTTTAATTTATAGGCCTTTTTGCAGAATGATTTGTCCGGTAGGATTAGTTCTCGGATGGATTACACTTCTGCCTGGTGCCCGTAGACTTCATAAAAACAAACAATGTATTGATTGTACTAGTTGCAGTAAAGAATGTAAACAAAAAGCTATGATTAATGAAAATAAAAAGACTGTTCTTAGAGAACAGGATTGCATAATGTGTGGCGAATGCATTTCTTCTTGCCACAAAGATGCTTTGAAGATAAAAAGAAATGGATTCAAATCCAAAACAATAACCATAGTCATTATCCTATTGAGCATTCCTTCTCTTACGAGAGCACAATGGGAATGTCCAAGTCGATTAGGAGGGAGTTTGAAACCTTTCGGAAGTTCAAATCTAAATTGGGCCGGAGAATTGACTACATCCGCCGGTTTCATCGGCAGTGACGGACTGGCAAATGCCATGTTTTACGGGGGACTGGATTATAGTGTAAATAACCATACTTTGTATGTGGAAGGAGGAGTGAAGTCATGGTACCGGTGGGGTAATGACATCAACAGCAATAATTCCGTCAGGTTTGGACTCCGGGAAGCATATTATAGAAATACAGGGAATAATTATTCGCTTACTCTCGGATTACAATCTGTAAAAAGCGACGATTATTTTATGATTAATGAAAGAATGGCCGGAATAAACTATCAGTTATCTTCAGGTAATTTTCATTTTAATCTCCTTGGCGGGTCTGTGATGAAAGAATTTGCCCGAAACGGAACATTTTGTACTTTAGGGTATCTATATAATATCATACCTGGAAGAGACAGAACCATTTTGGGAAAAGATTTCGGACAAACCAATCTCTCTATGCTTTCTGTTACATGGAAACCTAAGGCCAAAGACAATCTGGGTGATTTTTCAACAGGAGACGGACTCGAACAGAAAAGCAAATCAAAAGTTTTTAATGTAAACTCTGCTGGAGCATTTATTTATCATGAATTCGGAAACTGGGTACTCTATAAGACATTCCATTCCGGTGTTTATGCGGATTTTAGTTTGTTGGATATTAACTTGAAACCGGAAATCATATTACAATCAGGAAGCAATAATAATGCCTTGATTTATTCCTTCACGGCTGAAAAACAGTTTACATGGAATAATGGACAGCAATCCAAATTCTTTGGAAGATATATCACCCAGTCCAAAATAGACGAAAATGCAATGGCCATTCCCTCGTTTACAAATATTTTTGCAGGTGAGGTACTAAGACTGGATGCACTTGATATGCCGTTTGTACAGGCTGGCTTCAAACATTCCTTTCCTGCCGCCAAAGCATCAATTAAGTTACAAGGAGCCTTACAGACAGGAATCATTGACGGGTTTACCGCTGATGACTACAATTCGACGCCTACAAAAATGAAGGAATTGGATTTGACCCTAAGCAAAAATTTCGGTAAATATGTTTTAGTCAATGCAATGGCAGGATATCTGAGTTATCCGAAATTAACCACAGATGACCAAGCCTATCTCAAATATACACAAAAGAATTCTTTGTGGGGAAAAATAGAAATGAGAATTACTTTCTAACTCAATTATTAGGATTTATGACAACAAGAAAGAAAATAACAGGAATCTTATTTTTGATTACCCTGACTGTCATGGTTATAACAAATGCATGCAGCGAAACGACCAAGACTTATAAAATAGTTCAAAGCAACTGTATAGGTTGCAGAGAATGCGTAAAAGTATGCGGTTACAACGCCATAAGCTATACAGCTACAGCAAACGGAAGTACTAACCCATATTATGTTCTGATTGACCCTACCAAGTGTGTGGGCTGCGGAGAATGCATAAAAGCATGTGATTATAGTGCAATTGCAATGGGATGGGATGAAGATGGGACTACATCCGGGAGCAGCAGTACCGGAACATCAACAGGAACCAGTGGTAGCGGAACAACTACCGGTACAGGAACAACTACCGGCACAGGAACAACTACCGGCACAGGAACAACTACCGGCACAGGAACAGATTCCGGTTCAGGCAGCTCTACGGGAGGAAGTACGACCACCTCTGTGGTATACACGGTAAATTCATCAAAATGTACCGGATGCGGACATTGCAGAAATTCATGCGCATATGGGGCACTGACCTTTTCTGGCGGGAAAGCGACGATTAATGCCAGCAAATGCACAGGATGTGGTAAATGTGCCTCTGCATGCCCCAGAAGTGCCATCTCAAAAAAGTAATCATGAAATACATTCTGACAGCAATGTTTATCTGTTCTAGCCTGATAGCTTTTTCACAGATCCGATTCAATTATAGAAATGAGAAAAAGGATGCTTATCAAATAGGCGATGAAATAGACCTGGTCATTCAGCTTCAGTCACAACCTCAAACATGCAAGGATGGCATGCGTCAGGCAAAAGTGTTTGTAAGCGGATTGTCAATAGAGACACAAGGTGATTGGGTTTCCCCATCCAAAGGCTTATGGCTAAAACAGATAACATTGCGCGTAACCGGAAATGACAAGGGAAAAGCCAAATTAACCGTAATGCGAAAAGTGGATAAGGAATCACTTTTCCATCAGGAAACATTCGTCATTAAAGAATCCCATTAAACAAGAATAACAATAAAAAATGGAAGAGGTATTAGCAAAAAACCAATACGAAAGGACAAAGAAAATATCGCGAATCATTGTTGTTTCAGCAGTCCTATTTACCGTAATCGATATGATTTACATGAACTTGATGGGGATTAATGTCCTTAATCATGATGCTTGTGTGATATACTCCAGCTTGCCCAAATGGTTATTTTATATCTACGAAAATATTTTTGAATTACTCATAGTCGTTCTTCTCGGTGTTTTCGCCGGGGTAATCATGGAGCAATATTTTTATAAAATAAAAAGATTTTATCCAAAGAATCAATTGCTTGCTTTCGCATATGCGTCCATTTTGCCGGTTTGCTCATGCGGAGTAATCCCATTGATTGATTCAATGCAGCGTAGAACATCTTTGAAAGTGATAACGACTTTTGTAGTTGCAGCGCCTCTTTTAAATCCTTATATTATCTTTATTTCCTTCACCGTTCTTGGACTGAAATATACAATATTGAGAATTTGCGCCTCATTCTTCTTAGCCATTCTTTCTGGATGGTTATTGGAATTTATTTCGAAATATTTCAAAAGTCTGAATTGGGGGACATATAAAGCATGTAAGTCGGATTGCAATGTTGTACCCGATAGGGATCCTTTTGTGAAGGCGGTGAAAATAACCCGAAAACTTTTGCCCTATGTATTTATTGCGGGTCTCATTAGTTTTATCTTTGCCATCTGGAATCCGCGTCAGTATCTGGAAAGTATGAGTTTCAGTCATGAGCCATGGGCTACGTTGATTATGACAATTATTGGAATACCTATTTATGTGTGCAATGGTACGGACGTTCTCTTTCTCAAACCACTCATGCAATATACCGACCTTACTTTAGGAAGTGCCATGGCTTTTTCTCTGGCCTCTTCGGCTGTGTGTACATCATCAATCATTATGCTTGTGAAATTTATCGGTCGTAATTTGGCTATTGCATTGGTGTCTATTATCGTTCTTCTTACCATCACTTCTTCCATACTTATCAATTTATTGTTTGCCTGACAGGAAAAATTCTCATAATAAAAACACCTTATTTAACGTAAATTTGAATAATAATATGCACAAATAGGACAAATGGGGGCAAAATATATGTATCTTTGCTGGTATAATTATTGAAAAATTAATCGTAAGATGCTATCGCAACAAAATTTCTGTAGGTTCATTTTTATATGGATATCTATGCTCTTAATTACTGTTGATATTCACTCACAAACTTGTAACGACACTATAAAAGTGCAGTGTGCAGGTGATACTATATCTTTTTTTGCTTCCAGATATCGTCCGGCGAAAGCCAATTTGATTGAAGCGGAAATCATATCATTTCCAATTATGGTTGGTGCACTTTGTGTGGAAGGAGATAAAGATGAATTCAGCAACCTCAGAAGCAATTATCTTCCCAAATTCCAGTCAACCATCGATAACTATTCGCAGTTTCTGCCTGCAGCCGTAATGCTCGGCTTGAAAATCGGCGGGGTTAAAGGGCAATCTTCATGGGGCAGAATGCTTACGGCAGATGCCTTTTCAATAGCTTTAATGGCAGGAACAGTGAATGCATTGAAATATTCTGTAAAAAGCAGACGACCGGACGGCTCCACACGAAATTCATTTCCTTCCGGTCATACTGCCACAGCCTTTATGACGGCAACCATGCTTGCCAATGAATATGGATGGCGAAATCCGCTTATCAGTATTGGAGCCTATACTTCGGCAACTTTTACCGGAGCATTCAGAATGGCCAACAATCGCCATTGGCTCAGTGATGTCCTTTTCGGAGCCGGAGTTGGTGTTCTATCCACTCAGCTGGGTTATTTCCTTACTGATCTTATTTACAAAGACAGGGGCCTCAATAAGGACTCTTTTCATTCTTCAAACCTTTCCAAAGAAGATTCTCCTTCATTTTTCGGCATTTATTTAGGGTATGATTTTCCTATCGGAAAGTATGGTAGCAGTGTTGGGAAAATACCACAACATGTGAGCGGTGGAGTAACAGGTTTGGAAGGCGCATACTTTTTCAATTCCAGATGGGGTATAGGTGGACGCTTTACTGCCGGAACCATTACATTCAATGAAGATGTGGATGATGAGACGATTGATAATGTCGCTTTCATGCCGGGAGTCTATTATTCCTTACCTTTGAGCAAGCATTTGTCGATAGAAACCAAATTGCTGGCAGGTTGGAATTTATATACCAAGACAATCTTTGATGGCATCAGATAC
>Ga0116193_1003710_pt1 | contig 10920 bp, 5 predicted proteins | sample AD_UKC115_MetaG_FD_89892 | JGI IMG/M metagenome (GOLD analysis project Ga0116193, IMG submission 89892) | Active sludge microbial communities of municipal wastewater-treating anaerobic digesters from Hong Kong - AD_UKC115_MetaG | ecosystem: Engineered > Bioreactor > Anaerobic > Digestate | place...
CCGTTTCACATTAGGGGGTCCCATTCTTCCCATACCTCCCATAATTCCCATCTGCCCTCGCCCTGGTTATAATATGGCCCATGGCAGCCTCACCTCAAACCGCATCACGCACGCTAATCATCCACTTAGGTGGTATAGGTGATTTCCTCCTCTGCTGCCCGGCCATCGCCCACCTCCACACCCAGGGCCCCGTCGAACTCCTCGGCACCCGGTCCCGCCTGGAGCTGGCTGTCGCCTTCGGCATCGCTGACGCGGCGCACGATGCCGACAGCGTCGACTTTGGTTCTATCTTCTCCACCGCTTCCGATCGCCTCCGTGATTTCCTCGCGCGCTTTGATCGGTGCATTGCCTGGATGCGCGACGACGGGACTATCGCCGCGCGTCTGCGCGAGTGCGGCATCTCCGACGTTCGCACTTTTCCCGGATTGCCCTCGCAAGAGTTTACTGGGCACGTTTCAGAATATTATCTGAAATGCATCGAAGTTGATCGTTTTGAAACAAGAACGTTCAAAATAGACCCTTTTGTGACGCTACGAAAAACGATTATTCACCCCGGAAGCGGCGGAAAGTGTAAAAACTGGCCTCTTGACAAGTTCATATCAATAGCGAATATTCTGGAATCCAAAGGCCAGGAAGTGGTATGGTGCTGCGGGCCTGCGGAAGAGGGAATGAACCTTCCTGAAGGCCATCATGCAGTACGAGTCGAGTCACTGGTGGAGCTGGCGCGCACGTTGGCGGGGGCCACGCTGTATGTCGGGAACGACAGCGGAGTTACGCACCTCGCGGCGGCTGTCGGGTGCCCTACGGTCGCTGTATTCGGGCCAACCGACCCGGAACGCTGGGCCCCGTGCGGCCCACATGTAACTGTAGTACAGGCAACACCTTGGCCTGATGAGGAGGTTGTTCTGAGGGCAATCAACAACTATTTGAGCTAGCGCAAGAGAGGGGAGAATACCATGGAAGAACCAAGAAGTCTCAAACCCGAGGAAATGAAGTCAGTCGAGCGGTTGGTCGACGTCACCTTCATGTACGGCAACGACGGGTTCATGCGCCGTAACTACCCGACGATGTTCAACTTAAACAACATCGACAACCTCATCGTCAGCGTCGATGAAGGCCGCGTCGTCAGCCACGTCGGCATGACCGAACGCTGGGCCACCTTGGCCGGGTGCACCGTCCGCGTCGCCTCCATTGGCGCCGTCGCCACCTACGAGGAATACCGCGGTAAAGGCTTGGGCACCATCCTGTTCGACAAATCGATCGCCAAGGCCAAGGCTGACGGCGTTGACTTCATGCTGATTTCCGGCGACCGCGGCCTCTACCGTCGTCCCGGTGGCGCGGATGCCGGCTGCGATTACCTTGGCACCGTTGATCTCGAAGCGGCTAAGGCCTTGCAGAGCAACGGGTTGGAAGTCTTCCTTTGCTCGGCTGAGAACATCCCCGAGTGTGCCGCCGCTTACGATACGCGATATGCCCGATTCGTCCGCACGGCCGACGATTGGTACTGGCTATTCAAGAATTTCCGCTGCATGGACTGCGAAATCAACATCATCGGCGTGCGCAAAAACGGCGTCTTCCGTGGCTACTTCGGCCAGATCAAGCCGGATGACAAAGGTCATGCGCGCATCGTGGAAGTCGCTGGGGACCCAGTAGATCTGGCTGGCGCCGTCCATGCCGCCATGGAGCTTTCCGGTGCCAAGACGGCGTCCTTTGAACTGCAGGACAGCGACAGCGTTCTCAAGTCCGCTCTGGAATCAAAGGGGGTTAATTTCAAGGCCATTCCCTGCGGTAACATCGTGTTAATTCTCAATTTCAACCAGTTGATGACGCGCCTGTACCCGTTCTTTGAATCGAAGCTTGGCATCGATGACGCCCGGAAGCTCGAGTTCACGGAAGACGTTGAGGCGTATACGCTTAAGGCCGGTGATGATGCAGTAACCGTCAACCGCGCCGAAGCTACACAGATCATCTTTGGCCATCCGCAACCCAAAGCGCTGCCGGGACTGCTGGCCAAGGCGTTCCCGGTTCCGTGCCTGTGGTACGGCCTTAACTACATCTAAATTCAAGACTTATATAACAGTTGCCCTTGCCGTACGGTGCGCCTTATACTGTACGCGCCAGGGCAATTTGTTTGAGGCAAATGCGGTGAGGCTTGCGTGAAACTATCTGCTTTCATAACTCTATGTGTGACAATTGTTTGTGCTGCCGCGGCTGGACCGGCGTCGGCCTTTGAAGCCGGCGCGGGCCGGGCCGATATCACCCCGCCGCTGGGCACGCCGCTCAACGGCTACTCCGACCGGCTTGGACGCGGCGCTATCGACGTCCATGATCCGCTCTATGCCCGCTGCCTCTATTTGAGTGACGGTGAGACCGCTATCCTGTGGGTTACCATGGACTTATGCGCCATCACGCCGCAGCTCCGGGCGCGCATTCTCGAACTCGCGCCGCCGGATGTAGCGCACGACAACATCATCCTCTCTGCCACGCACACTCACAGTGGCACCGGCGGCATGATTGAGGCGCCGCTGGTGGCCCGGTTCGTGTCGGGACGCTACGTGCCCGAAGTCCTTGAAATGACGGCCAATAAGGTCGCCGACGCGATGCGCGCCGCGCTCAAGGCCAAAAAGCCAGCCTCCATTGGCTATTGCGTCAGTCAGGAGCCCGCGGCCCTGGCCGAGATGAACATGGCTAACGCCAGTGCTGATGCGCAGTTGGGTATCATTCGCGTGGACGACGCCGACGGCAATCCCATCGCCATCCTGGCCAACGCCGCCGCCCACCCCACGACGGTCCGCGGTGAAAACAAACTGTCTATTTCGGCCGATTTTCCCGGCGCCTTTTGTACGTCGCTGGAGTCGGCCGTACCGGGCTGCATGGCCATGTTTGCCAATGGCGCCGAGGGGGACCAGCGCCCGGTATCTCGTGATAGTCAAAAGGGTTGGTCATGGACGGAGGCCATCGGCGAACAAATCGCGGATCGCGTTAAAGCCGTGGCAGACAAGATTCACTGCAGTGAAGCCACGGTGAAATTCAGCTACAGCGAACCACAACTGCCGCCCACGCTGGCGGCGGGTATTATGCCGTCTTCGACTATCCTTCAGGCGCTTGAGATCAATGATCTGCTGCTGGAATTCGTTCCGGCGGAAACCTGCGCGGATGTCGGGCTGGAGCTTCGAAAACACGCGCTGGCGCGCGGTTATGCGGCGCAATGCACCATTGGCGTCAGCAACGATCACATCGCGTATATCGTATCGCCGCAGGCGTACGGCGACATCAAGTACGAGACGAAAATGAGTTTCTACGGCCCCCACATGGCGCAGTGGCTGAGGCGCGAGTTTGGCAAGCTGATGAGCCGGGGCGAGGCTGATCCTGAGCTGCCGCCGATCGAGCAACCTACAATTGAAGGCTCAGTGCTGTCACTGGCGGGCTGTCCCTACACCATCGGATATCAGCGGGGATTGGCGTTCAAGCAAGAGATTCAGGATCGCTATCAGAGCCAGATAGTGGCGCCGGTCGAGACCGGGGCGCTGGCGCCCAAAGAGATTTCGTCGAAGAGTCTGCCGTCGTGGTTGGACTTGTCGAAATACGCCCTGCCCCTGCTGGGCATTGAAGCGCGCGCGTTGCTCAGCGGGGTTTCGCCGGACCTAATTGATCAGATCCAAGGCATGGCGGATGCGGCGGAGTTGCCGTTTGATGCCGCCTGGCTTTCCCAATGTTCACAGGTCTTGGCTCCGACACCGGAGACTGAAGAGCCTGTGAGCGGCCATGATCTCGTGTGTGCTTCGGTAGGCGATCGCGCGGGTTCATCGGGCGTTGTTGTGGGCGCGTTGTTCAATTTACCAGAGGCGAGTGAGAAGCCGATGCTTGTGGACGTGCAGCCTGACTCGGGGCACCGCTACGCTTACTTAGGAAGTGCGTGGGGCTATGACACGTTTGCGGGCATCAACGACGCGGGCGTCGTGGTGTGCATTAAGCGCAAAGCAGGAGCGCCGGTTATGGATGGCGCGCCGATCGACCTTGTGGCGCGGGACATTCTGCAGACTGCCAAGAACGCTGAAGAGGCCTTGGCGGCGCTGCAAAAACAGACGCACCTCAAGGGTGTTGACGTGACCGTTGCCGCTCCCGCCGCGGGCAAGAACCAACCGGCCGCGTACCGGGCCAAATTTGGGACGAGTTGTTTGATTGAGAAGCCCGTAAAGGGGCTTCTGGTTGAGGGTGACGATGAACGAACGCGGTTGTTGTCCGAAGAACACATTGTGAGCGGGGCCAAGATGAAGAAGCTGCTGCAACAGTGCGTACCAGATTCAAGTGAACAACAGCCTGTTCTGGTCGTGTTTGAACCGAAATCGCGCAGCCTCACCGTAGATTTTGCGGGAGACGCGTCCTTTACGACGCTGTCTGTCAAAGGAGCCTCATCATGACCGAGACCGTTCGCAGCTACAGTGGCGGCCGCAAAGTGAGAGCGACGCAGATCAGATACGGTCGCCGGAGGATTGGGTCGTATGTGACATCGGCCGCCGTCGTATTGCTGGTGCTGGGACTCTGGACTACGCGCGATAGTCACCAGATTGAGACCCTTATTCCTGCCGATCACGCGTATCAAATTGCCACGACCGATTTCCTGAATAAGGGCGAGCGGGTGGCGGAATCGCGGGTGTGGACGGCGTTGCCGTCGGCCTGGGGCCTGGATGTTGTCCCGAGACATCTGTCGGACAAACTGGGGATGCCGGCGTGGGTGCTGAACAATCTGCTGCCGGGCCGCACGCATGTGTCCGGCAACGATTTGAAAAATTTCGGCGACGTGCTCATCGTGGCCAAGATGACGCGCATTGGGTGTCTGCTGGAACGGTTCAACGGCTGGATACCGGGGATTGAAGATGATCCGGCGGGTGGGCTCGAGCTGCGCCATGTGTTAAAGGCCGATCTTTATTACGCCGTGCGGGGGCGTGTGCTTTTGGTGAGCCGTTCGCGAGCCACTCTGATTCGGGCGCTGACGTTGCGGCCGGAAGACGCGCTGGGTGAAGAGCGTCTTGCGCGCGTGATTGAAGAATCCGGCAACGAGGATGTGTGTGGCGTGGTGTCTATCTCGCCTGATGATCCGCTGGGGCAGGTGGCTGCGGGGGCCAGCTTTGCGTTGCGGATTGATCCGGCGGCCGCGACGCTAAAATGCAAGCTGGCCTTACGTCCCGATTGTGCCTTTGCTGACGGTCTGTTTACGGATTTGGGGCCTCAGCGCCTACAGACGCCGCCGGATGGTTGTGTCGAGATTTCGATGAATTTCAATCGTTCGGCGGGCGACGTATATGGGGCCGTTGTAAAAGCCGCCGGTCATGATGAAAAGATGGCCGAGCTTTGGCAGACGTGGACGTCGGGTTCCGCGACGGGTCCGCTGTTGACGGGCGTGGCGCAGTTGCTGGCTCCGCTTGGGCCGGGGATCTGTCTGACCTGGTGTGGGATCGACTGTAACGAGATGGTGCCGGTTCCGGAATTGGTTGCCCGTTTCGATGCCAAACCTGACGTGGTGCTATCGGCTTTCGAGGCCCTGCCGCATCCGCCTGAAGACGCGCGTCCGTGGGACCCGTATTTTCGGTATGACGCGGCCACGGGCCGGTTGATGATTCCGTCAGTTGGTGGCCCGTCGATGCAGCCCATCGCGGGCATGTTGGGCGACAGCTTGCTGGTCAGCACGAGCACGCGGGCGGCCGAACCGATTTTAAGCGGTGATGCCGCGCCGAAATTCCTGGACACGCCGGGCAACCTGTATGTGCGCGTGCGCCCGAAGCAGGCGGCAGAGGCCGTCGTAAAGGCGGGCGAATTGTTGGCCGGCGCGCATTTGTTGAAAGGGTATACGCCAGAAAGCTACCAACAAGCGGCGGCGCCCTGGCTGGCCAACGCGTCGGCCCTGGAGGAAGTTGGCGCGCTGGTGGCGTGCGATAAGGGGGAAATCATGCTGACGGTTGGTCTGGTTTGTTCTAACTAAACATTCTGAACCACTGCAATTGTCGAACCGCTGCCGCGGTTCTGCTTTTGAATCCTTTCCCCTGGTAGTCCGCCGCGGCGGCCAACCAGAGGCTTGGTAATCCAACCACTACCGTGGTTGTTCTGTTCAAAGCCAGTAGGCCCTAGAGTGACCATCTCCTGTCTGAGTTGTCTTGGGCTTTTCTCCCCAAAAGAGCAGAAATCTGCCCCCGATACCTTCTGACTTCTTTAATATTTATGCATGCAGAGGAATGTTTTAGGCGCCCCTGAGAGTTGTGTTGTATTAGAACGGCTGGGGATCTGAAAATGTGGGAGGCCTGCTGTTGACTGGCGGGTCTGGCAATTTTTTCGTGGCAATCGCGCGTTATGTATCCCGTCTGTCGCGACGTTTCCTGTCGCCAGTTGCCTACGGCTTTTGGGGGACCTTTTGAAGTTGTTTGTGCCGTATCGGAAGTGTTCCATCAGGGGGGTAGTGGGTGCAGTGAAACGACAAGGGGGATAATCATGTCGAGATTCTTGATTGGATTTCTTTTCATCGTTTTCGTTTGTGCCGGCGCCAGCGCTGGGGCGGTGGAGTTTTCTGGGCATCCGGCGGAGTATGAGTATGCGCTGGATGTGAATGATGATGTGACCGTGACGGATACGGTGCCGGAGCGCGATGGGATACAGACGTTGCCGCGGGCCGATGGGGTGGCGGTGTTTGGCGGGGTCGAGTGCAACGTCATCGTGGGTACGGACGGGGATGATTATCTGCTTGGGTCCGGAAGACGCACGCATAGCGACCCGAGCACCAACACGTTTGACCTCATGCTGGGATTCGGCGGGAATGACACGTTGCGCGGCTATAAAGGAGATGATGTTCTGTTCGGGGGCGGCGGAAACGACAAACTGTACGGCGACAATGGCGATGACCACCTGTTTGGAGAAGCCGGCAACGACACGCTGTATCCCGGCGCGCACAACGACTTCTCCAACGGCGGCGACGACAATGATCTCATTGTGCTGGCGGATCCAACAAATACCGTTGATGAATTTTACGGCGGGGCAGGGATGGACAAGCTCCTGCTTCAAGATGGATATGGCAACTTTCAAATGATAGGCTGCCACGAATTTGAAACATTTATCGGCGGCAGTGGCCACGATTTCGTGGACTGGTCCGACGCGACGGTGGCCGTCATCTTGCGCGGCAACGGCGGCGACGATACGTTGAAAGGCGGTTCGGGCAACGACCTGTTGACGGGCGGCGACGGCAACGACATGCTCTACGGCAACGCCGGGGCCGACACGCTCTACGGGAACGGCGGCACGAACCACCTGTTCGGCGGCGCGGGCAATGACAGCCTGCGCGGCGGCGCGAGCGACTACGTCCACTGCGCCTACGAACCGAATACCATCCGTGACTGCGGCACGTACATCGTCATCACTGACACGACCGGCACCGAAGGCCAGGACATCGTCCACGGCTGTCCCATGGCCAACATCCTCGGCCCGGACACCGTGGTCCCGAACGTAGTCGGCATGCCCCAGGCCCAAGCTGAAGCCGCCATCATCGCCATGGGCCTAACAGTCGGCGTGGTGACGGAGGAATACAGCGGAACCATCCCCATAGGCAGCGTCAAGAGCCAAACCCCCACTGCGGGCACCAGCCTGAACTTCGGCTGGCCGGTGGAGCTAGTAGTGTCTTTAGGTCCGGTGTACCACGCGCTCACCTACTTAGCGGGAGAAAACGGTTCTATTGCCGGGACAAGTCAACAATCGGTCCTGGACGGCGCCGCCGGCGAACCTGTAACAGCGGTAGCAAACGAAGACTACCACTTCGTTGAGTGGAGTGATGGCCTGACAGACAATCCGCGAACGGACACCAACGTTACCCATGCTATAACTGTGACGGCTTCTTTTCTGCGAAACTTCTACCCTGAACCGACAGTCAGCACCATTCACGGCCGTATAGTGGTCCCCGAGGGAACACCCCTTGATCCAACGGGCTTTAGACTCATTTCGGCAAGCGGTGAAGCTACACTTAATGAAAACTGGGAATTCACAGACATGCCTGTTTGGGATGTAGACGCCGGGCAATTTCTCTTTGTCGAGGATAGCGAAGGAAAAAGCCTGTTGCTGATATACATTCCGCCGGAAAACATTTCGGCCGCAGATCCACTAATTCTGAAAACTGACGACATCGTCGTGGGCATGTTCGCAATGAACCCAGTCTGCTTTGCCATTGATGATCGGCAGCGCCGCGAATTAATAGGGATTGCCAAGGCGCACGAAGATTATCCCGATCTGGTTCTGTTAATTGACCAGGCTCTTCTGACGTCACCGACACTGTTGTCCGATTACGACAGTTTTCCTGCCATATATGAACTAGCCGCTGGCATCATTAATGATGCTGCTATGGAATGGCAGGATTCTCAAGAGGCCCAAGCGGCAGTCTCATATGAAACAATGGCCAAAATGGCAGTCGGCCGTTTGGACGATCCCCATCTTGAAGACTGGCCAAACAACGGCATGACGCTCATAAATCCCCATCTGCTCTTCTATGGCGTCCAATGGGGAAATGGTGCTGATCAATGGACGGTTCTTCGCGGCCAGAACGGACTGACTCAGCTTATACCGCCGAGTTGGTCTCCAGATGTGGAAAAGCAAGTGCGCCTGAACGATGGTAATTATATTGTCGAATTCTGGAAAGGGCACAATTATGATCCTTCAAATCCAGCCCGGCACGCCGCGGCACGAGCCAACATGTGGAAATTTATCCTGCTAACCTTGGATGCCTTTGCCCCGCCTGGATATAACCTCATAACTGGTATGGCAAATAACAACGACCTAATTGAATTCTGGTGTAGAAATGAATCTGTGGAAGGCGATGGGCTGATATCGGATTTTGAGGCACTAAATATATCCAGCGGTGATGATCATTTCGCTGTCGCAAGAAAGGTTGTGCAGTTATTGGTAAATGATGGAAAGTACGAGGGGAGTCCTCTTCAGAAGATTGTGCATGTGTTCTACAGGATGCCAGAAGATGAAGGCTTAAATCTTTTTCGTCTTTTGCATAACGCGTGCACATGGACCAACATCATAGGCAAAGTTACCAAGGTCTATAATATTTCTAACGTTGCCCCCTACTATTACCAGACATTCTTCTATCCAGAGCACTACTTGTATCAAGTCAATGTCAACAAGGGGATTTTGACGGTGGGTTTCGTCCTAGCCGCTCCTGCCGCGAAACTCACGGCATCCACCTCTCAGGCGACCATCGGCCAAGCGGTCACGTTTGACGCGTCTTCCACAACTGATAATCAGGATGCGCTCTCCTCACTGCAATTCCGGTTTGATTTCAACGGTGATGGTACGTGGGATACATTATGGGCTACAGGGAATCCCAACAAGTCACATACTTACACTACGGTTGGCAGCAAGGTATGCCTCGTTGAGGTTAAGGACAGTGACGGCTTGACGGCACAGGCGCAACATTCTCTTTATGTCCGTAGTGCTTCAACAGGAACAATTTCGATTGATGTGACGCCCAACTCCGGCCAGTGGCGTTTGGTGGGTCCGGGAGGTTTTGCATCGATTACGGGAGCGGGCGACCGAACTGGCGGATCAGCTATTACTGGCGTTCCTGTCGGGGCATACACGCTGTTGTGTTACGACAACATCGTCGGTTACGACCCACCGGGAGCGCCAACACTGACTCTGAATCCCGGCGGAACAGTGACTTTTGCCGCATCATGGGGCGAGGAGAATGATTCTGTCGAGCAGACCATCATGCTACCGGGCAACGTTCCGCTGGTGATGGTGTGGATACCCGGCGGGACATTCATGATGGGGCGGAATTCCAATGAGCAGGACAGTACTTCAACCGAAGATCCTCGCCACTATGTATCAGTGCCCGGATTTTGGATGGCTAAGTATGAATTGACCAAACGGCAATGGCAGGCCGTTATGGAAACGACGCCCTGGTCAGAGTCTTCGGCGTTTGTGATCAATGATCCGGATAGCCCGGCAGTGTGTGCGTCGTGGATGGATGCACACGCATTTATTGATGCGCTCAATAGCTATAGTGGACTTACTTTTCGGCTGCCGTCTGAGTCGGAGTGGGAATATGCTTGCCGCGCCGGAGCAACCACGCGCTTCTATTGGGGTGACGACCCGAATTACAGCCAAATTGGGAATTTCGCTTGGTATAGAAGTAATTCCTTTTGCCAGCATACTGTTGGTCGGAAGCTACCAAACGCGCTCGGTCTGTACGATATGAGCGGAAATGTCTGGGAGTGGTGCGAAGATCAGTGGCATGAATATTATCGTGGTACTGGTGTATGGCCAAACAACTATGGTGATGCACCCACGGACGGTAGTGCTTGGATGGACCGTATCTATCCCTTGAATTGGGTTCATACAGTAAGAGGTGGTAGCTGGTTAAACGGTGGAGATGCCTGCCGTTCTGCGAACCGCAGCGAATTGAGCGATGTTGCGTCATATCCACTTGATTTTCGATACTGCGGATTCCGTCTCGCCAGATAATTCTGTAACTTTAAAAGGGAATACTAACATGAAGCAGTTGGGGGGCGCGGGGGCGCCATGAGAAAAGGGGGAAAGGTAATGTTTCGATTGATCGGTAGTGTGTTTGTGGCGGGGGTGATTTTGTTGTTGGCGTGCGATGGGTCGGCGCTTGTCATTTCGTATGACACGGGTTCGCGTGGGGCGACTTATGCGAACACGTCGGCGTATGCGTTTGCGAACCGGTTTACGAACGTCAACGCGCAGGTTGCCAAAGTGACGGGCGTGCAGGTGTGGCATGAGCCGCAAACGAAAGGAGCGATAGACGTTTATCTGTGGATGCCGAACCCGAGCGGCGGTCCGGGAACGGCTGTGGCTGTTAAGAGCAATCAGAGTCTGGATGGTGCGAATAACACATACATCACGTTTGATATGTCGAGC
>Ga0116193_1003711_pt1 | contig 10920 bp, 12 predicted proteins | sample AD_UKC115_MetaG_FD_89892 | JGI IMG/M metagenome (GOLD analysis project Ga0116193, IMG submission 89892) | Active sludge microbial communities of municipal wastewater-treating anaerobic digesters from Hong Kong - AD_UKC115_MetaG | ecosystem: Engineered > Bioreactor > Anaerobic > Digestate...
TAAATTGCAATGGAAGATCTGAAACTTATTTTGCAGATAGCAGGAATCGTTCTGGGATTACTGTACCTGTGGCTGGAATACAAGGCCCGTATCGACTTGTGGATAGTAGGACTGATTATGCCTTGCGTGCATGGATACCTCTATTACATCAGTGGACTTTACGCCGACTGTGCCATGAACGGATACTACATATTGGCCGGCATCTATGGCTGGTTAATCTGGACCCACGGAACCAAGAAAAATAAGATCCTGGAAATTACCCATACGCCGCTCAAAGTTATCCCCTCCATCATCGGCATTTATGTATTAGTTCATATCGCCATTTACTTGTTTCTAGTGAAGCTGACCAATAGTACTGTTCCTTTCTGGGACAGTACAACCACAGCCCTGAGTATCATCGCCATGTGGATGTTGTCAAGAAAATTCGTTGAACAATGGCTGGTATGGATAGTTGTAGATGGCATTACTGTGGGGCTTTACATATACAAGGGCATCCCCTACACGGCAGGTTTGTATGCACTTTACACAATCCTGGCCATTGCAGGATATTTAAGATGGAAAAAAGAAATTGAAAAACATAAGGAAATTTTATAAATTTTGTATATATTTGCATCGTAATAACTAGTAAAAGATAATTTATGATTCAAATGTTCTCATCCTTTAGTTTGCAGCAATTGGCAAGTGCCTTTATTGTACTCTTTGCAGTAATTGATATCATTGGATCCATTCCAATCATTTTGAGTATAAAGGAAAGTGGAAGAAAAATCAATTGTCCACAGGCAACATTACTGTCCTTGGCTTTATTGTTAGGTTTCTTCTACGCTGGCGATGCTTTGTTGAAACTCTTTCAGGTGGACATTGCATCATTTGCCATTGCAGGTTCAATCGTTCTTTTTCTTATGGCACTTGAAATGGTTCTCGACGTACAAATTTTCAAGAACAACGGCCCCATCAAGGAAGCCACTCTGATTCCATTGGTATTCCCTCTCTTGGCAGGACCGGGTGCTTTCACCGCTTTACTTTCACTTAGAGCTGAATATGCATCCGTAAATATTATAGCAGCCCTACTGCTTAATATGGTTTGGGTTTTCACCGTTCTGAAACTTACAGATAAAGTTCAAAATATGCTGGGAAAAGGCGGCATTTATGTCTTAAGAAAATTCTTTGGAATTATCCTGTTGGCCATATCAGCAAGACTTTTCACAGTTAACTTCACGACCTTGCTGACCCAAATACAACAGGCCAACTGATACTTTCCCTAATAGAATGTAAAATATCATAACATTTTAACAATAAACGAAAAAAAAAGACTTTCTACATACATTATTGACATGCTTATCACTATCTTTGCAGCGATAACAAATAAAAATTTAACATTATAAGTATGAAGGAAGCGGAATTCACCATGTATGAAAGGCTGTTGAGCCTTCCTCTTTTTCAGGGTTTAAGCAAAAATGACATCACTAACATTGTCGATAAAGTTAAATTTCATTTCATTAAGCACTCTGAAAACGAAGTAGTAATCAAGCAAGGAGATTCTTGTGAAGAAATATTCTTTTTACTGGAAGGGGAACTATTTGTAGAAACACAATATGACAATTATGATTTTTCTGTTCAGGAAACAATTACAGCCCCGTGTGTCATAGAGCCCTATTCCTTATTCGGAAAAGAAACATATTACTCATCCACCTATTTAACAAAATCACCAGTCAACCTTATGTGCATAGACAAACAGTCGATGGTGAATAAATTATATACCTACAACGTATTCAGACTGAATTATCTGAACATTCTCAGCGGAAGAATGACCGACTTGCACAAAGCTCTTACTCTTTGCGTGGAAGATTCAGTGGAAAAGAAGATTGTCTATTTCATCCAGCGCTTTTCTACAAGAGCAAGCGGAGAAATTTCTCTTAATATTACAATGGAACAAATCGCAAGTCTCTTAGGAGAAACGAGGATTAATGTTTCCAGAGTCCTGAATGCATGGTGTAAAGCACATTTGATTGAGTTGAAAAGGAAAAAAATTGCTGTCAACGACTTCAAAAAACTGCAAAACTATATTCTTTGTTAAATTTTATATGATAATAATTGATAAACGCCTATTTTTTAAGAAATTTGTAAATTAATGAAGATGAAAATAAAAAAGAACTTCAGAATATTTTTAACTATCATTTTTTGCAGTTGTTCAATCATGACAGAAGCACAGAATCCATTTATGATGAAATATGGAACGGTACATGAAACCGTTCCCTTTAATAAAATAAAGCTGGAGCATTTCGAGCCAGCATTCCAGGAAGGCATTCAAAGGCAAAAGAGTGAAATCGACCAGATTACCAACAATACTCAAAAACCCGATTTTGAAAACACCATTGTTGCCTTGGAAAAATCCGGAGAGCTACTGGACAGAGTATCAAGTGTTTTCTTTAACTTGATGGAAAGTAACACCAATGACACTATGGATGAAATAGCGAACAAAGTCATTCCTATTCTCACAGAACACTCCAACAATATTTCACTCAATGAAAAATTATTTGCCCGCATCAAAAAGGTACATGATTCCAAACCTCATTTAAATGCGGAACAACAAATGCTGCTGAAGAATACATACGACGGATTTATTCGCAGCGGAGCCAATCTGGATGAAAACGGGAAAAAGAAATTTCGCGAACTGAGTTCGGAACTCAGCTCCTTGTCTCTTGTTTTCTCTCAAAACAAATTAAAGGAAATAAATAAATACCAGAAAGTCATTACAGACAAAAAACTTATAGCCGGACTTCCGGAAAGCGCTCTTGAGGCTGCTGCCGAAACGGCCAAAGAAAAAGGTATCGAAGGGTGGGTATTTACTCTTCAGGCTCCAAGTTATAGTCCTGTTATGACTTATTGCAGCAACCGCGAGCTGAGAAAAGAACTCTACATGGCTTATAATACAGTGAGCTGCAAAGGCGATTCCCTCGACAATCAGGAAATTTGCAAAAAGCTGGTAAACCTGCGCATGCAGATGGCACAGCTTTTGGGATACCAGACTTATGCCGATTACGTTCTGGAAGACCGTATGGCTCAGAATAGCAAAAATGTCTATAAACTACTGAATGAACTTTTGGATGCATATAAGCCGACGGCGGTAAAGGAAATGGAAGCAGTAAATGAACTGGCCGAAAAGACCGAAGGCAAGGACTTTAAGTGCATGCCCTGGGATTGGGCTTATTATTCCGAAAAGCTCAAAGAAGAAAAATTCAATATAAACAACGAACTGCTTCGCCCCTATTTCAAGCTCGATGCAGTTATTGACGGAGTCTTCGGACTTGCAACCAAATTATACGGAATCACCTTCAAGGAGAATAAGGATATCCAAGTTTACGACAAAGATGTAAAAGCATACGAAGTATTCGACAAAGACGGTTCTTATCTGGCAGTTCTCTATGCTGATTTCTTTCCACGGAACGGGAAACAAAGCGGTGCCTGGATGAGCGAACTCAAGGATCAATGGATTGACAAAGACGGGAACAGTCGTCCGCACATCACTTTGACCATGAATTTCACCAAACCTACAGCAGAAAAGCCTGCCTTGCTGACTTTAGGAGAAGTAGAAACGTTCTTGCACGAATTCGGACATTCTCTCCATGGAATGTTTGCTAACACACAATATAAGAGCTTGAGCGGAACCAATGTTTATCGTGACTTTGTGGAATTACCTTCACAAATCATGGAAAACTTTGCTACAGAAGAGGATTTCCTTAACACCTTCGCCAAGCATTACCAGACAGGAGAAAATATCCCTAAAGAATATATCAAACGAATTAAAGACGCCGAAAATTTCAATGTAGCCAACTCATGCCTGAGACAATTAAGTTTCGGTCTGCTGGACATGGCCTACTATACGCGGACGAAACCACTGACGGATGATCTCAAATCATTCGAAAAAGAATCTTGGAAAAAAGCAATTCTCTTGCCACAAATAGAAAACACCTGTATGACGACAAACTTTGATCACATCATGGCTGGCGGCTATTCTGCCGGATACTATGGATATAAGTGGGCCGAGGTTCTTGATGCAGATGCTTTTTCGGTATTCAAGAAACACGGTATTTTCAATCAAGATGTTGCCAATGCCTTCCGCAGCAAGATTTTATCAAAAGGCGGAACCCGTCCTCCGATGGAGCTTTACAAGGATTTTCGCGGACAGGAACCCACCATTGATGCTTTGCTGGAAAGGAACGGTATAAAAAGGAATTAATATGAAAAAGATATTAAAATATATTTTACCTATAGTTTTCATAGTATTGGCTACGAGCGGTTGCAACAAAGAAGATGACATAAATGCTATCTTTGCCAACAGAACTTGGTATGTAATCAACTTAATGTCCAACAGCAAAGAGTCTGCTCTTTCAAATGCCCAGTTTCAAACACTGTACAAGCGGTCGGACACTTATTTCATTAAGTTTACTACAACCGGCAATTTTTCCGTAACGACCACTAGCGGAAGTTCTTATTCAGGAACATGCCACATAGACGGCAAAAAGCAGTCAATCACTTTCGACTTGGGGAATGCTTCGGGAACCGAATTCATAAGTAATACTATTATCGATTGGATGAAGAACACCACCTCTTACGTTGGAGATACGGAACAGCTGGAGTTGCATCAGAAAGACAGTAGCACCTTTATAGTTCTCGGGAAAAAAAGATAATGTCATGGAAGACAAACAACATAGAGTAGACGTTTTATACATCCGCATGGCAAGAATTTGGGCGGAGAACTCCTATTGCCAAAGAAGAAAAGTCGGAGCTCTCATCGTTAAGGACAAAATGATTATCTCGGATGGATACAATGGTACCCCTTCGGGTTTTGAAAATGTATGCGAAGACGAAAACGGGGTAAGCAAACCTTACGTGATGCATGCCGAAGCCAATGCCATTACTAAAGTGGCACGTTCCGGAAACAGCAGCGAAGACTCCACCTTATATATTACGGCTGCACCATGTATCGAATGTGCCAAACTTATTATACAGGCAGGAATTAAAAGAGTAGTCTATGCGGAAGAATACCGTCTGCAAGATGGACTTAACCTGCTGAAGAGAGCAAACATTGAAGTAGTTTATGTAGATCCAAAAGAATAATTTAAAATTATCATGAGTACGAACCGTTCATCACGCTTTATCCCGATTATCATTGCTGTAAGCATCGTCTTCGGCATTCTGATTGGCACTTTTTACGCGAATCATTTTTCGGGGAACAGACTGAATATCATCAATACTTCATCGAACAAGCTCAACGACTTGCTCCATATCATCGATGATCAGTATGTGGATACTGTGAATATGGCAGATCTTGTGGAACAAGCCATGCCACTCATTCTCTCAGAACTTGACCCACACTCCACCTACATTCCGGCAAAAGATCTGGAAGCCAGTAATGCCGACTTGAAAGGGAGTTTCAGCGGAATAGGCGTACAGTTCACCATACAGAATGATACAATCCACATTAACGATGTAATTCAAGGCGGTCCGTCAGCTAAAGTAGGAATTATGCCTGGTGACCGCATTGTATCTGTGAACGATACTGCTTTTACGGGAAAGAAGATTGTTACGGATTACGTCTTGCGCAAGCTCAAAGGTCCGAAAGGCAGTAAAGTAAAACTAGGTATTTCCCGTCATGGAGAAAGCAAAACCCTGTTCTTTACAGTTGTCAGAGGAGATATTCCGGTTAAAAGCGTAGATGCCGCATATATGTTGAATGATAAAGTGGGTTACGTGAAGATTAACAAATTCGGAGAAACAACCTACCCGGAACTTCTCATTGCTTTAGCCGAATTACATCAAAAAGGATTCAAAGGACTTGTCATTGACTTACGTGACAATACGGGAGGCTACATGGGAGTAGCCATTCAAATGGTCAATGAATTCCTTCCAAAGAACAGACTCATCGTATATACACAAGGACGCAAATCCCCTCGCCAGGAATACCGTTCGGATGGAAGAGGAACCAGCCAGCAGATTCCATTGGTGGTTCTGGTCAACGAAGGCTCTGCCTCGGCAAGCGAAATCTTTGCCGGAGCCATCCAGGACAATGACCGTGGTTTGATTATCGGACGACGTTCATTCGGTAAAGGACTCGTTCAGCAACCGATGGAATTCAGAGACGGCTCCGCCATCAGGTTGACAATAGCGCGTTATTACACACCTTCGGGAAGATGTATACAGAAACCTTACGTGAAAGGTCACGATGAGGATTATGAAATGGATATCGTGAACAGATATGAACACGGAGAATTCTTCTCGAAAGATAGTATCAAGATGGATGAGAGCAACAAATACAAGACACGCATCGGCCGTATCGTATATGGCGGCGGAGGTATCATGCCTGATATTTTCATCCCTCAGGACACACTTGGATTCACATCCTACTTCTCACAGGCTGCCAACCAAGGACTCATCATTCAGTATTGCTTCCAGTATACGGACGACAACCGCAGCAAGCTGAGACCATTCGTCACCAACGAAAGTCTGCTGAAGTATCTGAAGCATCAGAATGTACTTGAGAAGTTTGCATCCTTTGCTGAAAAGCGTGGATTGAAACGTCGCGGATTTATGCTCCGCAAATCGAGCGCACTCTTTGAGAGAGCCATCTATGGCAACATCATCTACAACATGTTGGGTATGGAACGCTACGTACAATATCTCAATGACAGTGATCCTGTTACGTTGAAGGCCATCGATGTGATAGAAAAAGGAGAGGCAACACCTCAATGGCAAGCTCAACCGGCTTCAAATAACGCCAAGAAAAGAACAGCTTTGTTGCAAAAGAAAGATTCGGCTTCACGAGACCGGATATATTACGTAAGCCAAAGAGAGTTCTGCTGACAAAAAAAGAAGTGGAAAACAAACAAGAAATACGCAAGGCAATGGCTGAAAGGAAAAAGGCTCTGACTCCTGAAGAGAAGAGAGAAAAATCCTTTCAGCTATTCAGCTTTTTGGAGCAAAGCGAACTTTTTGCAAAAGCGCACGTTGTGCTCCTTTACTATTCTCTCCCCGATGAAGTATATACACATGAATTCATTGAAAAGTGGGCTGAAGAAAAAACTCTGATACTTCCGGTTGTGAAAGGTGAAGAACTTGAACTCCATCCCTATACGCGAAAGGACGATCTCAAAATCGGTTCCTTTCATATCATGGAACCCGACTCCCCTATCTTTGTAAATGAAAAAAAGATAGAACTGGCAGTTGTACCGGGAGTCGCCTTTGATACTGCAGGCAACAGACTGGGACGAGGAAAAGGATACTATGACCGTCTGCTTCCAAGACTCGACTCATACAATATCGGAGTCTGTTTCCAGCTGCAGCTATACAAAGGAATTCTTCCACATGAAAATTTTGATTTGCCCATGAACGCCGTACTCACGGAAAAAGGATTTTCCTTCAACGGAAAATAATATTTACAATAACCTGGGCTCCCACCTGCTCATTAAGGACCTTGACCAAATGTTCACGCCTCATCATCAATTCCTGACGGGCAGCCGGAGAACTCACATGCACAAACAAAGACTGGTTCTTTATAAACAGATTTGATGTATAGGCATTCATGCCCGGACCTACCACAGAAGGCCACGCCTGAATTAACCGGTATTCATTCAAGGGAGTTTCCAACCCTTCTTCACGGAGATACCGGCGAATGAGATCACCCACATTAAGTGCTTCATTTTTCTTCATGCCCATCCTCCTTCTTTATACTTTTCCCATGTGATGCCAATTCTGTCAAGGCACCATTTTCTACATGGAATATTTTATAGTCCTTACGTAATCTCTTCAATATTTTATCCAAATGATCCCTGTTGGTGTCCGTAACAAAAATTTGTCCGAACTTGTCACCCGCCACCAATTCTACGATTCTTTCTACCCGTGAAGTATCGAGCTTGTCAAAAATATCATCCAGAAGAAGAAGCGGAGTAGTCTGACTTCCTGTACGCTTAAGGAAGTCGAATTGAGAAAGCTTCAAAGCAACCAGATAAGTCTTGTTCTGCCCTTGGGAAGCCTCTTTCTTGATCGGGTATGAACTCAACTTCATAACCAAATCATCCCGATGAACCCCCTTTAAGGAAAAGCCCATGATTCTGTCTTTTTCACGATTAGCTTTCAAGACTTCCAGAAGATTTCCCTGAGCAGCATGCGATTCATAAGACAAATCTACAGTCTCCCTCTCCTGTGATATGTAAGAATAATAGTTTTGAAAAATAGGAATAAACTCCTGAATGAACGCCAATCTCTTTTCGTGAATGAGTTCTCCCTCGGTCGCCATCATCTCTTCCCATATAGAAAACAATTCGCCATCGACCGGATCATCACACTTGAGCAAGGCATTGCGTTGCGCCAGAGCCTTGTTGTACCGAATCAACGCATCCAGATAAGAACGGTCATACTGCGAAATGACCACATCCATGAAGCGACGGCGTTCTTCACTGCCTCCGTTAATCAAATCAGAATCTGAGGGAGTCACCATAACCAAAGGAATGAAGCCTATATGGTCGGCGAGTCGCGTATATTCTTTCTTGTTTCTGCGAAAGCGTTTCTTCTGACGGTGTTTCAATCCGCAATATATTTCTTCGGAAGTTCCTTCATCAGTCTGATAAAACCCTTGGATAACGGAAAACTCCTGATCATGACGGATTACCTGCGAATCTATGGGATTATTGGAACTCTTGCAGAAAGAAAGATAATAGATGGCATCAAGCACATTGGTCTTTCCCATTCCGTTTTGTCCGATAAAACAATTCACATTGGGCGAAAACGTCAAATCCGTCTCTTCAATGTTTTTATAATTAAGAATATAGAGTCTTTCTAATATCATGTAACATCAATTTTCAGTACAAAAATAATAATAAAAACGGACAAACTCATCCGCAAACAAGACTTTTCGATGAAGAAACAGAAAAAAGTTCCCATTATATTTCGTTAATAGACAGAAATAAACTAATTTTGCTGACCGAAAACTCATTTTATCGAAAATAATAAAAAAATTAGATATGGCAGAAAACAAAAACAGTCAGGATTCGCTAAATGTTGACAACGCACTTAGCCAGTCAGAAGCATTCATTATCAAGTATAAGAATGCAATCATGTACACCCTTTTGGCAATTGTAATTATCATTGCCGGGTTCTTCCTTTACAGAAAATACGTAAGTGTTCCAAAAGAAGAAAAAGCTTCGGCTGCCCTCTTCCCTGGAGAAAACTATTTTGCTCAGGACGACTTTGAGTCAGCTTTGAACGGCGATAAAGCCGGATATAAGGGCTTCAAGAAAATTGCAGACGAATACAGTGGAACAAAAGCTGGAAACTTGGCAAAAGGATATGCAGGAATTTGTCTGGCTCATGAAGGCAAATATCAGGAAGCTATCAACTATTTGCAGGAATTCAAGGCTGAAGACCAAATGGTAGGCCCTGCTGCAATTGGTGCCTTGGGCGACTGCTATGCAGGTTTGAACCAACTGGAGAAGGCAACTGACAAATACATGGAAGCCGCTAAAAAGGCAGACAACAATTCGTTGAGTCCAATCTTTTTGCTGAAGGCCGGTGAGCTTTACGAGAAACTCGGCAAGAATGACGAGGCTGTAAAGGCTTATACTGAAATAAAGGACAAATACTTTAATTCTTATGCAGCAATGGAAATCGATAAATACATCGAACGCGCTACGAAGTAAAGATACTCACAAGAAACAAAATAATAAAGAGCTGCTCCTTCTTCGAGTAGCTCTTTTTTAAATATACAAATCACAAACAATATGGCTACACAATATCATAATTTATCTGAATATGACTCACAAACGGTCCCTGACGCCTCCAATATGCGTTTTGGAATCGTTGTATCCGAATGGAACGATAACATCACTCACGCACTTCTTGAAGGTGCCATCAACACATTACTTAAGAATGGTGCAAAAGAAAGCAACATCACCGTTCAGAGTGTCCCTGGAAGCTTCGAACTGATATTCGGTTCATCCATCATGATGAGAAGCGGACAATTTGATGCGGTTCTTGCCTTTGGATGTGTTATTCGCGGAGATACCCCACATTTCGACTATGTATGCCAGGGAACCACACAAGGATTGGCTGAGTTGAATGTAAAAGGCGACATACCAGTGATATATGGTTTGATAACAACAAACAATATGGATCAAGCCAAAGATCGTGCAGGTGGTATCCTCGGTAACAAAGGCGATGAATGTGCAATTACTGCAATAAAAATGATTGATTACGCTTGCAAATTCAAAAAATAATTCCTACCTTTGCACTCGCAAAAGAGAAAAGGAGATTTCTCTAGCATGAGAGGGGTGGTTACCAGAGTGGCCAAATGGGACTGACTGTAACTCAGTTGTCTTTCGACTTCGGTGGTTCGAATCCATCACCACCCACTCAAAAAATTGCGGAAGTAGCTCAGTCGATAGAGCATTAGCCTTCCAAGCTGAGGGTCGCGGGTTTGAGTCCCGTCTTCCGCTCCACTAAGAGAACCAGAAATGGTTCTCTTTTTTTTATGCAATCCCTAGTGATATTTACCCTCCGTTGCCCTAAAAAACATCCTTAGAATACCTACATTTTATCTCTTTACATATATAAAGATATCTGTTTATATTTGTAGAAAGTTCTCTTTACGAATATGAAGATATCATTTGATTATTGTAAATAGAAATTATTTTAGTAAAATATGGAAGAAATATAGCTTATAGAGATAAAAAAGAAGGAAGAAGACATATAATAATGTTCTATCTCAAAAGAGGGTTTTAAATATAAACGAAATCTTTACACAGTTTAAAACAAAGCGACTATTAAAGCCATTGACATTGTAGAATTATCAAAAGCCATTGCGCGTGCCATTCGAAACGTAGAAAAAGAAGACGGACATAAGGTCACCCCACACTTCAGAAAAGACAA
>Ga0116193_1003714_pt1 | contig 10914 bp, 9 predicted proteins | sample AD_UKC115_MetaG_FD_89892 | JGI IMG/M metagenome (GOLD analysis project Ga0116193, IMG submission 89892) | Active sludge microbial communities of municipal wastewater-treating anaerobic digesters from Hong Kong - AD_UKC115_MetaG | ecosystem: Engineered > Bioreactor > Anaerobic > Digestate | place...
CTTGGCGGTCAGGTTCTTTTCGCGCAAGGCATCCAGCGTGTCGCGCACGTCATCATCGGAGTATTCGACTACTGGATCCCGGCTGGTCTTCTGGTTGCATGCAGCCGTCAGGCTGTTAAGAGTCATAGGATAATATTCTGGCGTGGCGAGTTGCTTTTCGATCAAGCAGCCCAGCACGCGCACTTCCGGTTCTGTTAAGGGTGCATCCATTTATTCATCCACAATGATCTTGAAAATGGCCTTGCGCAACGGGCCTGTGCCGGCCAGCGGAGCATGCGCATCCTCGGGAAAGAAGATGGCGAAGTGCCCTGGCGGCACACTGACCCAGCTATCCGGCGCATCGGAGAAGAAAATGATGTCCTTGGCTGTATCAAAGATGCCCAGCGAAGAGCGGCAATGCCACAGTGTCTTCCACCCAATCTCCTCGGTCCCGGCAAGCGATATCTGAATATCGATATAACGCTCATGCGCTTCGAGCCGCGCCGCCTGACGGCCTTTTCCTGTGCCTTCGCTGAGAATAAGAAACACGTTCTGGCCGTCAATTTCATAATGCCCATCGGGCATGGAGCTAACATCCATGCGACGCAGGGCATCGACCACGAGATCGAAGCGCGAGTTCAGCGCGGCATAGCGGGGCAGTGCTTCGAGCAGATCGAGAATCATTCCATAAGATCCATGATGAAAATAGCCGCAATTCAGGTTCCCTCAGGCAGGAGGATCTATTGAATAGCCGGCATTTTATAGACATCATACTTCATTTCGTTCTCATAAATCTGCTTCCACATATCGCCCAGCAAATCTTTAAGAACGCCGCCAGTGGCGTTATCAAACTCAATGGGCACGGGTTTCATGTGCAGCAGCCGATGAATGCAACGATGCTGGTGCACATTGGTTTCCTGGAACAGCGAGCGCTCCAACTTATTGTAATCGCGCTCACGGATGAAGTTCGCATTGACGGCGGTGACATGGAAGATTTCATAGATTGGCGTGCGCCCGCCGCCGATCTTCGGCACGAGGCGCTGGGCGATAATGCCGCGCAAGGCCTGTGACAGGTGCAGGTAGAAGTCATCTTCGGTCATGCGCCCATCGCTGACGATCATATTGGCAAAGCGCGCAATGGCTGGCAAAGCATTGAGCGCGTGAATCGTGCAGAACGTCAAAATACCTGTTTCCGAGGCTTCGAGGGCGGCACGGGCGGTCAGAACATCGCGAACTTCGCCCAGCAGATAGGCATTGGGGTTTTTGCGCAATGCGTATTTAAGGGCTGCATCAAAGTCCTTGACGTCGCGCCCGATTTCGCGTTGCTCGATGATGCAGCGGCGGCGCTTGTAGATATATTCCACCGGATTTTCCGTGGTCAGGATCTTGCCCTGACGCTGGGCGTTAATGTAGTCCAGCATTGAGGCGATAGTGGTCGTCTTGCCGGAGCCTGTTTCTCCGGCCACAATGACGAGTCCGCGGTCATGCGAAGCGAGTTTGACCAGATGATTTACCTCAATGCCGAGGTCTTCCATGGCCGGGATCTCATGGCGCAAATAGCGCATCGTCAGGCTGAGTTTGCCGCCATTGGTATAGCCAATGTTGACGCGGCCGGAGGCCTTGTCGAAGTTCAACGAAAAGTCAACATCCCAGACTTCCTCGAAGATTTTGCGTTGTGTGGCGGGAAGGGTGGCCAGGACGGATTCAATGTCCTCGCGCTGGACAATGATTTCCTTGCCGTCTTTTGGGACCGGAATGAGCTTGCCATCGAGCCGCACGCACGCGGGCTGGCCTTCCAGGAGGTGAATGTCGGAGCCGCCGCGGGAATCAACCAGATTGACCAGTTGAGAAAGCAACTTCATTGTGAATCCCCTTCCAAGCGCTGAAAAGATGCAACCGCCGCAAAGGCGGATTCAATCGCAACCGGCTGGAAAATGGGTGTTCTGCGCGTGTATGGTGCGGACCGGGGGAGTTGAACCCCCACGCCTTGCGGCACAAGATCCTAAGTCTTGCGTGTCTGCCAATTCCACCAGGCCCGCATTGTCGCGGAACTACTTTGTTCGCGGGGGCCTGAATCTGTCAATTGTGATTATGCGCGAGGGGCGGTATAGTTTCTCTTTGCATAGGTCGGCTTTGCAAGCCGACGCCTGTAGCGTCGAAGACCCAACCTACTGCCGAGGAGCTATTTACTGTGGATGAGACATTGAAAATTACCTGCCCATGCTGCAAGACGGTGCTGATTGTCAATCGCAAGGGGGCGATTTTGGAAGAACGCAAGCCCATTCTTGATGAAAGCGAATCCACGGGCGACCGGTTTGAGGACGCCATCAAAAAAGCCAAATCGTCCAAGGAAATTGCCGAGGCGAAATTTCGCGAAGCGCAGCAGAAGGAAAAAGATCGTATGGCGCGGCTGGAATCCATGTTCAATGACGGAATGAAACGCGTAAAGGAAAGCGGCGAACCGGTGGAAAAGCCCAAGCGCGAGTTTGATTTGGATTAATGGGAGGGCAAGGGAACTAAGCGACCTAAGGGACCTAATTGACCAAAGGGACCTGAGCGACGTTGGACAAATATGCGTGGACAGGCCACCATTCATGTTCCTGATGGATTTCTCCGTTTGGCGCAATCATAATGTCTGATCGGAATCCTTCCCATCAGGGAGATTGGTCTATGCGTTGGTTCTTCTTTGCATGCGCGTTACTGCTGCCTGCCTGGCTCATGGCGGCCCCCTCTCCGTCTTATAGAACCATCACTGAGCCATTCTTTGTCAATCCTCCCTGGTGGACGCTGGATAAATCCGACACCAGCGAAACCATCCGGCGCGCCTATGATTCCGCTGGCGCGCAAGGCAGCCGCTTTGCCTGGGGCGGGTATGACGCCGGAACTGCCAATGCCGTGGCGATCGATAACCAGACGCTGGCGCCCGAGCCACGACGTTCGCAACTGAATTTCAATATGGCTGCAAGCGTCGCGGGCAGCTATGCCTATACGCGCTTTGATACATCCACTACCGATTTCGCCAGCGGCGCAACCAATGCCAGTGTGGTCGCCAATGCCTCGGCGCCTGAGGCTGCCATTGAACTGGATGTCACGCTTGGCAATGGCGAGCAAGTGGCGGTGCTCATTCGCGACAACAATTCGTGGTGGTGCTCGGATGCCATGTCATTCCCATTGGTTGCTGCGGGGCAAAGCGCACAAACGCTGCGCTATTCCTTTGCCGGAACGGCCAAGGTCGAATGGAAGGCCGTAAGCAATTTCAACGACATGGACCAGGTGGACAATGGTGGCGAGACTTCATTGGAATTTGGTGCCAGCGGCACGCCGAACCTGGGCGCGATTCAGGGCATGGGTCTTTATATCGTAAGCGGCACAGGGGCTTCGGCTGCGATTGGCGAAATGCGACTGCTGGCGCCTGATCCCGCGCCTGTCACAGGCGATGAGGTGAAGATGCGCCTGTGCGCCCCTGCCTGGCGCAATATCGGCGGGCAAGATCCCGGCGAAGTGGCCAAGAAATTCACCGTCATTTTTGGCCATCTTGATCCGGCTCCTTTTCATGCGGGAAATCCGCAGACCAAGTGCTTTAAGTATTATCTAGGCCCTTATGTAAGCAAGGCCGTGCGCGATTCGCTTCCGCGCGAAGCGCTGGCCAGCGACTCCACGGGTGGTTTCGTCAAGGCTAAGGATTGGGAGAACTGGCTGATTGTGCCGGATAATCCCAAGTGGATTGAATACCATGTGGGCGTGGTGACCAACTTTCTCAAAGCGCATCCCGAATGGGATGGCATTTTCGAGGACAGCATGGGCACCGCGCCCGTTGAAGGCGGCTATTTGCTGACCGATCCGATCAATCCTAATACAGGAAAAGTGTATACAAAGTCCGACTGGCTCGCGGCGGAGCAGGTCATGCTCGATGCCGTGCGAAAGGCCCTGCCCGCCGGCAAGCAGCTGACCATGAACGGGCTGGCGCAGTGCACGCGTTATTGGACCACACCTGAGTCGGATAGTCCGCGGGCTTTGCTGCCTTATGTCGATGGAGCGATGGCGGAATTAACTTGGCGTTCACCCACGGCTGGTCTGTCGGCATGGCCCTCGTTGTCGGATTGGAACAAGACCATTAGCATGATTGGCGATGTGCAGGCGCGCGGCATGATGGGGTTCTGGTGGACGAAGATGTGGGGCGATGGCAACACCTCCAACAATGAACCCAATGCCAGTGTGCTGGTTCCGCAATGGCGGCGCTTTACGCTGGCCTCTGTGCTGCTAGCGGCGGGATCAAAGACGCATTACAACTTCGATACGATGAAGAACGATAATAATGCCGCTGAAATGTTTGCCGAATATTATGCGCCGCTGGGCGCCGCCACGGGAACAATGACGCCGTTGAACATGGCCAATGTCTATGGCCGTCCTTTCACCGGCGGCATTGTGCTGGTAAACCCCAACACCACCGATGCAGCCAATGTGACGATCCCCTGGACGGCATGGAAAGGGAAAACGCTGGTTGCGGCGGGGGAAGGAAAATCCTATACTGAACCGTTTACGATCCCGGCCCATACGGGGATGATCCTGACGGGTCAATCCACCGCGGCCCGGAACTGGAATGCTTATTCCGAGTAATACGGTCGATGACGCTGCAGACCTATATTTATAAGAACATCCTGCGCAACAAGCGGCGCACGGCGCTCACGGTGTTGAGCATTGGCTTCTCACTGTTTCTTCTGATTGTCCTCTATACATTTCTGGATTTGCTGCTGAATCCGCCCATGACCGAGCAATCGGCGCTGCGCCTGGCGGTAAAGCGCTCGACATCATTGGCTGACCAAATGCCAATGGCTTACATTGAGAAGGTGCGTAAAGTTCCGCATGTAAAGCAAGCCATTCCGTTGCAATGGTTTAATGGCGTTTATAAGGAGCCAAAGAACTTCTTCGCGAATTTTGCCAGCGACGACACGGTTTTTTCCATGTTCCCCGAATTACAAATCAGCGAGCACGACAAGCAGGCCTTTGCGCGCGAAAAAACAGGCGCCATTGTCGGCGAGGGCCTGATGAGCCGCTTCAACTGGAAAGTGGGCGACCGCGTGACGCTGCTTGGGACGATATTTCCTGTCAATTTGGAGTTCCTGATCGTTGGCACCTACAATCATGAAATGGATAAAAACAATTTCTATTTTCACTATGATTACCTGAATGAATCACTGGGTTCGCCCAACCAGGTGGGGGCCATTTGGGTGATGACTGATGCAATGGAAAACGTGCCGCAGGTGGCCGAGAACATTGATGCGCTATTCCGCAACAGCCCCGCCGAGACGAAGACCGATACGGAGAAGGCGTTTGTGCTGGGCTTTGTCTCGATGCTGGGCAATGTGCGTGTGATGGTCGGCTCAATCATGATGGTGGTTGTGTTCACCATGCTGCTGGTCGCGGCCAGCACCATGGCCATGACCATCCGCGAACGGTTGCGCGAGATTGCAATTCTCAAGGCCATTGGCTATACGCGCAATGGCATTCTCTACCTCATCCTGGGGGAGAGCACGCTCATCGGCTTCCTGGGATTTTTGACAGGCAGCGCATTGGCATGGTCGCTGAACCTGATCGACTTGTACAAACTCACGCAAGGCTTCATTCAGGTGTTCAAACCTGGCGCGCAGATCTATCTGATATGCCTGGCAGTGGGAGTGGGAATTGGCCTGATTTCCGGCGCCATTCCGGCCTTGCAGGCGGCGAACATGACCATCAGCGAAGCGGCGAGGCGGCTGGAATGATTCCCTTGCGCTATAACATTCGCTATTTGCGCAACCGCTGGACGGGGACGGCGATGACGGCGCTGACCTTCGCGCTGGTGGTGGCCACGTTCATCATTGTCATGTCGCTGGCGCAGGGAATGAGCGCGGCGCTGAGCACCAGTGGTGATCCGCATAACCTGCTCATGCTGCGGCAGGGGGTGCAATCCGAGGGGCAAAGCGGGGTGCGCTTTGATCAATACTACATCATCCGCAACTATCCTGAGATCAAGCAGAACGCCAAAGGCGAGCCGCTGATTGCGCCCGAAGTGCTGACGCTGGTGAACAAGCCCAAGCGCTCGGATGGCCGGCCAACGAATCTGCAGATTCGCGGCGTGCATCCCAATTCCTTTCAGATTCGGCCGGAAGTCAAAATTGTTAAGGGGCGCAATTTTCGTCCGGGATTGCGCGAAGTCATTGTCAGCCGCTCGGTGGCGCAGCGTTTTCAGCACATGAACTTGGGAGATGAGCCGCAATTCGGGCGCGGCAAATGGACAATTGTTGGTATTTTCGATGCGCGCGGCACGGCATTCGATTCCGAGGTCTGGGGCGATTACCAGGAGTTGATGCAGGATTTTGACCGGACAATGTACAGCACGCTGGTGGCGCGGGTGGACAATGCGCAAGCGGCCGATACCATCAAGCACAGATTGGAAGAGGATCGCCGGATCAAATTAATGGGCAAGACCGAAGAGGAGTATTACAGGGAGCAGACAAAAACGGCCGGGCCACTGAAAGCGTTTGGCGGGTTTCTGGCAGTAGTCATGTCGGTGGGAGCATGCTTTGCCGGAATGAATACCATGTATGCCAGCGTGGCCAATCGCGTGAAGGAGATCGGCACGCTGCGCATCCTGGGCTTCACGCCCGCTTCCATTCTGCTGTCATTCCAAATTGAATCTATTTTACTGGCGCTATTCGGCGGCATGCTGGGATGCGTGCTGGCGCTGCCGATGAATGGCTTGGCGACAGGCACGATGAATTTCGAAACGTTCAGCGAGATTGTGTTCTATTTTTCGGTAACGCCGGCGCTGATGTTCAAGGGGATTGTCTTTGCCGTGCTGATGGGGGCTGTGGGAGGATTCCTGCCAGCATACTCGGCTTCGCGCAGGCCGGTGCTGGATGCGTTGAGACAAAACTGAAGTTCATCATCATTGCGGGTGGCACATGAGCGAAAACCTGAATGCGGAATTGGACAAACTGCGCATCGACCGCGGGCGAAAGCGACCGCCTCACCGCGGGCCATGGAAATTATTATTCTTTGCGCTCATTCTGATTGGCGGGATTGCCGGGTTTTCGTTGATTAAGGCACAGATGCCCGTACCGGTGGAGGTCGTTTCGCCTGAGGTGGAGGTTGTGAAGGGCTCCGGCACGTATCCCATTCTCACGGCCAGCGGCTATGTGGTTCCGCGCGACAGCATCAGCGTCAGTTCCAAGCTGATCGGGCGCGTGAAGGACATTTATGTGGATCGCGGCGATCAGGTCAAAGCGGGCGATGTGCTTCTGCGCCTGGAAGATGATGAGCAGCAGGCGCAGCTAAAACTGGCCGAGGCGCAATTGACGGCGGCCAAGGCGCGGTTGGCGGAATTGGAGGCCGGTTCCCGGCCCGAGGAAGTCGCGGCAGCCGCAGCGGCAGTCGAATCCGCTCGCGCTACGCTGACCAACACAAAACAGGAGCGCGATCGCCTCGCGCAGTTGCGCGAGCGCAATGTCTCCTCGCAACAGGAATATGATCGCGCGCTGGCGGCCTATGCCGTGGCGCTGGCGCAACTCAATAGTGAACAGAAGCGCTATGACCTCGTGAAGGAAGGCCCGCGGCGTGAAGTGATTGATGCGGCGCGCGCGGCAGTTGGCCAGGCGGAAGCAAACGTTCTGTATGCGAAAACGCAATTGGATTATACCGTGATCAAGGCGCCCATTTCGGGAACGATCCTGGATAAGGTGGCTGAGCGCGGCGAGTTGCTGACGAATATCAATGTTGGCACTTCGACAGGCGTGAAGAGCTCGGCGGTTAGCATGGCCAATCTCAAGGATCTGCAGATTGAGATTGACCTGAATGAAAGCGATTTGAATAAGGTGCACTTGCAGCAAAGCGCGGAAATCCGGCTGGACAGTGCGCCGGATCGCGTATTCATGGGGAAGGTGGATGAGATCGCGCCGCAAGCGGACCGGCAAAAGGGAACCGTGCAGGTGAAGGTGGCGCTGTTGAATCCTGATGAAACCGTTCGGCCGGAAGTGAATTCGCGTGTGACTTTCCTGGAAAAACAAACGGCTACCTCGCAAAGCGCAAATGATAAACGCATATGGGTTCCGCAGGCAGTGATTCATACGACCCCTGAAGGCCCGACTGTTTTCCTGGTGATCAATGGCAAGGCGGAGCAGCGCAATATCCGCACCGGCGTCAGCGCGGAAAAAGGCGTGCTCGTGCGCGATGGCTTGAATGGGAATGAGCAGATTATCGCCGCTCCGACCAAAGACCTGAAAAGCAGCCAGTCTGTTAAAATCAGCAAAAAAGGCTGACTTTTTTATGCCTCCTGTTGTTCATATGCGAAACCTCAATCGCATTTATTCGCATGGCGGCAGCGATGTCGTCGCGCTGGATGGCATTGATCTGGACATCATGCCGGGCGAATTTGTTTCGTTGATGGGGCCGTCTGGTTCGGGCAAATCCACGCTGCTGCATATCATTGCGGGAATTGATCGCCCGACCAGCGGCACGTTTGAGGTGATGGGCGAGGACATCAGCGAGTATTCCGAAACGCAACTATCACTTTGGCGCAATGAGCATATCGGCTTTGTCTTCCAAAGCTTTAACCTGATTCCGGTGCTAACAGCGTATGAAAATGTGGAAATGCCCCTGCTGCTGACGTCGCTGAGCCGATCCGAGCGAGCCGAGCATGTGCGAACGGCGCTGGGCATTGTCGGGCTGGGCGATCGCATGGATCATTACCCGCGCCAACTCTCCGGCGGGCAGGAGCAGCGCGTGGCCATTGCGCGGGCGCTGGTGGTGGATCCGGATTTGATTCTTGCGGATGAGCCCACGGGCGATCTGGATGGAAAGTCCGCGCATGAAATCATGGGCATTCTGAAATTGTTGAACCGCAACTTCAACAAGACCATTGTCATGGTGACGCATGACCCGAAGGCCGCGGAATTCGGCACGGTCACGCGCCACCTGGACAAGGGAACATTAGTGCCATTGGAAACAGCATGAGCATTTTGGATCGAATTATTGAGTATAAGCGTGAATTTGTGGCGAAAGCTAAGCAGATGGTGACGCTTGCCGAATTGGAGCAGCGCGTGGCGCAGGCTGCGGCCCCGCACGATTTCCTTTCGCGTGTGCGTTCGGCAGAGGATATTTCGGTCATTGCCGAGATCAAGAAAGCCTCGCCCTCAAAGGGGCTGATTCGGCCGGATTTTGATCCGGTGGCGATTGGCAAAGCGTATCAGGCTCATGGCGCTGCCGCGATTTCGTGTCTAACGGATGAGAAGTTTTTTCAGGGTTCGCTCGGGTTTTTCATGGCTGTTCGCGCGCAGGTCAATTTGCCCATGCTGCGCAAGGAATTCATTATCGATGAATATCAGATCGTCGAAGCGCGCGCGGCTGGGGCTGATTTGGTGCTGCTCATTACGTCGATTTTAAGTGACCAGCAGTTGCGAAAATTTCGAGAGTTGATTGAGCAATTAGGGATGACGGCGTTGGTCGAAACCCATTCAGCGGAAGATGCTCGTCGTGCGGTGCAAAGCGGCGCAAGGTTAATTGGCATTAACAATCGCGATTTGGACACAGAAAATTTTCAAACCAATCTGCGCCACACCGAGACGATTTTGCCGCTGTTGCCTACAGGTATTGTGCGGGTGAGCGAAAGTGGAATTCGCACGCCGGAAGATGTGGATTATCTGCGGTCGCTGGGTGTGGAAGCCATTTTGGTGGGCGAGCAGTTGATGCGACAAAAGGATCCTGGCGAGGCGCTTATAAATTTGCTTAATAATCCCCCAGCTCGTCAGGAGTCGAATAGTTAGGTCAACATGCGACCTCTAACGCGGCCGGATTTTTTTGATAGAATGAGCTACCTATATCTGCCCCCGCTGGGGGCAGGTGGTTGGCAAGTCTTTCCTATATCAGTCTTTAGATTTCTCGGTCGCTGCGCTTGCTCGAAATGACAAGATGAAAGCCGACCTAAAATTTTGGGTTCGCTGCGCTTGCTCGAAATGACAAGATGAAAAGCCGACCTTAAATTTTGGGGTCGCTGCGCTCGCTCGAAATGACAAGATGAAAAGCCGACCTACTTTGTCACAATTCCCTTTAGCCCGCCGGAAATCAGGCTGGCAATATTGGTGAGAATAACAGGGAGGGCCAACCCGCCTGGCGAGATGAGATAGCGCGGCTCCCATACGGGATGGAACTTGTCTTTGTATTGCCGCAGGCCCTGGAAATTATAAAAGTGCTCGCCATGATTATAAACAAATACGCCCAAGCGATTCCATAGTGGCGAGACCGGGCGCGCGGGAATGCCCGATAGCGGCGCGCCTCCGAGATTGAACCAGTCGAAGCCTTGTTCTCTTCCCCAGAGCATCAGTTCGATGAACAGGAAGTCCATGACGCCTTGCGGCGCATCGTTTCGATGTCGCATCAAATCCACCGACAGTTCATCGCGCCGGCAGCATGACAACAGGTTGGCGAAGGCCACGATGCGTTCGCCCTGCTCGATAACGGCCATTGGCAGGCGGCTTAAATAAGCTTCATCGAAGAAGCCGACTGAGAAGCGCTTCTCGCGGGTGTTCTTCGCTGCCAGCCATTCATCGGAAATTTCGTGCAATTGCGGAATGGCTTCGCGGACCTGGCCCGGAGAAAGAATGCGCATCGTGCAGCCTTCGCGATGCACTTGATTCCATGAATGGCGCAGGTTTTTGCGCGAAGGCCCCTCCAGATTGAATGCTCTCAATGATACGCGCGCTTCTTCGCCGAGCTTGTAAAAGGAAAGACCAAGATCCACATACCGCGGCAAACTGCCAGCGGAAGCCTGATAGAAAACAGGCCAGCCGCCATGGCGATCGCATAGTTCGCGGAAATCCCAGATTAACTCTGAATGCTCTTCGGGCGGACCGACTGGATCGCCAAGCGAAACCCAACTGCGTCCTTCGACGTTATACATGA
>Ga0116193_1003716_pt1 | contig 10913 bp, 9 predicted proteins | sample AD_UKC115_MetaG_FD_89892 | JGI IMG/M metagenome (GOLD analysis project Ga0116193, IMG submission 89892) | Active sludge microbial communities of municipal wastewater-treating anaerobic digesters from Hong Kong - AD_UKC115_MetaG | ecosystem: Engineered > Bioreactor > Anaerobic > Digestate | place...
GATTGATTTCCTTTAATATCGTTCCGTCCATTACCCTTTTTTCATAGCAAACGGCGAAATACGGTTCGATGCCGCCCCATGCTCCCGCTATCGTCGAAATTGTGCCGGTCGGCGCAATTGTCGTAAGCGTGGCGTTTCTAAGTTTTAAGTCATTCCCTTTAAAGTATTCGGAATTTTTATCGTATATCGAGCCGTCGAAATTATGGAAAGCACCGCGTGCCGCCGCCAATGCCGCGGATGCCTTCCGCGCTTCGCGCTGAATGAAATTCATTATAGCTTCTGCCGTATCTATAGATTCCATTGAGTTATAAGCTATTCCAAGCTGAGCCAGCATGTCGGCAAAGCCCATAACGCCAAGACCTATTTTCCTGTTGCTCTTGGTCAGCTTTTCTATAGATTGTGTCGGATATTTGTTCATGTCGATTACATTGTCGAGAAAGTGAACGGCGCAATGGATTACCCGCGTAAGACGTTCATAGTTGATTTTGCCGTTTTTAACCATTCGCGCGAGATTGATTGAGCCGAGATTACATGATTCATATGGAAGAAGAGGCTGCTCGCCGCACGGATTTGTGCTTTCTATAGAGCCGTGCGCCGGTGTCGGGTTTTCTTCGTTTATCCTGTCGATGAATATTACTCCCGGATCGCCGTTTCGCCATGCGTTACTGACTAAAAGCCCCCATATTTCGCGCGCGGGAAGTTTACCTGAAATTTCGCCGGTGCGCGGATTAATCAGTTCGAATTCTCCGTTACTTTTGACGGCCTTCATGAATTTATCCGTTATCGCGACGGAAATGTTAAAGTTAGTAAGCGATTTATCGTCTTTTTTGCACGTTATAAAATCGATTATGTCGGGATGGTCGATACGTAAGACTCCCATATTTGCGCCGCGCCTGGTGCCGCCCTGTTTTATTTCCTCCGTTGACGCGTTATATACGCGCATGAAAGAAATCGGCCCTGAAGCCACGCCTTTTGTCGTTTTTACACAGTCGTTTTTCGGCCTCAGCCTTGAAAATGAAAAACCTGTGCCGCCGCCCGATTTGTGAATAAGCGCCGCCTCCGAAAGCGTCTGGTATATTTTTTTTATATCGTCATCTACCGGAAGGACAAAGCACGCCGAAAGCTGCTGAAGTGTTGAACCGGCATTCATCAATGTGGGGGAATTAGGTAAAAATTCAAGCGCGGCCATAATTTCATAAAATTCTTCGGCGCTTTCTTTCGCTTTTTTTGAGTTATCATAATTGGAATTTAAATTTTCAAGGTATTGTTTGAAATTTTCTTCATAGGATTTTTTCTCGACTTCTGCAAAATTTTGCAAAAGCCCCTCAAGAAGTTTTATGTTTTCACTTTTTCCGGCAATTTCAGGCATAAGCTGAGAAATATAATTATTTATTAAGATTTTGCTGGTTTCAAAGTTGTCTGTATTTTCGTTATATAAAAGTGTTATATCAGCTGTTTGTTTTTTCTTGTCGCCCGGAATCCTGCATGCCGAAACATTTTTTAAAATTTTTGCCTGCGCGATGGATTCGTCATATAAAATATCAGCCAATGCTACATTTCTGGCCACGCGCCACAGCAGCGCTTCCGGCGTTTCGTTTGGCTTTAAATATCTTTTTTCAAGTACTATTTTTGCGTTTTCGGTCAATTCGATTTTCTTTTCGGTCAGGCCTTTCATCTTATTAACTCCTTAAATATTTGCCTTTTCTAAAATATTTGAAAACATGAAATTTTATTTATTATTTTCTTTGGCATTTATTGATTTTATTTTTTCTTCGCCGCCCATTTTAGTTACTGAAACGGTTTTAGGGACTATGTTAAATTTTAATTTTATCTTTCTTGAATTAAATTTGGAAGCATTTTCGTCTGAATAACTTAGCCGGCCGTTTATGTCTGAAGGCGGCGAATAAAACGGCGAAGTGTCGCATACTTCAAATTCGACGCTCTGGTTTTTGCCGGGATCGGGCTTTCTGAATATATATTCAGGGAAAACGAAAATTTTCTGGCCGTCATTTTGCTTTTCTTTTAGCAGTTCTTCGGCGGCTGCGGGATCGTTTATTTTCCAGGTCACATAGCGCAGCGAGTCTTTAACGTTTTGATTTCCCATGGTGTAACCTGTCGCTATGCCGTGATAATAATCGCAGTTTTTTCCCGCGGCGCATTGATTTATATTATCATAGGCTATGACCTTAAATAAAAGCCTTACATCTTCCCCTATTGTCAGGGCGTTTTTAAATCTTTCGCGGTCGATTTCCGGCAGTGATTTCATTGCCGGCGAATTAGCGTCGCAGGAAAATTCCCATTGCGGTGTATTGTCTGAAAAAGGAGCCGTTGAGAGGTTGGAATTCGGCACCGTAAAGATATCGGTTTTATTTGTTTCCGTATTTGTCATAATTATGGCGGCGTTTGGCCTTCTATCGTCAAAAACATAAAGATTCGAATATAATTTGTGGGTGTTATATTTCAACTGGCCGAGTGTGGGCGGATTTAAGGCCGACACTGTTTTTAATAATCCGTTAAATACAGCGCTGCCGTTTAATATCGATTGGTCAGGAAGCGTCCAGTTTCCTGAAGAATCACATACCGCAAACGTTATTCGGAGCGCTTTTTCAGGCCGCGATTTGAATTCGGCCTGTGCGTTAGCGTCAAGCGCCTGGAACGCTGACATCGATGCGAAATGCACCGGCGCTTTTGAGCTGTCCTTCTCGCCAAGCTCCAGCGCTTCCTCAAGTCCGGCAACCGGTATTTTTATTATGTAGCCGACATTGTCGTCCGGCGTCTTTTTATTGGAAATATCAAATGCCTGAATTTGCCTGCCGGGAATTTTTGATATCTGAACCGGTTTCAGATATGAAAATTTTCCATTTTCTTTTGAAGAATCGAGCATTTCATAAATTGTGGAATCTAGTTCAAACGGGTCGTCGATTATGTTTTTTGACGGATTGTTGTAATCGTATGCTTTGTAATGTTCCTGATAGGTTTCGATTAATATAAATCCGTCTACGTTATTCAAGTTATGCCTTAACTTACTTTGCGGGCTTGCGCCGAATGGATTGTCGTCGATTACCGTTAACTCGATGTATTCAGGATTGTCCTGATATTTTCCGGTAAGGCCGTATCCCTTGATTGTATCGTTAAATTGGGAGATTTTATTTCCGCATGTAGCTGATAGCGACGATGGCGTGATTTTTACGTTATGCGGCGGCTCTACGTCGATTACGGTAAAAGAATATTGGCCGAATGCGGTATTAGTTATCGGTTGATTGAATATAGCTGCACCGTTCGGATCAAGCGCGGACCAGGTATAGGTCGCCGCGGCTATGACCACTGAATCGTCCATCGGATCAGTCGGCGTTTTGAAGACGTAACTTAATGTCGAAGAATCTATATTGCCGCTTGTACCTTCATTTTTTATGAGATTGGGAAAAGTTTTATTGATTGATATTTTTGTTCCGTCGAAATTTAAAATCATCCATTCCACGGAGTCTATTGATAAAATTTGCGCCCTGTAATTATTTTCTCCCGCGATTCCAAGCGCTTTTAATTTTTCCGCAAGAAGCTGATTTACTTCTTTTTCGATATCTGCTTTCTGTATTTGAAATGAATATAAATACCCCTGGTGAATAGGCGTATTGATATCAAAAATAGGCTTTATTTTTAATTCAGGAGACGCTTTATACAACGATTGCGATATTTGTTCGCCCGTAGAGGCGGCGTATGCCGGAATTATTGAATAAAGGCCGCAGTAAAAGTTAAATGATATGGCTGAAATTAATAATAAATTTAGTACGAATTTAGTGCTGAAATTATTTTCTCTCGACTTCCACGATTTGTGTGTATTCATTTTCTTTGCGCTGCCCGTTATTGTCATAAACCCAGCCCCTTATAGTCAATTCGACTGTTTGTTTATTATAAAGCTTTTGTTCTGAGACGGCAAGGACTTTTACTTTTTTTGCTTTAAATCCATGGCGGTACGGTGTCGTTCTTTCATCATTGGCATCAACGTCCGCGCCGCGGAGCTTTATGTCGTCCATAAACGCCACTATAAATTCATTGAGCGTACCCTTCATCGGCTCTTCTTTGGTACCAATCATTTGCGGATCGTTAAGCTTTGATTTCCTTTCACCCTCGTCAAGTGTTAAAAATTTCGGACCGGGATTATATTTCGAATCTTTTGGGTTAGGGTTGACCGTGCCTATCGCTAAAGAGAAGAATGGATTTTTTAATTGTGATATTGCAAGAGCATCATAACATTCAGTCGGAAGTAGCGAAAGTTTTAAAAGCGCCAGTTGAGCGCCGCCTTTGGCTAAAAAATAAGCCTTGCGCCTTTCGACATCCATCATGTTAATTCTCTTATTTGCAGTGTTTCTGTTAGTTAAAACGAATAAGAATAGCACGAAAATAAAAGACATTATTAAAACTATAGGAATTATAATGCCTTTGGAATTACTATTTATGAGATTACCGCATATCTTTTTGATTTTAAATCCGGTCATATTAACCGCCTTCATTCTTTACAAGCGTAAGGTTGGTTTTCATAGTAACGAATTCATAGCTTCTTTTTAAGTTCTTCTTGTCTTTCCATGAAATTTTTAATTTTATTTCCTTTATAAAATCTTTGTCTGCATGCCTCGTAATATCTTTTAATTTAAGATCAATCTTATTTTTCCATTTTTTATCGTCTTTTATTAAAGTGCTGATATCGTTTCCGGCTTCGGCGTATTCGGCTGTCGTCGTCTGTCTTTTTATATAAGGAGTTCTTCTGAAACTGAATTTTATGGTATCGCTTTTTATTGTATTTACTTCGATTTCAATGTCATATATTTGTCCTTTGATTTTTAGCTTATTATTCGCGGCGCCGTCTTCATCTGACATTCCTGAAATTTCGTCAAGATTGGTCATTGACGAATTGACGCTGTCGAAAGGCATATTATCCAGGAGCCTGTCTAAGATGCTCTGCGCTATGAGGCCAGCTGTATTTTCCATTTCAGTTGACGATGATTGTTTTAAAGTGTCGAATAGATAGCTGATCGAAGGAATGACGGCAAGCATAAAAAGCGCTATGCCGACCATTATTTCGGTAAGCGAAATGCCGCGGTTTGAACGGCCCGGGTGGTATATTGAGTTGAAATTATTATTCAGTCTGTTATTATTCATATAAATTTCCGGTTAAAATGTATTCGGAGCTGCGCTTACTGTAATTTGAGTCGATTTCGTAAAGGACTCAACTTTTCTGTCAATTACATTCGGCTTGACTTTTATTTCGATAGTAAAAAGTTCGTCGCGTTTAATTTCGGTCGCCGGTTTCATCGGTATGAATTTTACGCTTTCGACATCCCTTATCATAGCTTTTTCGCCGATTATTACCTTGCCTGCCGGAGGATTGAGGTTTGGAACGTCTTTTGGTTCGCCGTCCCATTCAAGAATGCTTTTTTCATAGCATAATTCTTTTTTTTCGTTAAGCCAGTATTTTACACTCTCGATAAGAGCCGGCTGATTGTCGTGCTTGGTTTCAAATCCTTTTTTTTGCGGACGTTTGCAAATTTTAAAGTTCATTATTTTATCGCCCGGGCCGGCGCCGTTTGCCGTAAGAAGTTTTTTATTATAATAAAAATCAAAGTTTTTATTGCTGTCTGCGGTTTTATAATAATTGTCGGGCACGACTGAAGTCAGCGGCGCCGCATGGGTCAGGTCTTCCTGCATCTGGCGGAATCCTATGCTTACTTCCTGATTCAGGTTCGCCATCCAGTTGCTTGCGTTGAATGTTTTTTGGCCCGATATGAATATTTTGAAAAGGGCAGCCAGAATTATCGCTAAAATTGCCGCAGCTACCATAATTTCAACTACCGTAAATGCTTTTTTATTTGCATTTGATAAATAATTAATTTTTTTATTTAATTTAGACATACCGCACCTTTATTTTTGACCCGGATTAAGCTGTACACGCCGGTTTTATTTTAATAATTTTTGAACGATGTTATCGCCTGTTCGATATCATCGAAAACATTTATTCTTTCATGTATCCTTGTTATTTTTAATACCACCATTATTGACGGGCGCGGTTTGATTAATATCAACCTGCCGCCTATTTCATTTATTTTTTGAAACAGCATTATTATGGTTGAAATTCCCATTGAATCTATAAATTCAAGGTTGCTCAAATCTATGCCGAAATAAACTTCACCTTTTTCGATTTCTTTCAAAATATATGATTGAAATTCCGAAGCTGTTAGAAGATCGATCGTCCCGAAAATTTTTACCAGGTTAAGTTTTTTATCGCTTTTTACGGCACCGGCGGTTTCTAAGTCTATGACCTCTGATTTTACGGAAAAATTTCCGAGCGATGTCGTTTTACCTTGTTTATTGCTGTTTTGTATATTCACAAACAACTCCTATTCGGCCGCAAGGCTTTTTTATTTTTTCACTATTATTTTTTTACTTAATTTAACTGTAGATAATATACTTTAATTAAGCTCTAATGTCAAGTATTCAAACATAATTCAGACATAAAATTGCCGCCGGTTTAAATATAAAAATTGTTTAAAACAACGCTTTGAGGATAAAAAATATTATTTTTATAAAAATAAGTTTCGGAGTCTCCGTTATAATTATGTCATTTTTTATTATAAATTAATTTTAATCACGCGCCTGGCGGCGACTGCTGTTACTTGGACATTGAAACATTGGCGTTTAAAAAAAATCGGCCTGGTTTGTTTATAAATTATCCCGGCCGATTTTTAGTATTTGTTTAATTATGATTTTTTACATTTTTTGTGCCATTACATTACAGCGCGCTTTTATGCCGTCGGTTACGGTCATATTTGTTGAAGTGCCCGCGGAGCGTCTGGCGTTACTCGATTTAGAAGAAAGCGTCACGTTGAGGTAAATTATAGCGTGGATTTCGTGTTCAGCGTAATCGGTGTTTAACTCCAATTTTGGTGATGGCGGGATTAATTCTGTTTTTATGGACACTCCGTCGACATAAGTTATAAGTTCGTCTTTTGTAATATCGGTTGGTTCCGGCGTTTGCGATTTTCTTTCATATTTTATAAAAGATTTTCCGTCCTGCTTGTGCCAGCTTATAGTTACCGTCGTTACGTTGCCAGGCGTCGTAGTAGGGGCCACGCCGGAACTGGCCATTATTACGCCGTCATCGGCGACCGCAGAGTTTTGATACTTAGGCGAGCATATCTTAAATTTTATTAACTCAACCGATCCGCCTTCTGACGGAGGGTTTACTACATGTGTACTTTCATTGTCTTCCTTGAATTTAAGATAAAAATCCTCGATGCCGGAAGGTTTTGTTTTTGGTTTTTTGTTCATTTCCGCCATAAAGTAGTCTCTGGCTTTAGTGACTGTCGGTTCGGTATTTCCGTATATTATCGTGCCGTCATTATATATTTTAGAAGGGTATGTGGCTTTTTCCATATCGTCCCTTATTTGTTTCAAGCCTTTGACAAGCTGGCGCTGTGTTTCGGATTTCCACCAGCCGACGTTAAATCCTGTCAGGGCTGAGTTTTGCATCTGATAGATGCCGGCGAACAGCAATGTAAAAATAGTTACAGCCACGAGCATTTCCACAACCGTGAACCCGTTTTTATTATTTATGCCGTTTTTTAGTTTAAGCGTTTTTATATTATTCATTTTTACCTCCTTTTTATTTACCGTATCAACCGAATTATTTTTTTGTGATGTAGCTTACATTAACGATTTTACGGTAAACAGAGGAGTATTGATAATTGCCGCCGTCGCCTTTTTTGGCGCTGTCACCCATCATATATGTATTTCCTGAGTCTTCCATTCCTTCAGATACCAATTCAATGCTGTCTATAAAGTTGTTGTTGTATTGTCCCAGAAGATTTATCTGCTTAACCATCGCTTCGCCTTTAAATGATGATTTATCAGAGGCATCGACATTGCAGAAATAACTCAGGTCGGTATTTATGTCAGGAAGCGGAGTACCTGATATTTTATTGGCGCCGACGCTTGTAGTTTTAAAGCCTACATAAAAATTGAGATAATCGTCGAGACCGTTATTTGGTTTTACAAGCGTGGTGGATATGTTAGGGATAAATTTTCTGATGTCATTGTCTGTAACGTCAGTTTCATTGACCCAGCCTTTTTTCCATCTTACGGCGTCATAAAATTCGGTCGGCAGTTCCCTGATTTTTAAAAGCGCGATCTGCGTTACGCCTTTAGCTAAAAATTGCGCACGCAGAGCTTCTTTTACCCTGAATTCGTCATTTCTGACGTTTTTATTTTTTTGGAATAAAGTAGTACAATAAATTAATAATAACGTACATACCGTTAAAGCGACTAATATTGCCATACCTTTTTTACTGTTTTTATAAAAATTTAATCTCATCTTTTCACCTTCTTTCGGCATAAGATCTTGAACTTAGTTTAATTGTCGAGATTTGCCTTGAATGTTGTCAGGGAGTAAGACTTTTCCTTGCCGACCTGTCCCCATTCGGCAACTAATGTTAATTTGAGAAGCTTGCCGTGTACCGTTATGCTTTTAACTACATCCGGAGCGGCTTCTGCCTTATTTTCGTAATACCTGAAAGTCTTGCTCATTTGTTCGACTTTGAGCCAGTACCTTATAGGTTCTTCCTGGCGCATTTCGTCGGCGTATTTCCAGGAACGTCCGTAGTTTATGCCGTCCTTGGGCGTATCTTTTGTGCTCTTTAATTCGCCGTCGAATACGGGTTTGTTCGGAGTTTTTGTATTGCCGCTGTCTATTATAGTGGTAAGGTCTAATATTTGCACGGAAGCGGTACTCGCAGGGCTGTTGCCATAAGCAGCGGTGATTATATCCTGATATCTTGTGTATTCGACCAGCGTATCAAGTATTCGCGTCGACTGGTGCATCATGTCTGAATATATCTCACCGATATTGGTTTCTTTTACGTTATTTGTCATTAAGGTCGCTACCGGTACTATTGCCATTGCTAAAATTACCATTCCAAGCATTATTTCAACAAGCGTAAAACCCATAAAATAATTTCGATAATTTAATAATAACATCTCTTTGCGGCGGGTTGGACGATTTTTTAACATATTTCACCTCGCTTTTTTGTTTATATATAAATAATAAATAAATCCCACTTTGATTATAGCATAAATTTCAAATTTATGTCAATTTTAGACTTACTAAGAGGTAAAAAAAAGACTGATAATAAAAAATTAACAGTCTTTTTTTGCCATCTATGATATTTAATTGATTTTCAGCGAAAACAGGCTCATAAGCCGGGTTCTGTTTAATCTGCCATCTATCTTGGGCCGGAATTGCTTCCGGATTCAAGCGGCCAACCCGGCGCATTTATGGAAAAGGCTGTCCATGCGCCCTATTAGGCCTTGCATCGTATGGGGTTTGCCACTGACTGCGTCGCCGCATTCAGAGTGAGCTCTTACCTCACTATTTCACCCTTACCGTTTTTACACGGCGGTATATTTTCTGTTGTACTTTCCTTAAGCGCTTGCGCGCCCACTGGCCGTTAGCCAGCATACTGCCTTTGGATGCCCGGACTTTCCTCACTTTTAACTTGTTAAAAGCGCGGCAGACCGGCCTGTTTTCGCTTTAATTATGGAACTTATATGACGATTTTTGTAAAACGCATGTAAATATTCCGGCAATTTATAATTTTTTAATATTCCTGCTTGTTAAAATCATAAGAAGCACTATTGACATTAAGTTCCCTGATAATTTTATTTATCGTCATCGTAATTTTTTTTACGGTATTCGCGCTTTTTTCGTCTGTAATAATTTTTGACTATATCTATTAACACCTCATAAAGGTGTGATAAATAAAAACTCCTCGCGTATGTTACGATTCTTGTCATGTTATAATAACCGCAGTGATTGCATTGTACTACCTCAATTACGAGGCCGGGTTTGTCATTTTCAGGGATTTCTATCGTTTCTTCAGTTATTTTCAAGTGATGATAGCATTTAGGGCAGCTTAATTTACCCTGAATTTTTCTGATGAGCAATATGATCATTATGATAATTATTAAACCGATATAAAAAAGTGGCGAGAATGAAATTTTTTTATTATTTCTTTCGTCTTCCTGTTTTCTGAGCTTTATCATTTCTTCGGTAAATTTCTGCTTGGTGTCTTCATCATGGATTTTTTTTGCGATAGCGGTTACGCCGTCGAGAACGCCGCGTCCTATAAGTTCATTCGCTTTGCCAAGCGCTTCAACCGCGGTGCCTTTCTTTGAAATATGTTCGCCGAAGATTTTATTTGCTTCGTTAAACATCGGGATTATAAATTCTTCAATTATTTTCTGTCCCTCAGCGAGCGGAAAAACAAATTGTGCGCGCGGCGACACGTCAAGGTTGATGACCCCTTTTTCCAGGTTAATTAAAATTATTATGGTTCCGGCGATTTCGGTATGCGCGGATTCGTAATTTTTAAGCAGACGGCTTGCGTACTCACTCGTGTCATAAGGTCTGGTATTGTTTAAGATTACTGACACTATGTCAATTTTTGTCTTTTCTGAAAGCTCCTGAGCTACTTTTTGAATGCTTGACTGAAATTCAGGGCTCAGCTTTTGCGTGTAATCGTTTACAAAACCGTTGATTTTAATGATGCCGGTTTCGTAAGTGATAAGGTAATACACATAACCGCCAAGCACAAGGGCAAGCGTAGCGAATGTTATTAATAAAAATTTATATAACTTTTGCATTTATTTTTTTATTCTCCGTTCTAACCGGACAAATTATTCTATAAAAATTATTCTCTGACAATTGGGGCAGAATGATACTTTAGTTTTCGGGCGCGAACTTGCGATAATACTTTCGGAGATTGTGAGGCGGCAGCCAGAACATACCTTGTGTTTTATTACTGAAACTGCCATACCGGCCTTGGTTTTAAATAAAGTATTGTATTTTTCGACAGAAGCAGTCGGAA
>Ga0116193_1003719_pt1 | contig 10905 bp, 9 predicted proteins | sample AD_UKC115_MetaG_FD_89892 | JGI IMG/M metagenome (GOLD analysis project Ga0116193, IMG submission 89892) | Active sludge microbial communities of municipal wastewater-treating anaerobic digesters from Hong Kong - AD_UKC115_MetaG | ecosystem: Engineered > Bioreactor > Anaerobic > Digestate | place...
ATCTGAATAGGAGTGTAGTCGTTCAGTCCGGTGATGTATTTATAACGTAGAATCTTCAGACAACGCGCTTCAATGGACTGCATGGTGAGGATTCCGGAGTCGAGTGCCTCTTTAATGGCTTGCAGGTTTTTCTTCGGAGAAGCCGGTTCGAGGAGAATGTCATTGCCTGCGAGAAGAGCCAAGACACAGGGATCGTCGGATTTCCCCGTCGTGGCGCCCTTCATCGCCAGCGCATCGGTAAAGCAGAGACCTTCAAAGCCCATCTGTTTCTGCAGTAGATCGGTCACGATGGCGGGAGAGAAAGAAGCAGGACGCGTCTTGGTGTCGTCGAGAGCTGGCACATACAGATGAGCTGTCATGACGCCCGCGAATCCTTCATTCACATAGCGCTTGAAAGGGACCAGTTCCACCTTTTCCAGCCGATCCTTGCTTTGTCGGATAGAAGGCAGCGTAAGATGAGAATCTTCGGACGTATCGCCATGACCGGGGAAATGTTTGGCTACGGAAATGACCCGTTCGCCTTCGATCCCTTCAGCATAGGCAATGCCTTTTTCAGCGACTTCGGAAGCATTCTCTCCGAAAGAGCGTATTCCGATAACCGGATTATCCATGTTGACATTGACATCCATATCCGGCGCGAAGTTGATCTGAATGCCCATCTCGTGACATTGTCTTCCGACTTCACGGCCATATTCTTCAAGCAGACGATTGTCTTCGATGGCTCCGAGCATCATATTCTTCGGGAAACGAGTCGTTCCGCTCAGTCTCATCGATAAACCCCATTCGCCGTCGAGCGCTATAAATAGAGGTACGCGCGAGGCTTTCTGTATTTTATTGGTCACCTGAGCCTGCGTCTCAGGTTCGCCCTTATGGAAAAGGACACCGCCGACTTTCATCTCCTGCACAAAGGACATCAGTCGCTGCATGTTGCGTGTATCGGTTGTCGGATCAGCAGCCACCATGAACAACTGCGCGATGCGTTCGTCTTCGCTCATCGAGTCGAAGACAGAATCCACCCAGTGATTCATAGCACTCTGATTTACTGTCCTGAGAAGACTTGGAATTTTTCGTGCTTGCACAGAGCAGAACGACAAGCAGCACAAGAATAGGATTAAACCCTTTTTCATCATCGATCATCAACTTTGAATAATAGGTCAAAATTAGGGAAAAAAGAGGAAAACGAGCAACATGAGTGAAAAATAAAGAAAAGAAAGTTTTGTAATCAGACAGAAAATAAGTTACTTTGCGACCGCTTTACGTAATCTCTGCCGGGATAATGAAGCCCGACATATTGCGTTTCAACAAATTAAAGTATAAACAAAATGGATTTAATTAAAGTAGCAGAGGAAGCATTCGCCACAGAAAAGGCGGAGTTCCCGAAATTTAAGAGCGGAGATACGATTACCGTCGCTTATCGTATCAAAGAGGGCAACAAGGAACGTATCCAGCAGTACAGAGGTGTTGTGATCCGTATCTCAGGACATGGAGACAAGAAACGTTTCACCGTTCGCAAGATGTCTGACAACGTTGGTGTTGAAAGAATCTTCCCGATGGATTCACCTTTCATCGACAGCATTCAGGTCAACAAGTTAGGTAGAGTACGTCGCGCTAAACTGTATTATCTGCGTCAGCTTACCGGAAAGAAAGCAAGAATCCGCGAAAAGAGACTGTAATCTCTTTTCCATTCGTCATACGAAGAGCCGTCCAAGATCAATTTCTCGGACGGCTCTTTGTGTTTCACCGATTTTTTAATGTGATTCATCGAAGTTTATCGCGCGTCTTTTCATAGAATATTTATCTTTGTTGACATAATATAATGTAAGAAATGTTCCAATCTAAGAATCACAATCTGTTGATAGGCTTCACGATTTCCGTCCTGCTCAGCCTTTTCGTCAACTTCTCGCTCTTAATGAGAAGTTATGAGGAATCAAGCAGGAACGTTCCGGCAATGGATTTCGGTCATTTCTTCCTCTATTTTTCTCTTCTTTGGTATTTCATCTTCGCATTTCTCCTTTTCATCATCAATATTCAGATGTACAGCATCGGCGAGCGGATCTTTCACAAGAAGGAATACAAGTCCACGCTGCTGGCTGTCGGTGTAAGTTTGCTCTTTGCCGTTGGCGTCTATTTGTCTTATCCCATTGCTCAACATGCCATCATCGAGGATCTTCTAGAGGAGGAGATTGTGTCAAGTCAATCGCAGTCGCAGTCTAGCAATTCTCAAACGGCGCGCAACGGATTTCCTCCCGGATCACTGATTCAGGAAGCACGTCACAATGGAGAAATGGGACCGAAAGAGGGAATGCCCGGACCGGAGATGATGGCGCCAAGGGCGGATCGACCGGGCCGGTTTAACGGAATGAAGCACCCGCCTATGAGTCCTGAACATATTCACGGACTCTTCACCAGTCCTTATCTTACAGAACATTCGTTTATTCTGCTTTCCATGATTCTTAGTGTCATGCTGTTCAGGCTTCTTCTTGGGAAACAGAAGATGCGGCTCGAATTTGAACAGCTCAAGACAGAGAAATTGCAGAATTCCTATAACGCGCTGATGGGCCAGATCAATCCGCATTTCTTCTTTAACTCGCTCAACGGACTGAACTCGCTCATCCGTGAAGGTGAACAGGACAAGACGCTTACCTATCTCGACGAACTTTCCAACGTGTTCCGCTACATCCTCCAGAGCAACAAGAAGGAGATGGTGACGCTGGCTGAGGAGTTGGAATTCGTTAGGGCTTACACTTATCTGCTGCAGGTGCGATACGAAGGGAAACTCTTCTTCAACATACAGGCCGATTCGCGTTATCTCCTTTGGTATATCCCGATTCTCAGCATTCTGCCTCTGATTGAGAACGCTGTCAAGCATAACGTCATCAGTAAACAGTATCCGCTGCAGATTGATATTTATACGACGAATGACGATGAACTAGTCATCTCCAACCACATCCAGCCGAAAGTGGAAGACACGCCGGGAAGCGGCATCGGTCTGAAGAATCTTTGGGGACGTTTCCAGATGCTGACCGGAAAAGATATCAAGATATCCGACCGTCAGGAATATTTTAAAGTCACATTGCCTTTATTGGCTCAACCCATTAACAGAGAAATATGAAAGCAGTCATCATTGAAGACGAAACGGTGGCCGTGAACAGTCTCAAGGCCGTTCTCGCACAGAATGCCGTTACACCGATAGAAGTGGTCGCCGAACTGGAGAGCATTGAGGAAAGTGTGGAGTATTTCAGCCATTGTGAAACGCCAGACATCATCTTCATGGACATTCATCTTGCCGACGGTTCGGCTTTTAAGATCTTTGAACATGTCGATATCAAAGCGCCCGTCATCTTCACCACGGCTTATGACGAATATGCGTTGCAGGCGTTCGAGGTGAATAGCATCGACTATCTTCTGAAACCTGTCACCGTCAGTGCACTGGAGCGTGCGTTGAACAAATTGCGTCATTTTAATCTCGAAGAGCGTGAAGCGCATATCCAGAACACGAACGACGCTTTTCATCCTAAGAACAATCTCAAGAGTCTGCTCATCATGCTCCCTGATAAGTTCTATCCGCTTCCTGTGGAGGATATCTACTATTTCTACACGTTGCAGGAGAAGGTGACCGCTTATACGGCCGACGGCAAGCAGCATCCTGTGGATCGTACGCTCGATGCGCTGAGTGAACAGCTTGATCCGAAGCTCTTCTTCCGGGCCAATCGACAATTCATCATCTCACGGAAAGCCATCAAAGATGTGGACCTTTGGTTTGGTAGCAGATTGGCTGTAAACCTCGTACTGCCAGTGCCAGAGCGAATTGTGATTAGTAAAATCAAATCACCATTTTTTAAGAAATGGATCTCATCCGAAGAGAGCTGAAGGCGATTCACCGATCCAAAACGGCTTTTCACGGCGTTTCAACTGTGTTAAAAGGCGATTCACCGTCAAAGATAGTTCACTTATCGCCCCTTAACCTTTGTTTACGGAATAATCCGGTTACTTTGTATCGTAATCAAAAAGGAATAAGGACCATGTTGAAATGTATCACTTTCGATGGAGACGCATCCACGCTGAATACGTTGATGGGTTATTTCGAGAAGCTCGACAGAGCACTCGCAGAAGTTCATGAGGTTCTGGATAAGGATCAGTTTGAACGTCCTATCTTCGTCAGAGAGGGAAGTAAGATCATCCGCCTTCGTTGCGAAGACATCCTCTTCCTGGAAGGTTATGGTGATTACGTGAAGATTCACCGTGTCAACGGTAAACCGCTCCTTTCACAGGTGAGCCTGAAGCGTTTCGAAGAGAATCTCGACGAGAAAAGCTTCTGTCGCGTCCATCGTTCCTATATCGTTGCACTGTCACACATTAACTATATAGAAAGAAAACGCATCCGTATTGAAAACGAATTGATTCCCATCAGCGATTCCTATCTACCCCAATTGATGGGTAAGCTGTCATTACAGGAATAATTCATCGTTCTCTCATCAAAACCTTAGCTTAGTTTCATAAACACTCTTGAATAATTTAGGTGTCGTGCTTCCTGTTCCATCTGTGAAGATTGAACTTGAGGCGCGACACTTGCTTTTAGGTGTCGATGACTTCGGGAATACCTTTAATACTTTTGAATGATTGTCGAGCTTTGTCGTATATACGGCTCTTGTCTTCCCATTTGTTTATCACATGGTGGGAATTTTGACAACGGAAGTTCCGTTGTCAAAATCTGGAAAATGGGTCCAATTTAACTCTTGTTTAGCTCTTTCCTGACGAAAATATACGGATTTTGACAACGGTATATCCGTTGTCAAAATAGATGCTTTTTGATACAGCCGTAACTGAGGAACAGTTTACCTTCTACGTTGTTTTTGTGGTTACAACTTCACTCTATACATACGTTCGCTCAGCGTATAGGTGATGGTGAATCCGGTAAGATTGCGTTTGAGAGCGGATTGATACTGGAGATGATCGTAGAAGAAGCCCAATGAGATCTGTCCGCCTTGAACGGGGAAACCCAGACCGCCGCTGATGCGCAGGCCGAGTCCTTCCTTGTCGTTGACCTTCATGTTGGGACGTGTAAAGGCCAGACCTCCACGATAGACAACGCGCTTCCATAATCCCGACGAACTATAACCGCCGGGCGTGTAAACGGTGCCGAGGCGCAGTTCCTGAGCGTTGCGGAATTTAACGTTGCTGACACCCGAAGTCAGCACACTGTAATCCCGATTGTAAAAGTCGGCGGCAAAGACATATTTCTTATAGGAAAGAGCAGCGCCGATACCGTAGTATTGAGGCAGATACTGATGTACATTGTTTTCATTGTAATTGGTCGAAGTGGATGTTCCTGTGACGGTCAGATCCGTTTCGAAGTTGACGCGCTGTTTGTAACTGTACACGGCGCCGATCGTCAATGCCATCTCCTTGGCAAGCTGGCGGGAATATTGCAAACCGAAATCGGCGTGGATTAGATGAGCATACATCTGCTTCTTTACAGTCATGGCACTCTGTGTCTCCGTTTCATAGATGTTGCCGAAGATATAACTGACATTGGCACCAATGGAGAGATTCGGCATCAGCATGAAGGCGTTGCTCAACGTGGCTTTCGACAAACCGCCGTCGCCTTCGAAGGTGCTTTTGTAATATTCCGTGGGCGAACCCTCGAGTTGTTGATTGGCTTTGAAATAATAGCCGACAAAGCTATACGGACTAACGCCGAATGCCGTGTACCAACGTTTCATGATTCGTCCACCAATCGAAAAGGTTGAGAAATTACCCGTGAATGCGTCATTGGAATTGCCGTGAGAAGCATAACTCTCGAACTTCGCAAAGGCAGAAGTCTCAGCGATGAGTTTCAGTGTGTCCATGCTTGTCAGTCCTGCAGGGTTTTCTGTGTTGATGCGCAGGTTCTCGCGCACGCCGAGCGCCGTTCCTGCCATGGCAGAGCTCAAACCAAAATGGCCGTCCGATGATTCACCGATTCCGTACATGGAATAGGGTGATGAGGTCATGATATTCTGTGCAGACGCGCTGGCGACGCACAAGATAAAGGCTATGCCGTATTTAATAACTTTCATATACTTTGTATGTTAGCTGCAACTTCAGTGGCATTTTTCCATGTTGGTCGTAGAAAGTAAGGTTTGAAAATTTGCGGGTGTAAGAGTTGTTGTTCAGAACCAGCTGTAAGTTGTGTTTATTGATGCCGAATGTTCCCATGTCTTCTCTCATGAACGTGGTGAGATCGAAGTAATAGTACGTATTCTGGCTGTAGGTTTCGTCTTTGACAAGTTTCCCTGCCTGGACCGTCGTACCTAGATAATCGGTGACCTGTTCCGTCACGACGTTGTTCTCGTCAGCGATATTCAGATAGATACTGTCCGGAAACTGGTTGAAGTCGGAATAGGTTCCGGGCACAGGATAAAGCTTCAGTATCGCAGATTCCACCTCGATCTGTTTTCCTGTCTGCATGAGATTGTTGATATAGGGGAATTCGAATCTGCAATACCAGCCGACACCGCCGAACAGCACGCCGTAGTTGTTCATCAGTTCGGAAGGAATCTCGATATGCTTCGAGTTGTACGACGAGAGGATCGTGCCGGAACGGTCGTAATCGTAATGGTTGAACTGCGTCTCCGTGTTCGCTTTGAAGAGAAACTCCTTTTCCGTAGAGAGTTCATCCTTCAGATGGTAGAAGAGTTGCATGCAGCAGGAGGAATCGGCAACGGAAAATCCCATGAGACATCCGTTTTCCGTCTCGCTCGGCACGATGGTAAGTCCTTTGAAATATTCTTCGAAGCGGTCTGTGTTGACCTCGACGCTGTTGCTCTCGAACTTTTCCAGCAGATCTTCGCCCAGTGCATCCGACAAACGGATCTCGAGCGTGTTCCCGCTTCCGGGTTTCGGCCTGAAACGATACGTAGCCAGCGGTGTCGGATCGTAGTTGAAATGGTTATAACTGTAAAGATAGTCATCTTCATTGAGCACTACCTTCTGAAGCAGCCGATGAATGGAAATCTGCTGATACTTGGTCGTGTCGCCGACGAACGTTCCGTTGTATTTTACTCTCAAAACCAGTGAATCCAGCTTGACCTCTTTGTCTGCGTCAGCTGTAAACGAAGGGCGTGAGAATGGGATATAAGCCGTGGAAGTCACGGAACCCCACAACGAATGGGTGTATTTCCCAACCAAAGCCACAGACTGCTCGGAAGTCTCCAAAGAATCCATCATAATAGATGTGACGTTCACCGTACACGTATCCACCATGATATTTCTGAAAGAAGACTCTATAAGATCCGTTCCATAGTCGTTATTCTCATCATAGCAAGATGAGAAAAGCGCCATGAAAATCGATAAACATCCTATAATAGATGAGGAAAAGATTCTTTTTCTTAACATTGATGCCATAGAATTTGCTGCAAAGGAGAGATAAAAAGAGGTATCAAACAATTGTAATCCGTGAACGGGCTTGATTCATCGGTCAACGGTTTCACCCGCCAGCTTAAGCAGTTCACGGAAGAATGGGGCAAATTGGTCGATTTGATTTGTCCGAGAATACAAACCACCTTTTATTTGCAACCGAAATGAAAAGCGAATCAATAACAGTAAAACTTCTATAGATAAGCACAAGAAAATTTTTTAACATGACACACAAAAAAATACTTGTATATTTTATTGCATTATTACCATTATTTGTCGTATCTTGCAGCAGTGATGATGATACCTTAATAGGAAAGTGGTATTCCGCGAACGATTTTGAAGGTCTGGCGCGCAGTGGCGCATCGTCCTTCACTATTGGCGATAAAGGCTATCTCGTTTGTGGATATGATGGAAAGAAACGTCTCTCCGACACATGGGAATATAATATTGATGGAGATTACTGGACTCAGAAAGCTGATTTCCCAGGCACGCCGCGTAATGCAGGTGTAGGTTTGGCAGTGGGCAGCAAAGGCTACTTCGGTACAGGATATGACGGTGAGAATTACTTGGGAGACTTCTGGGAATTCGATCCTTCAGCCAATACTTGGACTCAGAAAGCCGATTTTCCGGGTACAGCACGTTATTCAGCCGTTGCATTTGGATTGCAGAAAGGCTATGTGGGTTGCGGTTACGATGGAAACTACTTGAAAGATATGTATGCTTACACACCGTCAACCAATACATGGGAAAAAATCGTGAGCCTTGGAGGTACAAAGCGTATGGGCGCAACAAGCTTCATCATTAATAATATGGCTTACATTGTGGGCGGAATGAATAACAGCACGTATGTGGAGGATTTCTGGAAATTCGATGAATCGACAGGAACATGGACACAGTTGCGAGACATAGCCGATACTTCGGATGACGACTATGATGATGATTATAGCATCGTTCGTCAAAATGGTGTGGCTTTTGTGATCGATGGTTCAGCCTACTTTACTTGCGGTGAAAGCGGAAGTGTTCGCGATGACGTTTGGAAATATTATCCATCCACAGACCTTTGGGAAGAAGTTCATGCATTCAGTCACAGCGGAACTAGCAAGGCTCGTACTGAAACATGTGCATTCTCGACAGGATCACGCGGATTCGTAGTCACAGGACGAAGCAGTACGTATCGTTACGATGACATGTGGGAGTTCCATCCTACTGAGTATGATGATGACGACAATTGATAAACGATATGGGTGGTTGGCCGCAGGAATTGTAATCCTGGCCGTTGCGCTGATTGCCTTGTATCCACACCGAAAGACAGGCGAGTCTGTAGGTAAATTGGGAAACCAAAGAATTGAAGTGGTAACAGTACAGTTGCAGAATGGTTGGGGTTACAAGATTTTGTTGAACAAGAAGACGTTGATTTATCAACCCACCATTCCCGCAATTGACACGATAATGCCTTTCCCTGATGAGAAAAGCGCCCGAAAAGTCGGGAAACTTGTTGTGGAAAGAATAGCAGAAGGCAAAGACTTCTCTATTAGCAAAGAAGAAATTCAACATTCACTCTCTTATTAATTAAGGGCAATAGATTTTATACATGAAGGGCAAGCTGGCTATTGGTTAGTAGGCTTGCCCGTTTTTTTTGTCTTTTCTCGAACGATAGATCCGAAGCTTTTCTCTCCATTACGGATCTTTTTTCTTCGATTCATTGTGAGACGCTTCTTGTATGCCGATGAAAAAAAGTTTCAACCATGGTTAAAACTTTTTTCAACCATGGTTAAAAATTTCTGATACAGTAGTCAAAATAATATTCAACCATGGTTAAAAATTATCTTTATCCAAATGTACATCCTTCTTCATCTTGAATGGCATGCGAAAGAACCGTTTTCTTTCTATTTCGACTGTAATCTTCGGTCGATTTCAAAACCCATACGGCTGTTGTGATAAGGACAATTCCACGGACTGGCTTTCGGTTCGTCGAGGCGTGGCGTTCCGTCGGCGTTTACTGTACGGAACCATTCGCCATACGTTTTGTCTATCATTTGTGAGCGGATGAAGTTCCAGGTTGTTTTGGCTTGGTTGAGGTAACGCTTTTTTCCGGTTATTTGCCATGCATTGACGCAACCGACGACGGTTTCTGCTTGGCACCACCACGATGCGTCGTTGCGGATCTTCTCTTTGTTTCGTTCATACATCATATAACCGGCGGAAGTCATTCCCTCTTTCAACGCAGCGTCGGTCAATTCGATTGCTACTTTGTGGCAATGTCTCGTGATAGTTTTGTCGCCCAGCACGTCAGCCGCTTCTGTGAGCAGCCATCCTGTTTCAATATCGTGACCGTAAGAATCGATATCGTTGAGGTTCTTCCAATGGTCGTCAGCATAGAGAATCAGGTGATGCGTGCGGGCGTTATAGAGCTGATGCGTCAAAATGCCGATCAGTTTCACGAGGCGATTGCGTAGGCCTTCGTCTTTCCAAACCCTATATAAAGAGGTATAGGCTTCAAGTACGTGAATATGCGTGTTCATGGATTTCGATGCTTTGCCGTCGCCATCGTATCCATACTTGGCGGATTTGTTCCATTCCCGAGTGAATGATTCGATATAACCGTCGTTGACAGGATCTTTCACCTTCTGTTCCATTGTCTGATAGAGTTCGATAGCCTTTTGCAGACTTTCTTTGTTGTCGGTTGCACGGAAATGTTCGCTCAATCCGTAGATGGCGTATGCGCAACCGTACGTCTGTTTGTTGGAGTCACGAGGCGAACCATCGGCATTCAGCAGCCAGAAAACACCGCTATATTGTCTGTCAATGAAATGATCAATGAAGTATAGCTGCGCGCGGTCTGCCAGTTCTCGGTACGATTCGTCACCGTACATTCGGTAAGCGGTAGAGAAAGTCCAAAGAATGCGTGCATTGAGAACCACGCCTTTTTCGGCTTCAGCTACTGGCGAGCCGTCACGTTTCAGCGTGCCGTAAAATCCACCGGAAGGATCGACGCTGTATTTCATCCAGAAGGGCAGAATGTTTCCCTTCAGATCGCTGACAATCTCATCGTGCAGCGCTTTCTTATCGACATCTTGTGCATAAGAGGAAGCTATCAAGCAGGAAAGAAACAAAATGAATATGCGTTTGATCATAATAGTTACGTATTTAAAGCAAAGGTAGGAAAAAGCTATGACTTGCATCCGTCTCTCTTTTGCTTTTAAATCGTATCAGTAAACAGCAATAAAACGTTGAAATAAACATATTATCACCTCATTGTTTACAAACGCAACCTCTCCGATCGGTACATCTTTCATATATTTGCACAACTGAAAACACGAAATTTCAATCTATGCAAAGAAATCATCTCTTATGGATTGCTGCTGTTTCTTGTCTGCTCGGCGGAACAACTTTGCAAGCTCAGAACTTCTCTCTTACGCCTTCGGGCTATTTCATCAATCAAGGCGTGGATGTGATGGCGTTCGACGATATTTATCCTGAAGGTCATCAAGGTGGCGTTTGTATCAT
>Ga0116193_1003721_pt1 | contig 10901 bp, 6 predicted proteins | sample AD_UKC115_MetaG_FD_89892 | JGI IMG/M metagenome (GOLD analysis project Ga0116193, IMG submission 89892) | Active sludge microbial communities of municipal wastewater-treating anaerobic digesters from Hong Kong - AD_UKC115_MetaG | ecosystem: Engineered > Bioreactor > Anaerobic > Digestate | place...
ATAAGCAAAGGGTATTAAATAACAAAAGTCCTGCTGATAAAGTATTAGACTGGTTCCAGAAAGATAAAACTATCTTCAAGGATTCTTTTAATCCCTCATCCTACAACCTATCGTCCCCTGACAATTAGGTGATTGGATATAATAGAAAACCCGCGATAATTAAATATTAAAAAATTTTCTTTAATTTTTCATATTAGTAAAAAAATAAAATTTGCAAATTCAATGCAAGTAAGAAGAATTTTTCTACCTTTATCTCATTATTTTGTTATAGAATGAATTCTTTTGGGAGGAGTTCTTTGTTTTTGAGGTCTATTAGATGTGCTTTTAGTTGCATGCGGGCAAGTCTTAATCGTGCTGGTGGAAGGTCACCATATATTTTTGCAAACAATTCATCAAAGGATAATGCTCCTTCTTTTATATTTTGAAGTATTTTTTCTTCGCGCGACTTTCGGTGCTCAATTAGACGGTTTACTATGTGATTTCCAGATGTGAAAAATGAGGGTATTCCATGTCCAGGTATTAGTAAATCTATTTCTAATTTTGAAACCTTATAGAGTGAATCCATATATTCGCTCATGGAACCACCTCCATCAGGAATAATCACCACAGAACCTTCTGAAGTTATCAAATCTCCTGCAATAAATGTTTTTGTAGTTGTTTCATAATAACTTACATGCTCTTTAATATGCCCCGGAGTTGGAATAACATCAACAATCCATGGATTGTCATTTTTGCCTAAAATAAACCTATGTTTATTAGTGTCATAACAATCAATAGGTACAATTGTTTTCTTAAAAAAGTCAGTAGGAGTATATTTTGGGATATTAAAATGATTTGCTATAATTTCTAATCCGCTAGCATGGTCAATATGGTCATGAGTAATACATATTCCAACAAATCTCGAACCTAATTTGACAAAATTATCTAACCAATAAATCATTTCGTTTGTAGTTTCGGGTTCACCACAACCCGTATCAATTATAATCATCTCTTCTTTGCCAATAACAACCGAATTTACATTAGTGGAAAATGATAAGGGTGGAGCAGGTAAGGGGAATAAATGAATACCGGGACGTGGATGAAAATATGGATAAGCATTATCTTTCCATGGGATTTTTTTGAGATGATTGCAAGCCTCAGGTAAAGATAGTTTTTCAATGTGTTCTAATATATATGCCACAGGGGTTGAAAGGGATAGTTCTCCTTTATGCCAGTCGCTAAGAATTTGTCTGGGTGTGTCCCATCGGATTAAATCAACCTCGTCATTTTTTATATTCTCGATATGAGGATATGTAGGTTTCCATTCTATAAAGAAAAAATATGTTTCAAATCGTTGCGTTAAGCCTGGCGGTGTTATCCATGGTCCTGAAAATGGATAATCCTCTATATTAACCTCTATTGATAGCAACTTCTGAATTTCATAGAAATCTATTTTTTTGTTGTGCAATTTATCCCAAATTGTTTTTAATTCATTATTGTCTTTTATATTGAATGGGAAATATCCTGTTTCTTCAAGTGTTTCACGGATAGCCCCAATCAAAGCACTCTTCTCTTTCTCGTTTGTTGAACCATGCACCTCACATTTTTCATCACTTTCTTCAACTCTCCCACCGGGAAAGGCGTATTGCCCGGGTAAAAATTTCATCATTTTACTTCTGCGAATTACGAGAACTTCAACTTCGCCTTCATTATTCTTCCTCCATAATACACAGGTTCCTGCAAGTTTTGGGATTATTTTGCTCATTCTTTTGAACTCCAATCTATTAAATATCTTACAATCTTATTTTATAAACAAAATTTAGTTTAATCATTTATCCTTAAAATTAAGGAATTATAAATGTTTTTATCAAAGCGTTTTAGTAATTATGAGTTGTCTGGTGAAGTCAATCGTTTAGCAAAATTATACAAAGAATATGTTTCTACTCATAAAGAGTTGTTCGACCTGACTATTTCCAATCCAACACACGCTAATATTATATACCCTGCTGAGGAAATATTATCAACTTTTAATAATAATAAGTGTCTATCTTATGACCCTATTCCAAAAGGTTTGTATTCTGCTCGGAAGGCAATTTCTGACTATTACTTTTCACAAGGCTTTTCAGTTTCGCCAGATGATATTTTCCTTACCTCCGGAACATCTGAATCTTACTCCTATTTAATTAAATTGTTATGCAATCCCAGAGATGAAATATTAATCCCTGCACCATCCTATCCATTGCTGGATTTTATAGCAACATTAGAATCGGTTGAAGTTATTCCATATTATCTTGTAGAAACAGGGAATAGATGGCATTTCTCAATTGAGCAAATAATAAATCAGATTGGTAAAAGGACAAAGGTGTTATTGTTTATTCAGCCAAATAATCCGACAGGAAATATTTTATCTACGGGAGAAATAGAAGCCTTAATTTCTGTTGCGGAAAACTATAATCTTGCCATTATTATTGATGAAGTGTTTAGAGACTACTTGTTTTCAAATAAGACCCCACAACTTTTAAATTCTCCAAAAATCCCAATTTTTACCCTCAACGGAATATCTAAAACTCTTGCTTTGCCACAAATGAAGTTAGGATGGATTATCTGCTCCTGCCCAGATGCAATAAAACGAGAGATGTATGAGGCTCTGGAAATTATCGCAGATACTTATTTGTCTGTAAATACACCTGTTCAAATTGCATTGCCTGATTTATTTAATTATAAAGACATTATCCAACAAGAGGTTCAGACAAGAATACTTCATAATTTAGAGTTTGCAAAGAATAAAATAAGTGATTCTTCTGTGCTTACACCATATATTCCAGAAGGGGGCTGGTATCTTGTTCTGAAAATTAATGATAATTCGTTAGATGAAGAAGAAGTTGTGTGTAATTTGCTAATGAAAACAGGAGTATATGTTCACCCGGGTTCTATGTTCCGTTTTCCTGAGGGAAATCATTTAATTTTGAGTTTACTCGCTGAAGAAAAGATTTTTCAGGAAGGATTTAACAAAATTGTTCAGTTTTTTAATTAGTCGTTTGTCTTTTGACTTTGTTCAGGGAAGTAGGTTGACATGGCAAATTCTTCTTCAAATGTAGGGATAGTGGATAAGTCAATATGTTTTATACTTCTTGCAAGTTGTTCTGAAATATTTCGGACATCTTTATTCAGTAGTGCACATTTCGCACCGGCTAAACTCGTATTTCCAACAAAATGTATCTTTTCATCATTTATTTCATAAGGAATTATTCCTATAGACTTCAAACTTTTTTTATCTAAGTGATAACCAAAAGTGCCAGCAATATAAATATTTTCAATAGCACTCATTTTAATCTTTGCAGCATCAGTTAATAATTTTATTCCACATTTTATTGCTGCACATGCTAATTGAAGTTGTCGCACATCTTTTGCTGAAAGAAATATTTTTCTACCTTCATTTTCATTATTAAATACTTCAAAAATCACTTCTGAATTGCGGTTCTTTATTCTCTCTCTTATCTTTTGCGGGATATTTGATGAAATGTTTTCTTTTGATAGCATTCTTCCTGTAATATCAACTATGCCCAATTGGAGTAGGATTGCTAATAAATCTATCATGGCACTGCCACATAGTCCGATAGGTTCTACATTATCTATCGCCTGTATTTTTATATCTTCTCCGTCATAAATTATATGTTCAATTGCACCTGTTGCGGCTCTCATTCCACATTCTATCCGTGCACCTTCAAAGGCAGGACCCACTGCGGTAGAGGCTGCTAAAATTTGTTCATGATTTCCTAAAACAATCTCACCATTTGTGCCCAAATCAATAAACAAAAATGGCTCTTTTTTGTTAAACAGATTAAGTGCAATTAATCCTGCGATAATATCTCCACCAATAAAACCTCCAATTGATGGAAGAATATAGATTTGTCCGGTGGAATGTATATTAATGCCCAATTCCTCTGCGAACACTTTTATTGATGTATCAAAAACAGGGACAAATGGACACTCTCCCAGAGATTTAGGATTTACCCCAAGCAATAAATGTAGCATAGTTGTATTGCCTGCTATGACACCGTCATAAATAAATTGTTTTTTTATCCCTGCATCGTCAATCAATCGCTCTATAATATTGTTAATTCCTGTTATAACTTTTTTCTGTATAGTCTTTAAGTTATCTTCACTCTGAGTAACATAAGAAATTCTGCTTATGACATCATCACCGTATAATACTTGTGGATTGAGTTCAGACAGAGTGCATATACTTTCTCCTGAGGACAAATTTACTAATTCTATCCCAATTGAGGTAGTGCCAAGGTCAATGGCTACTCCGAATATATCTTCACACTCTTTTTCAGGTATCCAATCTAATATTTCCTCGTCATTGTAAATTAAAACCCCTGAGAAATTGGTTTCTCTCATTTTATCTGGTAATTGCTGGAATATTTTGATTGGGACATGCCTCTTACCTATTTTTTGGAATAATCGAGTCAAATAGGAACATGTATCATCAAAAGTAGGTTTTTCGAGGTGGAGTATTGTTTTTTGTATATATGGATTTAATGCAGTATTTATTTTTATCGTGTATGGTTTTGTAAATTGGAAGGATACTTTATTTGTATGTGTATATATAGGTGAGAGATAAACTACAATGTTTTCATTTATATTGAATTGACAGGAATGAACTAATAACTTCCCGGTTTCATTTTTTGTTATCGTGTCCATATTTTGGTAATATTCTATTTCTACTTTACATTTACCGCAGATTCCTTTCTTGCCACATGAGGAGGGAATCATAAATCCATGGTCATATAGAATATCGAGTAAATTGCTGCCTTTTTCAACCTTTATAGTTTTATTTATTGGCATTATCGTTACATATATATATTCCAAGGCACAATCCTTTGGTTGTTAGAACATAAAGTTTATGTTTTGTGTGATATTATAGATAAAAATGATTCGTTTTTATAAATTTTTTAATTTCAGGACATAATATGAATGGATTTTGGTATTTCTTACCTGCACAGGTCAGGTCAATTATATCGGCATGGATAAATGGTCCTGTTTTCCCAACTGTTTTACAAATAGAGCCCACGAACCGTTGCAATTTGAAGTGTATAATGTGTCCACATGGATGCAATAAGATTTCAGAGTATAGGGATTTGTCATTTCCGACACTGACAAAGATTATTGATGAGATTTATCAATACAAATATTTAAGGGGTGTCCATATTCAGGGTTTGGGAGAGCCTCTTTTATATCCTGATTTGCTTAATGCTATAAGGTTTTGTAAAGAGAAAAAATTGGAAACATATTTTAATTCTAACCTTACCCTTTTGTCTGATGAGGTTGCAGAGGAATTAGTTGAATTGCAACATGATAGGATTGCTGTTTCTATTGATAGTGTTGACCCAAACCTCTATCTCTGGATAAGACCAGGGGCTAAAAATCATTCACTTGATAGGGTATTAAAAAATATCGAGAAACTTGCAGAGATAAAGCGTAAACGAGGTTCAAAACATCCTATCATTGCTGTTTATACAATTCTACTTAAAAGCACGATTGCACAAATCCCTGACATGGTTAAAATATTAAAAGATAGTGGTGCTAATATGTTGTGTTTTCAACATTTGATTACTATTGGAATTCCTGATGATAAGGTTTTGCCTAATGGGAAACTTTTGAAAGATGAGTGTGCAATTGATATACCCGAAGAGGAGAAAAAAGAGGTTTTGGCAATGACGCGTTCGTTGAGTTCAGAAAACTTTGAAGTTATGCCGCCTCATGATTTAGATTATTATGATGAGAAATTACCACCTCACGAAGGCATAGTCACCTGTTTCGATTTATGGGAAAAACCAATGGTGTTATCTAATGGTGATTTTATGCCCTGTTGCTATACGGTTGGCTATTATCAATTTTTTATGGGGAATATTTATGAAACTGACTTTCAATCTATCTGGTTCAATGATAAATATAAAGAATTGAGGTGGCAACATGTGTCTGGAAAACTTAATCCTGTATGTTCTGAATGTAGCCAGTTATATCAAGTAGCACATCCGTCAATAAAATTATTTTTAGATAGTAAAATTGATAACTTCAAATTTTATCCCAATCCTTTTTTAGGAACACAAAAGTATTCATTTTATTAAAAGTGGACGACTATGCACATCTGCCATGTATATAAAGATATTTATCCACCTGTGGTTGGTGGAATAGAAAAGTTTATATCTTTATCTGTAAAGCATCAAAAACAATGGGCAAAAGTAACGGTTATTGTTTGCAGCCGAGGTTATAAAACTATACATAAAACTGAAGACAATGTTGATTATATCTATGTTGCAGAGTTAGGCAGAGTATTAAGTAGTCCTATCTCTCCTTTATTCCCATACTATTTGAAAAAAATTAATCCCGATTTGTTTGTCGTTCACTCTCCTAATCCCGTTGGTGAGATGTCTGTCATTTTAAGCAGGATGGGAAAGCCTTATGTTGTTCGTTATCACAGTGATGTGGTGCGACAAAAAATTACAATGAAATTTTACTCCTATATGTTTTATAATTTTTTAAAAAAGTCAAGTTTGATTATCCCTACAAGTGACATATATGCAAAAAGTTCACCGTTTTTAAGTCCATTTTTAGATAAATGTAAAACAGTTTCCCTTGGAATTGAAGTTAAAAAATTTGCTCAACCAGATTTTGATAAGGTCAATGAAATACAAAAGCGATTTGGTTCTACTTTTGTTTTCTTTTGTGGAGTTCATCGCTATTACAAAGGAATACACAACTTGATAAATAGTTCTCCTTACATATCAGTTCCTGTGGTTATTGCTGGTGATGGACCAGAAAGGGAGCAATTAGAAAAATTGGCAAAAAGTGTTTCAAAAGGGAATGTTCATTTTATAGGCAGATTGACAGATGAAGAATTAGTCCAATATTTACACGCATGTTCTATTTTTGTATTTCCATCAATTGCCAGGAGTGAAGCATTTGGTTTATCAATTATCGAGGCACACGCAGCGGGAAAACCTGTTATTGCGACAAAACTTGGCACAGGTGTAGAATGGGCAAACTTAGATGGAATTACTGGGATAAATGTCCCTCCCAATGATATTCAGGCTTTAGCCAATTCAATTCAATTCCTTATTGACCACCATGAAGTAAGAGAAATAATGGGTAAAACTGCAAAAGAACGAGTTAAATCCGAATTTGATATAGAAGTAACTTCAAAGCAAGAATTTGATTTGTATCGGAGTGTATTAAGTTAATGGATTTATTTTCTTTTATTTATTCCTTTGCGATATTTATTTCTTTTATACTCTCTCTATTCCTTACAGAGATATTCCGCCAATTTGCTATTTCTTACGGGATATTAGATTATCCTCACGGTAGGAAATCCCATACAACACCCACTCCTTTACTTGGTGGAGTAAGCATTTTCCTGACCTTCCATATCTCGCTATTCATTATTTTTCTGATATACCTGTTATCTTCTGATATGAGAGAAGCCCTACCGGGTAGTTCTGTATTTGACTTTTTAGGTTCAGGTTCTTTTCAAAAGGTTTTGGGTGTCCTTCTAGGTGGATTAGTCATTTTTATTTTAGGGCTCGTAGATGATATTACTGTTTTAAGCCCATGGGTTAAATTGTTTGGACAGATTGTTTCAGCAACTATTCTGGTCCTTTGTGGAATTAGGATTGAGATGTTCTATCTATCAAATTGGTTGTTGTCTTCTGGGATAACTATCCTCTGGGTTGTATTATTGACCAATTCTCTCAATTTGCTCGACAATATGGATGGACTGTGTGCAGGTGTATCTTTTATCTGTGCTATGGCATTCTTTTTCTGCATTCAACCTTATGACGAATTTTTAGTCCGTCTTCTACTAATGATTTTTGCAGGTAGTGTTGCTGGATTTTTATTCTATAATATTGCACCTGCAAAAATATTCATGGGCGACGCAGGCAGTATGTTTTGCGGTTTTTTCCTTGCTACTGTTAGTGTTATTGGGACTTTCCATTTAGAGGGGACACCATCAAGAGTAGCAATATTTGCTCCTGTTGTTATTTTAAGTATTCCTTTATTTGATACTTTTAGTGTAATATACTTACGCTGGAGAAGCGGTCAGCCTATCATGTTAGGTGATAAAAGGCATTTTTCACATCGTCTCGTAGAATTAGGCATGACCAAAAGACAGGCAGTTGAATTTATATGGTTGGTAAGCGTTATTACAGGAATTAGTGCTATATTTCTTCCCATGCTAAATTTCAAGTTTAGTTTTTTAATAGTTCTTCAAGTTTTAGGTATATATATTTTGATAGTATTACTAATGAATGCGCCAAAAAATGGCAAATAATCAAAACTGGTTAAATAATATGAAAAAGCAAAAAAAAGTGGTAAGAAGATTTTTCAAAGACAAAGACAACCAATTATCGTCTACGCTAAATACAATTAAAACTGATTTAGAATTAAGTGGACCATTTTTTGATATGCCATTAAAATATGTTGTCCTCATTGCTGTTCTAACAATTTTATTGGTCATTACTGTTTTTATACTTATGTATTTTAACCTTTTAGATGCATTCAAGCCCTGGTTTTTATCTCATTTTGACGAATTGAACTTTATAAGATATTCAAAGGGAAGCACAGATATTGGGATTCTATTAATTGCTCTTATCACTGTGACAGGGCTTGCGGTTATACATCCTGTATTGGGTATATGTGGTGTCACATTAACACGATGTTGGCTTGACGGATATACTTATCCAACCGATAATGTCTACTTTGTCTGGGCAATTATTTTAATCTCTATATCTTATGTGATTCACACATACTTAAAAAAACAATCATTAAAGATTGACATTCATACATCATTACTATTTTTGTTTGTCTTATTCCTAATCATTCTCCTACCTACTTCTTATCAAGTTGGAAAAAGTTATCGCTACCTTATGCTCTGGGCTTCTTATGCCTGTTTATTCTTCACTACTTATGGCAGTATCAAATCTACCTCTCATAAGAATATCTTAATCTGGGCTATTATTATAACATTAGGCTTACAGACCTGGTATGCCTTCTTTCATTTTCGATATGTTTTGCCATTTTTGAGAAAAAGTCTTTTGATGGACCCTGCTTTGCGAATAAAATTTTTTGGGACAACAGAACTTTCCAATGAACTTATTTATAGATTCAATATAAATCGTGCTTTTGGGACTATGCTATTTCCAAATGCTCTGGGTGGGTTTATTCTCCTCTTTTTACCGATATGTATCTATTTGACATATTGCTATCTATATTTACTCTTCAATGAGTGGCAAATAGAGAGTAACGGATTAAACAAAAATAATGAGCGTTGGATATTAGTGCAAACAGCGGCTATTTGGTTTATATCAACGATTTTTATCTATGCCACTGGATTATTTCCTATAACTTATTCTTTTGATACAAGTTCAAGCACAGATGTTTATCTGGCATGTGGTTTAGCAGGACTTGTAAGTCTAATTCCATCAGGACTGTTTGCCTGGATATGTATTAATAAAGGATACAACACAGGAAAATATTTTATTTTATCCCTTGTCCTTATAATTTGCTCTTTTTTTGGTATAACCTCTTTATGGTTAACTTATTCGAGAGGCTCGTGGTTAAGTTTAATCCTATCTATCTGTTTTGTTGTATTACTTTCAGTTTATTTCAAATTCTCCAAACAAAAGACAACAATAAAACTTGTATCACTTGCTATTTTTATCTTGATACTTTATTCCTTTTTTACTGCCTTTTCTATATCTACAAATAATGTGTTTGCAGAAAATACTCAACCTAATTTTTCTAATGAAAAAGGCAGCAATTCGTCTGCCGAATCCGGTAATGAGACTGCAAAAGAAATTTTAGAAACAGGTGTTGGTGTATCTTGGGAACACTTACGAGACCCATCATCATTTAGACTTCGCTGGAGTTATTGGAAAGTCGGGCTTAATATGTGGAAAAGTAATTTTCTTACAGGTGTAGGCTTAGGGAACTTTGCCCTTGCATATCCTCATTATCAGTATTTAGGTGCTGGTGATGTAAAAGAATGTCATAATGGATATTTGCAAATCTTATGTGAAACAGGCATAGTTGGGGGTATCTTCTTCCTTGCGTTTGTTATTACACTTCTATATAAAATTTGGAAAGGACTAAGAGATAAGAAAGGCAATTTTTATACAATAGCATGGAGCATAGGTATTCTGGGCTTTCTAATTCATGCCGGACTTGATATACATTTTTCGCATCCTTCATTAGTAACCTACTTTTTAATTGGGTTGTCACTCTTTCTGATAGAAATTCCCTCCCCAAAAAAAGCAGAAACGACTGAGGGAAATACCAAACCTAAATCTTTATTATTAACTATAAGTTTTGCCCTTGTCTTCATAATATTATTTGTTTTTTCAACACCACCTTATACAAGAGATTTGGTAAGGAGTAGAATGTCATTTTTCAATGTCGGAAAAGATACAGAAATTCCACTTGTATTAAAGACGATGAATTATGTTTTTACAGATGTATTGCAATATGCAATTAAAAATACAGATAAACAGCCTAAAATGTCTGCTACTGTCTTAAAATTCTTCTTTGTAGATTTAAACACCTTACGAAAATTTGGAAACTTATATGTGCCTGAGGGCAAAGGTAGTAATAAAGCAGTATTACTGCCAGAAGGAGAGCCTGTGCCCGAAAATGCTGTTCTGGTGGTTAAACAATCAGAAGCATGGATGTTTGTAAATCGTATTCGCAGGACAAGTATCAAGTATGCTAAAAATTATTTAGAAAATGTAGACAAAATTTTCCCATATCAAGAGGATATACCCAATTATATTAGTGAGATATATAAATTGGTATTCCTATACACAAGTCCCCAATATAATTCAGATGTTGTTGATGAGGCTCGGGAAGGCATGCTTCGCTGG
>Ga0116193_1003724_pt1 | contig 10897 bp, 8 predicted proteins | sample AD_UKC115_MetaG_FD_89892 | JGI IMG/M metagenome (GOLD analysis project Ga0116193, IMG submission 89892) | Active sludge microbial communities of municipal wastewater-treating anaerobic digesters from Hong Kong - AD_UKC115_MetaG | ecosystem: Engineered > Bioreactor > Anaerobic > Digestate | place...
CGTGCAGCCGGGCGTCGTGCAGGAGGACCTGCAGCGCGCCGCCGCCTTGCACGGCCTGCGGTTCGGACCGGATCCGTCATCGTCGTCGCGCTGCACCATCGGCGGGATGATCGGCAACAACGCCTGCGGCACACGTGCGCTCGGCTACGGCCGCACGAGCGACAACCTGCTGGGGCTGCGGGCGATCACCGGATCCGGGGTGCCCTGGGACGCGCCCGCGGTGCGCGACGGCCTCAGTGCGGTCACCCGGGCCGGGCTGGCGACCATCCGGACCGAGTTCGGCAGATTCGGCCGGCAGGTGTCGGGGTTCGCGCTGGAGAACCTGTTGCCCGAGAAGGGTTTCGGCGTACACCGGCTGCTGGCCGGGAGCGAGGGCACGCTGGCGGTCATCACCGAGGCCACCGTGCGACTGGTGTCCGAACCGGCCCACCGGGTACTGGTGGTGCTCGGCTACCCGGACATCGCCGCCGCTGGCGACGCGACACCGCAGGTCCTGACGTACGACCCGGTGGCCTGCGAGGGCATCGATTCCCGCATCGTCGACGTGGTGCGCGACCGTCGGGGCCCGGGCGCCGTGCCGCCGCTGCCGCGGGGTGCGGCGTGGCTGTTCGTGGAGCTCACCGGCGATGAGCCGGCCGAGCTATCGTCACGTGCGTCGGCACTCGGAACCGGCTGTGAGGCAGTCGAATCCATGGTAGTGACCGACACCGGCCAGGCGGGTGCACTGTGGCGGATCCGGGCCGACGGCGCCGGGCTGTCCAGCCGCAGCCCGGCGGGCCTGCCGGCGCATGCGGGTTGGGAGGACGCCGCGGTGCCCCCGGACCGGATGGGGGACTATCTGCGTGACTTCGACGCACTGATGACCGAATACGGCCTGACCGGCCTGCCGTACGGTCACTTCGGCGACGGCTGCCTGCACATCCGGATCGACTTTCCCCTGCAGAAGCCCAGCGGGACAACGGTTTTCCGGGAATTCCTGCTGGCCGCCGGGCACCTGGTGGCCGGTTACGGCGGTTCGCTGTCGGGTGAGCATGGCGACGGCCGGGCCCGGGGCGAACTGCTCCCGCTGATGTACTCGCCGGCGGCGCTGGCATTGTTCGCGGCCGTCAAGAATGTGGTCGATCCCGACAACATCCTCAACCCGGGTGTGATCGTCGATCCGCGTCCGCTGGACGCCGATCTGCGTGAGCCGGCCCCGGTGTGGCGCCGGGATCTGGCCTTCGCCTATCACGGCGACGGTGGGAACTTCACCCAGGCGGTGCACCGGTGCACCGGCGTCGGGAAGTGCCGGGCCGATAACACCGCCGCGGGCGGCGTGATGTGCCCGTCGTACCAGGCCACCCGGGAGGAGAAGGATTCGACCCGGGGCCGGGCCCGGGTGCTGCAGGAGATGATCAACGGAACCGCGGTCACCGGCGGGTGGCGTGCTCCGGAGGTGCACGACGCGCTGGATCTGTGCCTGTCCTGCAAGGGATGTCTCTCGGATTGCCCGACCGGAATCGATATGGCGGCCTACAAGGCCGAGGTGCTGTACCAGAGCTACCGGGGCCGGATGCGTCCGGCCGCGCACTACTCGCTGGGCCGGCTGCCGCGCTGGGCGGCCCTGGCCTCCCGGTTGCCGCGGGTGGCCAACGTCGCCACGGGTCTGCCGGGCGTGCGTGCGGCCGGAATGTCGATGGCCGGAGTGGATCCGCGCCGCAGCATTCCGCCGTTCGCGCGCAGGACATTCCGATCCTGGTTCCGCGGTCGTCCGGCGGCCCCCGGCGATCCGGTGCTGCTGTTCGTCGACACCTTCACCAACTACTTCACACCCGACGTCGGGGTGGCCACCGTCCGGGTGCTGGAGGCTGCCGGTTATTCACCCCGGCTGACCGACCGCCAGCAGTGCTGCGGGCTGACCTGGATATCGACCGGGCAACTGGATGCGGCCCGCAAGATCCTGGGCCGCACCGTGACCGCCCTGGCCGGTTCGGTCCCGATCGTCGGCATGGAGCCCTCCTGCACGGCAGTGCTGCGTTCCGATGCCGCCGAGTTGTTGCCGGCGCCGGGTGCGGCGGAGGCCCTGGCGGTCGCCGAGCGCACCCGGACCCTGGCCGAGCTGCTGGTCGAGCGGGGCTGGGAACCGCCCGCCCTGGACGGTACTTCGGTTGTGGCCCAACCGCATTGCCATCATCACGCGGTGATGGGGTGGGGTGCCGACGAGCAACTGCTGCGGTCGGCGGGTGCGACGGTGCAGCGCCTGGGCGGCTGCTGCGGGCTGGCCGGGAACTTCGGCGTCGAGAAGGGGCACTACGAGGTGTCGGTGGCCGTCGCCGATCAGCAGCTGCGTCCCGCGGTGGCCGCCGCGCCGGCCGACACCGAGATCCTGGCCGACGGCTTCTCCTGCCGCACCCAGCTGGCCGATCTGACCGACCGGCGCGGCCGGCACCTGGCCCAGCTGCTGGCCGACGGGCTATGAGATCGCGTCGATGACCCAGGCCGACAACAGCGGGGCGCGTAGGAAAGCGTGGTCGGTCAGCCCGAGCCGACGCAGCAGCATCTGCATGCGCAGGATGCAACAGCCCATCCGGATCATCGAGAACATCTCGTACCACTCCAGGCCCCGCAGCGGCCGACCGATCATCTCTTCGTAGCGTTCGATCACTCGGGCGCGGCTGTCGAAGCCGGGTAGCTCCGGATCAGCCTGCATCCCTTGGGATTCCAGCATCTGCCGCCGGGTGGCCAGCCACCAGCCGAGGTCGGCCTCGGCCGGGCAGACACAGGCCTGCTCCCAGTCGATTACTCCCACGATGGTTCCGGTGTCATCACAGATGGTGTTGGACAACCGGGCATCCCCCCAGCTGACCGCCAGCGGCCCGGCATCAGTGGGCTGGTTGCGTTCCAACCAGCCGAAGGCGCGGATCATCAGCTCGGGTGCATCATTGTCGGTGGCCCAATCGAGATATTCGCGCCACCAACCCAATTCGCCCGCGGTGCCCACTCCCTGGCTGCGTTGCAACCACGGGGCCTCGGCGACGGGAACCCGCTGCAGTGCCGCCAGGGTGTCCAGGAAGCCGTCGTGCAGACGCCGCTGCACCTGCGGCCCGGCGTCGTGCAGCCAGCCCCGGCTGGCGTAGGTCATATCGGAATGCGTGTGACCGGTGATCCGTGGCATCACCATGAATCGGGACCCGATCCACCCGCTGTCGGGCTCGTAGTGGATCGGTGACGGGGTGGCAATGCCATAGCCGTGCAACAGTTCCTGCGTCCTGGTCTGGCCCGCCAGGTCATACTCGTCGAAGATGCCGCCACCGGCCGGCGGAATACGGATGACGTACTCGGATGTCGAGCCGTCCCTGCCGGCGCTGAACACCAACGACTCGCTGGACCAGCCGGAGGCCTTGTTGGCTGCCCGCAGCTCGGACAGTTCGACGTCCGGCTGGCCCAACCGCTCGCCGAACCAGGCGGTGAGCTGGGTGCGGGTCTCGACGAGGTCGCGCTGGGCGAGGGAAATGCCGGCCATGCCGGTTACTTTACGTCAGAACCTCCGTATGTAACATGACCGGCGTGACTGATTCTTCGGCGGCGCCGCACCACGTGGCCTTCGGACCGTTGGATGATCCGCGCCGGCCGCTGGCCGTCCTGGTGCACGGCTTCCCGGACACCCCGCACACCTGGCGGCACCTGGGCCCGCAGCTGGTGGCCGACGGATATCGCGTGGTGGCGCCCTGGCTGCCCGGCTACCTGGACCCGGGCGCCGGCGCCGTGACCGTCGGCACCTACGTCCACCGGATCCTGGAGCTGTACCGGGAACTCGGGGGCGATGAACGGGCGCTGCTGATCGGACACGATTGGGGCGCCAACGCCGGCTACGGCGTGGTGAACCGTGAACCGGCCGCGTTCTCGCGGTTCATCGCCCTGGCAGTGCCCCCGACCGCGGCGCTGGGGGCCGGCCTGTTCAGTTACCCGCAGTTGCGGCGGTCGTTCTACGTCTGGTTCATCCAGCAGGTGGGTCTGGCCGAACCGGCCCTGCTGGCCGAGGGCTTCTGGGAACAGCTGTGGGCCGACTGGTCACCGGGCTACGACGCCCACGACGACCTCGCCGAACTGCGCCGGCACGTCACCGCCGAGACCATCGCCGGTGTGATCAACCCCTACCGGGCCAACTTCCACCCCGAACTCAACGATCCGCGGTTCGCCGACGAGGCCGTCGCCGCGCTCTGCCCGCCGACGGTGCCCACCCTGTATCTGCACGGCGCGGACGACGGCGCGATCGGAGCCGAGCTGCTCACCGACGTCCAAAACCACTTGCCGGCAGCCGGTTCGGCATTCGAATTGGTCGATGGTGCCGGACACTTCCTGCACCTCGAACGTCCCGATGAGGTCGCGGGGCTGATCCGGGCCTGGCTCGCTTAGATCGCGGAGCGCGCCGCGATCCGCTCGGCGCTGACCGTGCTCCTCACGAAACCGACGAACGGGTTAGACCGTCTCGGGCGAATCCGCCCGTTCGTCCGTTTCGGCGTATGTTGGCCTGGCGCGGGTCCAGCCCGGCCGCCAGCCGCAACTCGGCCAGGAAATCTTCCGGACTGCCGGCCTGGACCAGGTAGTGGCACACCGCGATCCGCACCACGGCGGCCGCCGCGATGTCCGAGTTGGAGCCGGGGATCACCCGTGCGATCCGCTCGTGCATGATCGGGAGGACCCGCTTCATCTGACTCAGTACGTGCTCGGGTTCGATGTCCACGATCGATCCCAGGGAATAGGAATCCTGGAAGTCGACGACGAACCGCAGCGCGGCATCCAGTCGCGCGGGGCCGTCCAGTCCGGCCATCGCCTTGGCGATCCCGGCGTCGAAGTTGTCCTGCTCGTACAGGGCGAACGCATTGAGCAGGCCCTCGCGTGACCCGAAGTAGCGGTACAGCGTGGGCCGTGACACCTTGGCCTCCGCGGCGACATCCGAGAGCTGCAGATTGCGATGCCCGCTGCGGGCGAACACGACGTGGGTGGCGTCCAGGATGCGCCGACGCGTCGACGGTTCCAGATCGCCGATCGCCATTCGAGATCACCACCCAATCGAGTCATAGTGCTTTACATGTATAGCCCATAATGTCACACTGGGGCGGTCCGTGTCTTGGGTCGAGCGCGGTAGGAAGAAGGGGCGCGGCGATGACGGATCTGGTGATCCGAAAGATCCCGTGGGAGTTCGACGCCGACGTCCCGTTCCGTTGGCAGCCCGCAAACCCGAACTTCGGAATCTTCTGCAACGCTTTCACATTCATCGCGGTGCCGTTCGAGAAGTACATCATCGCCTCGCTGCGCCAGGCCCAGGACCGGCTCGACCAGGACCCCGCCGTGGCCGCGGAGGCCGAGGCCTTCCTGCGGCAGGAAGCGCAACACGCGGCGGCCCACCGCAAGCACATGCTGGCGCTGATCAAGCGTTACCCGGAGCTCGAAGAGTGTTACCAGGAAACCGTCGCCTCCTACGACCGGCTGTTGGCAGCGCACCCGGTCGAGTATCACGCGGCGTACGTCGCGAACCTGGAGGCGACGTTCACGCCGCTGTTCAAGGTGTTCCTGGACAATCGGCAGTCCATGTTCGATGGTGGCGAGCCACGGGTGGCCGCGCTGATGATGTGGCATTTCGTGGAGGAGATCGAGCACCGCAGTTCGGGATTGATCCTCTACCGCCACCTGTGCCCGAACCCGTTGTACCGCACCAAGCAGTTCCGATCCACGTTCCGCCACACCTCCGAGATCGCCGCCAATATCGCCCGGGCGTTCGACCGGCACATCCCGTTCGAGGACCGCGGCGCATCGGCCGAAGCCCTCATGTCGCCGGCACTGCTGGTCGATGAGCTGAAGTTCCGTGGTCCCGGTGGTGCGGGCCGCCGCGCCCGGGCAGGCGGTGTGCCCACGCTGTTCGAAGCGGTGCCGACGGCCGATCTGACGAAAATGCTCTGGCGGCTGACGCTTTCGCAGCTACCCAACCACGATCCGGCGAATCAGCCGCTGCCGCCCTGGGCCGACACCTGGATGCAGGAGTACGACCGGGGTGCTGACATGACCCGTTTCGTCGGCACGCTGCCGGCCGACCGAGAGGACTGACCGACACGTGCTGTCGACCAACTACGGCGATCTGGTGCCGGAGGACGAGTTGTTGACCCATCAGATCGTCGACACCTTCGCGACCGTGAGCCAATCCGATCCGTCCTGGACCGAGAAGATCTGGACCATCGCGCACGCCAGGGACAACTCGCTGCAACTGGTGCTCGGGGTCGGCAAGTACACCAATCGCGGCGTGTTCGACGGCGCCGCCGGGGTGTGCCGAGGCACCGAACAGTGGACCGTGCGAGCGGGCCGCCGGCTGGCCAGTGATCCGTCGACCGCGGACGTGGGACCCGTGCACTACCGGGTGGTCGAGCCGCTGAAGTCAATTCGCGTCAGCCTGGACCGCAATGAGCACGCGCCCATCGCGTTCGACGTCACCATGACGGGGGATTTCCCCGCGGCACTGGAGGATCCGTGGCCGGATCGCAGTCCCGACGGCTACCGGGTGACGCACAACGTGCTGCGGTATCACCAGGTGGGAACCGCGGAGGGCTGGGTCGAACTGAACGGTGAGCGCACCGAGGTCACCAGTGAGAACTGGATCTCCATCCGGGACCACTCCTGGGGCATTCGGCCCGGTGTGGGCAAGCCGATCCCGGGCCTGCCGCGGCGGGGCCGGCACCGGATCAACCAGATGTTCATGACCTGGCTGCCCATGACGTTGACCCGTCCGGACGGTTCGCGGTACTCGCTGTTCGTGTTCCGCCAGGAGGAGCGCGGCGACGGGTACAGCGAGATCCGTTGCCAGGCCGAGGAACAGAACGACGACGGCACCTGCCGGCGGTTCTCCGACGTCATCCAGGATCTGCATTTCCGGGATGACAACCGGCGGTTCACCGAGGGCACCCTGACGCTGGTGGGTGGCGACGGCACCCAACGACCGCTGCGCCTGACCGCGGCCGGACCCGGTGGATTCCATCTCGGCACCGCCGGATACTACGGCTGGAACGACTGGGTGTACGGCGAGTGGGTGGGCGAGCTGAAGGTCGAGGGCAATCACGTCGCCGACTGTGACAGCCCGGAGAATGCCCGCAAGCTGCATCAGCTGCGCGATCTGCTGGTGCGGGTCGAGGATCCGGTCGGTGGGGGCGTCGGACTGGGCAACCTGGAATCATTCGCGCTCGGTGCCGTACCGGAACTTGGCCTGACAGAGGAGAATTCGTTCCTGTGACCCTGTTGCATCACGCTGGCATCTGTGTCTCCGATATGGCGGAGTCGCTACGCTTCTACGTCGACGGCGTCGGGTTGGAGGTCCTGGTCGACACGGTGCTCCCGGCCGATCTGCACCCGCTGCTGGGTGTGCACACCGCCTCGGTGCGCACGGTGTTCCTGGGCGACCCGGCCAACAGCTACGCCGGCATCGTCGAACTGCTCGATCTCGGGGTGCCGGAACTGGTCTCGGCCCCGGCCCAGTCCGGTCTGCCGGCCCGCGGGGTCTTCCTGCTGTCGGTCCAGGTGGACGTCACGGCCACCCTCGCGCGGCTCGCCGGACTGGGGCTCGGTGGAACGCCGCGCACCATGCCGACGCCCGACGGGGGACAGGCCGCCACCGTCGTCGACCCGGACGGGGTGATGGTGGAACTGCTGAACCGGGGCCGGCTGTCGCTGATGAAGGACTAGGTCGCGCCGACTTCTGCGTCAGGGTCGTCGCCTGGCCCGGCGAGCAACCAAGGCGCAGAACTCGGCGTGGTCCGACTAGCGCTCCCGCTCGGCCGCCAACGCTGAACGGTTGACCTTCGTGGCGGCGCTGCGTGGGATCGCATCGATGAACTCCACCGTCTTGGGCACCTTGTACCCGGCCAATCGGCCTTTGGCGAAGACGATCACGTCCTGTGCGCTCGGCGGGGTAGTCGGTTCGCTGGGCTCCACGATGGCGTGCACGCGGCGACCCCATTGTTCGTCGGCCAACCCGATCACCACCACATCGGCGATTCCCGGATGGTCGATCAGCGCAGATTCCACCTCGGCCGGAAAGACATTCGCACCGCCCGAGACGATCATGTCGGTGCGCCGGTCGGCAATATAGAGGTAGCCCTCGGCGTCGAGGTGCCCGAGGTCGCCGGCCGAGGTGAAGCCGTCGGCGGTGGTCGGCAATGGGGCGGCGCCGCCGATATAGCGGTATCCGCCCGTCATCGGCGCACGCAGATAGATCTCGCCGAATTCGCCCGGCCCCAGCGGGTTTCCGTGATCGTCGGTGATGCGGATCTCGGTATCGCGGAATCCCCGCCCGACGCTGCCGGGACGCTCGAGCCATTCATCACCGCGCAATGCGGCCAGACCGAGGTTCTCGGTCATCCCATAGGCCATCACCACCTGCTGCGGGCTGAGTAGTTCGAACCAGCGGCGCAGCAGCGTCTGGGGCATGACGGCCGCGCCCTGCAGGATCCACACCACGCTCGACAGGTCGCGGGACTCGACCCCGGGCACATCGGCGATGCGCGCCAGCATGGTCGGGGTGGCGGTGAAATTGGTGATCCGGTGGCGTTCGATGGCGTCCAGCACCTGGCCGGCGTCGAACTTCTCGAGGACGATCAACCGGTCGCCGCCCAGCAGGTAGTTGAGCGTCCCGAAACCGTTGGTGTGGTACATCGGCGCGGGCACCAGGATGATCTGCGGGGTATCGACGGGCGTCCATTGCGCCATGAACGGCTCCGCCTTCTCCACGGTCCACAGCGCCGGCGCGGTGTTGAGGATTATCTTCGGCAGGCCCGTGGAACCCGAGCTGCAGATGCCGTTGACCGCCGGGGACACAATGTCGGGCAGAGCGGAATCGTCTAGCGTCGCCGCCGTCGCGGCCAGTTCGGCGACGTTGTCCTCGGTGAGGACGAACGCCGGGGAGATCACCTCGAGCAGACGCTCCTGCTCCCAATCCGGCAGGTCCCAGCGCATCGGGATCGGTACCGCGCCGATCTTCCAGGTGGCCAGAGCGGCGGCGACGAGCTCTACCGAGTTCGGGACCGACAGTGCGACAAAGGATTCCGGTGTGGCTCCGGAGGACTGCAGGGCCCGGGCCCATTGATTGGCCAGCCGCTCGAGCGCATCCCAGCTCAGTGTCACCTCGCCGCGGTCTCGCCCGATCACCGTCAGCGCCGGGCCCAACGGATCGGTCTCGGCGCGGATGGTGAGTTGGCGGCCGTAGGGCACGCCCTCCTCGGGGTCAGGAGTCACCAGCGCGCCTCCGAACCTCGAGCGGAACCACCGGCGGCCGGGCCGACGGCCCGCGGACCACGGCGTTCAACCGGATCTCCGGCAGATCCACCGCTGGCGCGACGGTGTCCAACCAGGCAACCGCCTCGGCCACATCGTGCGCGGTGATGGCGTACATCTCGAACGGAACATCCTGCAGCATCTCGGTTTCCACCGGCCCCGGGGTGACGATGTTGACATTGATGCCATCCCGGTCGACCTCCAGCGCCAGCGCACGGGCGAACGCATTCATCCCAGCCTTGGCGGCCGAGTAGGCGGTGCGTCCCGGCATCGGCTCGTGGGCGGCCGACGACGACAGGAAGATGAATCGCGATCCGGGCCGCATCAGCGGCAGGGCGGCGTGGGTCACCACGAAGCAGGAATCCAGGTTGGCCGATATGGTGGTGCGCCACTGCTCGAACGTCTGCTTTCGGGCATACGTCCCGCCCAGCACACCGCCGGCGTGGACCAGGAGGTCGACGTGGCCCAATTCGGCCAGCGCACTGGCGAATCCGACCGGATCGGACGCATCGGCCACCAAGGTGCGCGCACCGATCTCCGCGCCGGCGGCCCGCAACTGCTCCTCCCGACGGGCCATCAGGACGACGTCGTAGCCGCGTTCGACCAGGGCGGCGCCGCAGGTCTTCCCGATACCGCCACTGCCGCCGACGATCACGGCATTGCGCACGGTCACCGAATTACGCGCACGGGGACGTTGTGCCAGCCGATGACGTTCGACATTGCGACCCGCTTCAGGCCGTCGTGGCGGATCTCGTAGCGCGGCATGAAATCCAGCATCCGGTCGAGCGCGGCAATGCACTCCATCCGGGCCAGTGCGGCACCCAGACAGCTGTGCTCGCCGTAGCCCAGGCCGAGGTTCTGCGCTGCGCCCCGGTCGCGGGTGATGTCGAAGGTGTCCGCGTGCGGGAACGCCCGCTCGTCGCGGTTGGCCGCTCCCACGCAGATCATCACCGCGTTGCCGGCGGGGATGGTCTGCCCGTGCAGCTCGGCATCTTCGAGCGTGTATCGCACCAGGTACTGGGCGGGTGCCTCCCAACGCAGCAGTTCTTCGACGGCGGCGGGGATCAGGCTCCGGTCGTCCAACAGCATCTGCCACTGTTCGGGGTGTTCGGCGAAGGTGACCGCGGCGTTGCCGACCAGCTTGGTGACCGTCTCGGCGCCGGCGCCACCGAGCATCGAGGCGAACGCGGTGATCTCGACGTCATCGAGCCGGGTCATCTGACCGTCGCCGCGGTCGACCTCGGCGGCAATCAGATCGCTGATCATGTCGTCCTGCGGCTGCGCTCGGCGCTCGGTGATGATGTTGAAGTACATCAGGCCGGTTTCGATGGCGGCCGCCATCCCGGCCTCGGGCATCTCGATCTTCCCGTATTCGCGTTCCAGGGACTTATCGAGCAGCAGCCGGACCTGTTGGCGCAATTCCGGTGGGACACCGAGCATCTGGGTGATGACCTCGACCGGGAACAGGGCCGCGAAGTCCTGCACCACGTCGAAGTCATCCGGGTCGGCGGCCGAGAGATAACGGTCGATCTGGGTCATGACGGTCTGGCGCTGACGCTCGATGGCCCGCGGGGTGAACACCTTGTTGACCAGACTGCGCATC
>Ga0116193_1003728_pt1 | contig 10891 bp, 7 predicted proteins | sample AD_UKC115_MetaG_FD_89892 | JGI IMG/M metagenome (GOLD analysis project Ga0116193, IMG submission 89892) | Active sludge microbial communities of municipal wastewater-treating anaerobic digesters from Hong Kong - AD_UKC115_MetaG | ecosystem: Engineered > Bioreactor > Anaerobic > Digestate | place...
AAAATTGTTTGGTTCGATAACAATCAGAACGACATCGGAACGGTCCAAAGCGCGTTTTGTGCGTTCAATACGTTGTTCGGAGAGAAGCGAAACATCATCGATGCCAGCAGTATCGAGCAAATTAACCGGACCTATTGGCAGAAGTTCCATTGATTTTTCGACAACGTCGGTGGTTGTACCGGGAACAGATGAAGTGATTGCGACATCTTGATTTGCGAGCATATTCAGCACGCTTGATTTGCCGACATTAGTGCGGCCAAAAATTCCGATGTGAAGGCGAAGAGCCTTTGGTGCAGTTTGCATAATACTACCGGGCTAATACAACAAATTGTGTTCTGCGGTTTTTTGCACGTCCTTCTTCTGTTGCATTGGAAGCAACAGGCTTAGCAAAACCAAATCCACGATAACGCAATCGGCTGGGTTCCACACCACGGGCAACAATTGCATCATATACGGCTTTTGCTCTGTTTTCCGAAAGTTGCAAATTATATTCCTGAGTGCCGACGTTATCGGTGTGCCCCTGAATTTCCAGACGCAATCGGGGACGGGTTAGCATTGCATCAACTATTTCTTCGATGATAGGAATTGCGTCCTGCTTTAAATCCCATTTATTGAAATCGAACAGAATAGGGCGAACGAATTCATCTCCGACATCCTTCCACAAATCAGAAGTGTCGTATTCACCCATAGCAATAAGGCTATCGGAGCGATTTGGCAGGTTCAGGTAGCTAAATACAGTGTGCCAGCCCCAATATTTTGGTGGCTTGTATGTAACTAAGTAATAATAGCGAAGGCTGTTGTAGATATCGCGGAAAACATTAATCATTTGTTCCCTGGAATACACTTTATAGAATTTTCCGCCGGTGTAGCCTGCGAGCATTTTCATTTCTTCATCTTTTGTGTAGCCGAAAGCAACGCAAAAGATATTAACGTTGCGTTCTTTTGCAGCTTTAATGATTTCGCCGACTTCTTTTTTGGAGTAGTTTTCGTCGCCATCGGTGAACAGGACAAGCACACGCGGAGTTGTTCGGTCTGTGCCATCGAATAGCTCGATGCTATTGAATACAGCTTCGCGAATGCCGCTAAACAAACCAAAGCCTTGCTTGCGTTTAGCACGGAACAAGTTCAAAATTGTAGAGGTATCACGGCTGAAAGGCACTTTTACGTCGAAATCTTTATTGAAAGTAGCAATTGCAATTTGGTCGAACGGGAATTTAAGTTTCACAAATATTTCTGCACCTTGATGAATTGCCCCCATAATCGGGTCCATCGAACCGCTATAATCAACAGTAAGAACAATGTTGTAAGGTATGGAATCGAGTGCCCCGAACTCACGGACGTTAAAATCGGGGACTTCAACATCTCTTGTATTATAGACTTTGCCGAGAGTTTCGCGTAAACGGACAAAATAGTTTTCCTCAGACTTTTTGTATGGCTTAGCCATCTGAGTAATAAACCGTCCAAGTGAATCATAGACGCGGGTATAGAGCTTCACCGTATCGGGATATTTATCAATTTCTATACGGAAAATATCGTAGATAATCTGGTTGGAGTTTGCCGAATCAATTGGGATAGTGGAAGTAATATAAATAGGTTTTTGAGCTGTATCGAGCGGGTCGTCTATAGATTTAATAAAATCGAAATCTGTCGGGCGATACGAGCGACACGCCGAAACAATCGAGACAGCAATCAGCAACAAAAGAAATTTATTTTTCATTTTTCCCCAAAAGCATATACCAAGTAAAGAACGCAGTGCTAACTCCTAAAAATTCTGGAAGCAATATCGCGAGCTTTCTGACGGTGTTCTTCCTTTACGTGAATGGCAACAACAGCAAGAGCACTGAGCATCATAGCAAGGTCGTCCGAAAAACCGAGCATAGGAGCAAAGTCTGGTATTGCATCAACAGGAGTAATAAAATAACCGAGTGCACCTAAAATTACTGCTTTTGCCCAGTTCGGAGTTTCGCCATCACGAAATGAAAAGAAAAGCTGAAGAGCAGTTTCGACAAGTTTCCGGCCGGCGCGATACCAGCTGGACTCGATTTTGCTTTCTAACTTTTCTTGTGTAAGTTCTAATTCATTTACTTCTTGATTTTCCATACCCAACTCACTTTATTGAATTTTGAAGACTATTAAGCAGCTAAAATATTGCTAATCTGCATTTTCTTCGAACTTTGCCTTGCAATGTGGGCAATGCAGGTATTTTTCGAAGCCGGAAGCAACTTTTTTGTAACGCACTTCAAGATAGTAGTTGCCGCACTCGGGGCATTCTTTGGCAACCGGTTCGTAATTTGTAATATAATTGCATTTGGGATAAGTCGAGCAACCCCAGAATTTTTTCTTAGATTTAGGGCTGTATTTTTCAACAAGATGTCCTTCTTTGCAAGCGGGGCAAGCAACGCTGGAGCTTATTGGTTTTGTTCCGTCGCATTTCGGGTAATTTGTGCAACCGTAGAAACTACCATACCTGCCTTTTCTGATTGCCATAGGACTGCCACATTTATCGCAAGTAACTCCTTCGGCAATAACGGGTTTTGTTTCTTTCTTCAAGGACTTGGTGAAAGTGCAATCGGGATAGCGTGAGCAAGCCAAAAAGCGACCACGTCTGCTAACTTTTATCACCATCGGGGCACCGCACTCATCGCAAAGGACGTCAGTTTCGTTACGATCAGCCTCTGCGAGAGCTTTGCTAAATGGTTCGTAGAATTCGGTCAGAACCTGAACGTAAGTGCTTTTGCCTTCGGCGATTGTGTCGAGCTCTTCTTCCATTTTTGCAGTGAATTCTACGTTAAAAATATCGGGGAAATTGCTTACTAATATTTCGTTAACATCTTTGCCCAATTCGGTTGGAGAAAAAGCTTTACCCGATTTTTCAACATACTTGCGTTCGAGCAGAGTCGAGACAATTTGAGCATAAGTGCTTGGACGACCTATGCCTAATTCGTCGAGTTCTTTCACCAGACTTGCTTCGTTGTATCTTGCGGGCGGTTTAGTAAACGATTGTTTTGCTTCAGTTTCAAGAAGTTCCACATTTTTATTTTTTGCAATATTTTTCGGAAGCAGGGCATCGTGTTCTTCGTCTTTGTCTGTATTGTCCTGAGTATCCTGATATACAGTCATAAATCCATCGAATTTCACTATTGTGCCGGTTGCACGGAAGAGGAAACTACCACCTTCGATCGAGACAACAGTTTGTTCCAAAAGAGCAGATTCCATCTGCGACGCAATAAACCTATTATATATTAATCTGTAAAGTTTTGCCTGGTCTTTGCTCAGGTGTTTTTCGGCAATTTGCGGAGTAATCCCGACAGAGGTCGGACGGATTGCTTCGTGGGCATCCTGAACATTTGCAGATTTAGTCGAAAAAATATTTGGCGAATCAGGCAAATATTGTTTTCCGTAAGATTTTTCGATAAACTGACGAACCGAGGCAATTGCTTCAGGACTTATCCGAACGGAGTCTGTACGCATATAGGTAATCAAACCGATTTGCCCTTCGTCGCCGAAAGAAACGCCTTCGTAGAGTTGTTGAGCGATTTGCATTGTTTTCTTGTTGGCAAAACCAAGTTTGCGTGAGGCTTCTTGTTGCAGTGTGCTTGTAGTAAACGGAGCAGATGATTTTTTCCTGACCTGAGTTGTCTTAATATCAGAAATAACGAACTGATTTTGTTTTATTTCTGCAATTAGTTGTTCGGCTTGCTCTTTGTTTCGAATAAAATGAAGTTTGGAAAGCTTTGCCTGAATTTTTTTCGTTTCTTCGTCGGTTTTGCCTTCGGCAGAGCCATCAGGATTTTTGATTGATTTATTGTGAAATGCAATAAGCTTTGCCTGAAATAGCGAAGAGCCCTCGAAAGTGAAATCGCCGAAAATATTCCAATATTCAATTGGCTTGAAAGACTGAATTTCCTGCTCGCGTTCGCAAATCAGGCGTAGTGCAACCGATTGCACACGACCAGCCGACAAAGGATCGGTAGTTTTCGAAATCATCGCTTTGGAAACAAACGGCGACACCTGAAAACCAATGAGCCTATCCATCACACGGCGAGCCTGTTGCGAATCGACCATACGTTCATCTATTTGGCGAGGCTGGGAAATACCTTTTTCGATACCGGATTTTGTAATTTCATTAAACACAATACGCTTAATATTATTATTTATGGGCTTGATTTCCTCGGCTATATGCCAGGCAATTGCTTCGCCTTCGCGGTCGGGGTCGGTAGCAATAAGCACTTCCGAAGCTTTTTCGGCAGTAGCTTTTATTTTATTAATAACTTTCGACTTTCCGGAAATAACAACATATTTGGGAGCAAAGCCTTGTTTAATGTCAATTCCAAGATTAAATTTGCTCAAATCTTTGATATGACCAACTGATGCTTCGACAATGAAGTCTTTGCCCAAATACTTATTTATAGTTTTCGATTTGGTAGCCGATTCAACAATAACAAGTTTTTTCTTAGCCATAATTTTTCATCTGAAATAAAAAATAATGATAAATTAAAGAGTTTATTGTTTTAAATCAAACAAATATAATAAAGTGCGTTTAAAATTATTAAAATTATTTTAACAAAAGGAGCACAAAATCTGTTATAATCTTGTCAGTTCAGTGTTTTTGAGGATTTGCCAAATTTTATTTCTAATTCATTTGAAATTTCTAATAACTTAATATTTACAGATTAATTTCGCTATATCTATTTGTTCAATTTTAGAGGAAGAGAGTGTGAGAACATTTATTAAACGCAATTTTATGCTTACATTAGCATTATTCGCTTTTATCCTAAATTCCTGCACCGAAGCAAAATCTACAACTGAACCAACAGACGAATACCTAATTAAAATCTCAATATTTTCTGACCCGCATTTCTACGACAACTCGCTTGGAACCAGCGGCGAGGCATTCGAAAACTATTTAGCATCAGACAGAAAAATGATTGCCGAGAGCGAAGCAATTATGAAATCAATTGTCAATATGATTTCGAAGGACGATTCTAAAATTGTAATTGTAACGGGCGATCTGACAAAAGATGGCGAGCTGAAAAGTCACCAACTTTTCGTTTCGTATCTGAAACAACTGAAAGACAAAGGTAAAAAAATATTTGTCGTTCCGGGCAACCACGATATTGAAAATCCAGCCTCATATTCTTATACTGGTTCTGCACCGGTAAAAGTGCCGAATGTAAGTGCAGAACAGTATAAATCCATATATGCCGATTATGGATACAAGAACGCAATTGCCACAGACCCAAACGGTTCGCTCTCCTACATTGCTGAACCGGTTGATGGAGTATGGCTGTTTTGCTTAGACGCTTGCCGTTGGAAAGACAATGCTGGAAAGCCCCATTCGGTTACCGGCGGAGTGTTCAGCGCAGCAACATTTAACTGGATAAAGGAAAAGCTAACGGAAGGAAAGCAAAAGAAAAAATTAATGATAGGTGCAATACACCATAACGTCGTCGAGCACTTTGTCGGACAGAAAATGCTTTTCGGCGAATACGTAATAGATAACTGGGAACAGGTTGCAAAAACATTTGCAGAGAACGGATTAAGCGTAATTTTTTCGGGACATCATCACGCACAGGATGCCAGAATTTACCGTTCAGGAGGGAATTTTATGGTTGATTTGCAAACAAGTTCATCAGTTACATGGCCCTGTGCTATTCGAAGAGTAAGCATAGATAATAATCGGGTGATGCAGGTTTCGTCTGAGAAAATTACAAGCATCAATTATGATACGAAAGGACGTTCTTTTCAGGAATATGCACTTCATAATTTTACAGACGGGCTTTCTATGATTATCCAATCGTATTTGAAACAAATGGGGTTGCCAGACGAGGCGGTTTCAATGCTTCTGCCAATAGTTTTAGAAGCATACAAAGCGTATTCACACGGGAACGAAGACCAATTTTATACTCAAGATATTCAAATGAGAATCGCTCAGGCAAAAGCAGCTATGGGTTCCAATCCGCAACTTGCCGGGTTGCTTATGCTTATGGAAGGAATGTTTCAGGATCTTGATCCAGACGATTATAATTTTACACTTGATTTAAAGACCGGGGAAATCGGCAAGAAATTTGTAGAAGTAACAAAATAAATTTAGAATTAAACTTGTTAAAATAACAAAGGCTGGCAAAAATGCCAGCCTTTGTTGTTTATATTCAGAAGAATTATTCAACGCAGTCAAGCAAAATTTCTGCAATATCGCGAACGGCAACGTTTTCTGCGTCTTTGGCTTTTGTTCCGTCGGTGATCATAGTTGTGCAGAACGGGCAATTAACAGCAATTTGCGAGCAACCTGTCGAGAGCAGTTCTTCGGCGCGTTCGATATTTACGCGTTTGCCTTCGGTTTCTTCCATAAACATTTGAGCACCGCCGGCACCACAACAGAATCCACGATCGCCACTGCGAGCAACTTCGCTGATTTCGTATCCAGCTTTGTTGAGCAGTGTTCGGGGTTTGTCGTAAATTTCGTTGTACCGTCCCAAGTAACAAGAATCGTGATAAGCAATTTGTTTTGCATTGCCGTTTGGTTTCAGTTTCAATTTACCTTCGTTAATCAAATTCAGTAAGAATTCGGTATGATGAACAACTTCGTATTTGCCACCGAAATCAGGATATTCGTTTTTCAAAGTATTGAAGCAGTGAGGGCAAATGGTAACAATCTTTTTAACGTTGTAGCGGTTCAAAGTTTCGATATTAGCTTTTACAAGCATATCGGCTAAATATTCATTGCCGGCGCGGCGGGCAACATCGCCGGTGCATTGCTCTTCGGTTCCTAAAATTGCAAAGTTAATTCCGGCTTTTTGCATAAGGGTAGCAAAAGCACGGGAGATTTTAATAGCACGATCGTCGTAGCTACCGGCGCAGCCAACCCAGAAAAGAATGTCGAATTCGGGGTGTTCGGCTGCCTGACGGATGCCAAGATCTTCTGCCCAGCGAGCTCTTTCGGATTGCGAGAATGACCAGGGAGTTGCATTGGTTTCTAAGTTGCCAAATGCATTTTGCAGAAGCGACGGGAAATTAGCTTCCATCATAACAAGCGAGCGACGCATATCGATAATTGCGGGGACGTGTTCGATCATCACAGGGCATTCCTGTGTACAGGCACCGCAAGTGGTGCATTGCCAAAGTGCTTCGACGTCTTCGTAATCACCAACAAATTTTTTATCGAGAACGGCTTGCTCTTCGGGCGAAATTTCTGCATTTTCTTTTTGTTTTTTCAGCAAAATCGGAGCAACATCGAAAGTGCGATGACGTATTTGCATAATAATTTCGCGCGGGTCTAATTTCTTGCCGGTTGTGTTTGCAGGGCAAACGCTTGTGCAACGCCCGCAGTGTGTGCAGGTATATCCGTCTAACAACTGTTTCCAGGTAAGGTCTTCAATATCGACAACACCGAATTTTTCAACACCTTCGGCTTCAAAATTTATTGGTTTTAGTTTATTGACAGGCGAGAGCGAACCCAAAAACACGTTCGGAACTGACGTCAAAACGTGAAGATGCTTGGAATAGGGCAGATAATTCATAAAAGCAAAGATGAAAAGAATATGCACCCAGAATGCAATTTCGTGAATTGTCGAAGCAGAATTTGGTGAAAAAAGCGGTGCAATAGCTGCGGAAATCGGACGGAAAGCATTGCTTGCGTCTGTGCTTGTAAGTATTGCAGTTGCATTTTCAATCAACAGGGAGCTTACGATAACAAAAATCATCATCAGGATAAAGCCAGCTTCGAGTTGCTCGCCTTCAACCTGTAAACGCTTTACTTTCATCACATATCGGCGGAGCAAAGCCCACACCACAGCAATAATTATCAGCACACAGAACAAGTCAATGAAGAATGTAATTGCAGAAAAAACCGGACCGAGAAAATTGTAGAAATGGTGAATCCCAAAGCCGGTGAAAACCGAATTCGAAGCGGCAAACAGCAAAATAAGGAATCCCCAGAATATCCAGGCGTGAATTGTTCCACCACTTGATTCACGCAAAATCTTAGTCTGAAAAATAGCTACTTTCAGAGTAAGCCAAATACGTTTGGCAATGTTGTCTGTTCTGTTTTCCGGTTGCCCGAGCCTGAGGTAGCCTATCAGGCGAACAACATTTTTGGTGAAAAAACCAAATGCTGCTAAAAAGATTAGAATAAAGATTAAATTTTTTAAACCAAACTCCATACTTCTCACAATAATTTTTTAGACAAAAACATAAAAAGCAAAAATAAAGTAAATTTAAGTTATTGCAAAATAAAGAATTATTAGGATGGACTAAGAAAATAATTTTTTGATTAAACCTTTTTAAAAATTTAAAGTCAAATGTATGTAATTTGTTTCACAAACACAGAATGGAGAAAAAATGAAATCAAAAACATTGATTATCGCGGCAGCAATATTATTAGCGGTAATTTTCCCAATGCAGGACCTGCTTGCTCAACGCGGTGGTTTTGGCGGACGTGGCAAAGGTGGTAACTGCGGTGCAAACTGCCCAAATCCGGAGCAACGCAAACAAATGCGTGAGTATTGCCAAAATGAAATGCTCCCAAAACTTGAAGAACTCAAAAAAGATCTCGACAGCCGCCTGAATAAAACTGAACTCGAAAAGCTCAATAATCTTCGCAAGCGCGCAGCTGAACTTCGCGAGGAAGGAATGAAAAAACGTGCAGAAAGACCTCAAGCAAACCGCGATAGCAGACCAAGCTACGAAGAACGCCAGAAATTCCGTGCCGAAATGGAGGAACACCGCCAGAAAATGCAATCAATATTCGATGAAGTAGATAAAATCATCAAAAACAACAATTGGATTTTGCAGGACATTGAACCAAAATTAGAAAAAATCCAGCCAGAACGCCCGAATTTCAAAAATAACAATCAACGTCGTCCTAATGCACCAGATTTTGGACAAAATCCAGATGGAATGAGAATGCACAGAGGATTTGATATTGAAAGATTTATGCTTTGGGATGGAAGCAACTTCTTTGAACAAGCTGAAAAATTCCGTCAGGACGCTAATTTGGGCACTGTTTCGAACTATCCAAATCCATTTTCTAACCAAACAACAATTGCTATCAATGCCATTAAAGAGCAAAATGCTCACATAAATCTATATGATATCAACGGTGAATTTGTAGCAGAAATCTACAAAGGAAAATTGAATAAGGGCAAAAACGAAATTCAGTTTTCGGCAAGCTCAGTGAAAAATCTGAAACCGGGAACTTACCTATATATTATTTCCTTCGACGATGGCAAAAAATTAGAAGGCAAGATGATATACTCCAAATAACAGGCAAACAGCATAAACAAACTGAATGGCTGCCCCAAAATTCGAAGGGCAGCCATTTTTTTTGCAAGCAATTAACAGATTAATTTTTTGGAAAATGGCTACAAGGAAAAGCAGACGAAAAATTATACGAATTAGGGGCGTATTGCTCGACGCCCCTAATTTTATTGCGAGAAATGCTTTGAGGTGATGTATATCACAGGGCAAGCCGTACGAAGTCGGCTTATTCTTCCTTCCATTTTTCTACAAGATTAGCGTATTTGTTGCAAATAGAGACGGCAGTTTCGTAGTCGTCGGCTTCGCCGTAAACTGTGAAAATAGGTCTCTCTTTCGATGGTAGGAGCAAAGCACAGTTATTTCCGTCGAAAATTTTCACTCCTTCGACCAACTGGCGTTGCATTCCTTCTGAATGTTCCATAGCGTGCCGCATCACAGTGCCTTTGGCATTCCAGGGAACGCTTACATCTTTGCTATAGACAAACCGTTGAGGTATTTTTTCGTCGAGAGTGGATATTTTGCAATTAGTTTGGGCAAGCATTTCGAGAATTTTTCCAAGCGAATACATCCCATCGGAAGCAAAAAGGAAATCGCGGAAAATGAACCCACCCCATACACCACCAACAAACAAGACGCCGTCGTCCAAAGTGGCATCCATCATTGCTGAGTGCGAATTTTTGATGCGGACAACTTCCACATTGTAATCCTTAGCAATTTGTTCGATTTCCTGCGGAGCAACAATAGAAACAGCAATTTTGTAAGGTTCGCGATGGCGGTTTGTTTCGAGAAAGAGCTTGGTAACAATCGAAAGCAGTCGCATCGGGTGGTACCAGGTTCCTCTTTCGTCAATTATAGAGATTTTTTCTGCGCCGGATTCAATTCTAAAACCGAGTTCATAGCCGAGCGAACGCATAATTTTGCCTGTTTCGTCTGTAGTGGAATGCTGGGAAAGCGGGTCGGGATGAAACATTGTAGAATCGACGTAATTATTCAATGAAATTGCTTCCACCCGAAGCTTGCCCAGCAAGCTCGGAAGAATAGTAGAAGCAAGTCCGTAGGAATAATCTACCAATAATTTATATTTACGATTTTTGATTAATTCAACATCGAGCGAATCAAGGAAACGATTAATGTAAATTTCGTTAGTTCTTTCGGGATACGAGATTTTACCAATTTGCGAATAATGGACGCGTTTAATATCCTCGCCAAAGAAGAAACGTTCTATCTTTTTTGCCATATTAATAGAGATGTCTCTGCCATCTTTGTTGAAGATTATAATATCAGTTTGGTCGGGGTCGCGAGGCGAACGCCTTACGTGAAGTCCGCCATCGTAGCGTCCTGTTCGCAATTCCTGACGGGTTTGGGGAATAGAAGTGGTCTGCAGGTCGCTGATGTTTACTCCAACAGATGCAAGCCCGGCTGTAATAGAGCGTTTCATAATTCGCGAGATATTCGACGGATCGCGGGAAGCGAGCAACCGAGCCTTTGTACCAAAAGCAAGCCCCAACGCGGCACCTAATTTCGTTCCAAAATCGGGGTGTATTTCAATATTCGAGACACCAGAAATGCGAGCATCAGTAAAAATCTCGCGTTGCCATTTTTCTTCCTGAATTAACGAGAACGAAACCGAAGC
>Ga0116193_1003729_pt1 | contig 10890 bp, 9 predicted proteins | sample AD_UKC115_MetaG_FD_89892 | JGI IMG/M metagenome (GOLD analysis project Ga0116193, IMG submission 89892) | Active sludge microbial communities of municipal wastewater-treating anaerobic digesters from Hong Kong - AD_UKC115_MetaG | ecosystem: Engineered > Bioreactor > Anaerobic > Digestate | place...
AGTTAGATCAACAAAACTTACATCTGTTACCATTTGTCCTGGATTTGTGAAAACAGTTTTTAAATTGTTATTAACAAGTAATCCTTGTGAATCAAATAGAGTGGCAAGATTTTGTGAATTTGTAATAATCATTGTTCCATTCTGTGTGTTTACCCCAAAACTAATTTTGATTTTAGTTTTTTCAGGAGCTTTAGCATCACTAAATGGAGGATTGTATACTACTTGGTAAAAAGTATTTCCATTAATATTTAGAGTACTTTTACTAATTGTTTCATCTAAAAGATTTTGTGGAAGTTCTGGATCGCTAGATTTAGTTTCGTCGTAAATTGCTTGGTATAGTTTATTGCTTAATGTTTTAGCAACAGTGTCTGCTTTTGCAGATTGATTACCGATTTGAGTAATAATGGAAAGAACTGGATAATATTGAGCTGATTCGTAATTCATTAGAAATGCTGTCTTTTGGCTAAAAAGTGGCATTAAATCTAGGTCTAAATCCAAGCCTAATGCTTTATTCATTTCTTTTTTAGCGTCGTTATAACTAGTCTTTTTTTCATTTGTATTAAGAACTAGTTTTAAGAATTGTTGAATATGAGTGTTTAAATTATAAACTTCTTCATAGCCAATAAGATTACTGCCATTTATTTGTTTATATAGTTCTGGAGTAAAGTTGAAATTGTTTGGATGATAACCAACTTCGCTAATTATAGCTGGATCAAGTTGAATATTAGCTTTTGTTAATAAGCCTTGATCATTTTGTTCAAAGGTATAACTTTGACCTTTTAGCCAATTTATATCATTTAGATTTTCATTTTGTACTAAATTTGCTGTATTAAAATAAAAATCTAAAAATCTTTTTGAAGAAAGGTCTTTTTTTGTGCTTTGATATGTAGCATTTGAATTCAAAAGATCTTTAGGATTTTTTGATAAAATTAAATCAGAAATAAATCCTTTACTGCTTGAAGCAACAACTTTTCCGTCGATATAAGCGAAATGGAAATCATTTAGCCCAGAGTAAATGATTTGATTATTTGTAAGCTTATCTACTGTTAAGGTATTTGGTTCTGCTGCATTAATGATTTGATTAAAATCATTTTCATTAATTGGAATAATCAAGTAATTGATTGGTTGTAGGGTAGATTTATTGATGCTCATAGCATAAGAAACTTGATCTCCTTTAACGCCTTTAGCAAAAAGTTGTTGAACCAAATTATTGGAATTTTCTTTTAAAGCTTGATCCAACATTGATTTTAAAGGATTTGTCGCCTGAGGATATAAATTTACCAATGCTGCTGTGCTTTCTGGTAAATAACTGCCGGCTTCATATGCATTTGCAACTGGCAACATGCTCAGGCTTGAGCCGATTACCATTCCTGTTGCCAGGACTTTTTTAAATTGCTGCTTTATCATAATTTATTGGGGTTAATTATTTTTTAATTATAAGTTTTTGAAAATCATCGAAGAGATATTCAGTGTCAACTGGTCCGGGGAATGATTCTGGATGAAATTGAACAGCAAAGAAGGGAAGTGATGTATGTTTTATCCCTTCAATTGTATGGTCATTTAAATTTTCTAAAGTGTTAATCATTGTATTAATGTATTCTTTTTTTATATATGGAGAATCACAAGGTAAAATTAATCCATAATCTGTTGATATATTTTTTAATCCAGTTAAAATTCCAGATAATGGTCCTTTATTTTGAATTTCATCTTTAACATAAGTAATGGTAAAATCGAAGGGTTTGTTATTTTTTTGGTATTGATTTATTATTGCACTATATTTACTCACACGTCTTTCATCATTTAAAACAATCACAACTTCATTTATCATATGGTTTAATGTATCAAGTATATATAAAATCATAGGTTTATCCTGAATTTTCATAGATCCCTTATCTTCACCCATTCTTCGACTCATTCCTCCACATAAAATTATGCAACTAAGACTTTTTTCATTATTCATATTAAATTACCAAAAAAATTTTTTCTTAAATAAAATTATAGTGTACAAATTATTTATAAAGTTCTAAAAAAATAAGGATTTTAAATTCATTTCTCTAATTTTCAATATAACATTAAACATAAAATGTTTATATGATGAAACTTTTAATTAAACATTATATAATTTAAATACATAATTGAATGAAATTTATTAAAAAGGTTTGAAAAATGTTAAAAAATAAATTAAAACCACTATCCCTACTTTTAATTATACTACTACTCTCACTAGTTGCAATATCTACAGTTAATGCAACAAATAACAATACAATTACTAATTCAAATTTAAATAACTCAACAAATAATCTTGTACTTCAAGATCAATTAAATACTCAAAATAATTTATCCTCAACAGAAATACAAGTTTCAAACACTAATCAAACCTACAATCAAGGAGAATCTTTAAAATTAAACTTAAGTTCTAATAATGTAAGTTTAAATAATAAAAATATAACCTTAACTTTATCAAATAACATAGGCAGTAAATCCTATTATCTACAAACTGATTCTAACGGAACAAGTTTATTACCTATCACATTATATCCTGGAACTTATAATATAAACTACACATTCAATGGTGATGAATCTTACCTACCCTACTCAGGATTCACCATATTAACAGTTAACAAAATTAACACCCAATCTACAACTACAAATATAAGTATAACTTATAATGCAGGTAAAACATTTGATGTAAATTTAACTGATGAAAACAACCAAACATTAAACAATCAAATCATAAACATTACTTTATCCCTTGGAAGTTTAAGCAAAACATACTCTATTTATACAGATATTAATGGAAAAGCAAGCTTACCAATAAATCTTTACCCAAACACTTACACCATCACTTATAATTATTATGGAACTAAAATATATAATCCGAATAATGGAACAGCAAAATTAGTAATAACTAAAGTAAATACAACCCTCACATTAAACAATAATCTTAATATTGGTAAAGGAGATTATCTAAATCTATCACTATACTCTAGTAATGGAAATCCTATAAACTCACAATATATATCAATAACACTATCTAATTCTAAAAATCAAAGTAAAACATATAATATCTTAACTAATTCAAATGGAATAGCTAAATTACAATTAAACCTTAATTATGGTGAATACTATTTATATTATATATTTTCAGGAACCACTGCATATTACCCAAGTAATAATGGAAATTGCAGTTTCATAATTAACGGTACTATTATAAAAGCAAATGATTTAGTTTTAGATTATCCAGGATATCAATATTTCAATATAAACTTAACCGATGGATTTAACAATCCATTAATTAATAAAACAGTGAATTTATTATTAAATAATAATTCATATAATTTAACCACAGACGAAAATGGAATTGCAAAATTAAACATAATAACAAATGCAGGAACATATCCTGCAAAATTCACATACACTAATAATGATTCTTACTTTTCAAGTAATGGTTCAGCTACAATAACAATAAATAAAATAGATACATATATTACTGGTGAAAATATCAATACAAGTTCAAATAGTGGAACATTATACAATTTAACCTTATATGATTATAACAACAAAACATTATCAAATAAACAGGTCACAGTAACATTATATCGTAGTGATTATGATATAACTGCTAGAGAAGATAAAACATTCACATACACACTTATAACAAATAACAATGGAGTTGCAAGTTTACTATTAAACCAAGGAGCAGGTTACTATACAATAGAAGTAACATTCAACGGGGATGAAAACTATTATACTAGTACAATAAATAATGATTTATTTATAAATGGAACAGTACTTGTAGCATTAGATAGAACAATGGCAGCATATGCAAATGATGAATTCACAATCAAATTAAAAGACATGGAAGGAAACTTAATAGCAAACCAAACCATAACATTAACAATAAACTCAGACACATACACATTAACAACAAACAATAATGGTGTAGCAAGCGTAAACTTATCATATGCAGTAGGTAACTACACCATGAACTATTACTACACTGGATTAAATGGATACTTATCATCAAATGATACCAGTATGTTATTAATAAGCCTATTAGATATTAAACATGGAACTGCAGATGTTTCATCTTATCTTGTTGCAACAACTAATTGTCAAGTGAATAATGCATTAATTCAATCAACAGCAAAATCCATAACAGCAAACTGCACAACCGATTATGAAAAAGCAGTAGTCATATTTAACTATGTGCGAGATACATTAAAATACTCAAGTTATAGTAATACAGTTTACGGAGCATATAAAACATTAGTTTATAAAGTAGGGAACTGTTGTGATCATGCACACTTAATATGTGCACTTTCCAGAGCAGTAGGATTAGCTTCAAGATACTATCATGGAACCTGTTATTTCACAAGAACTGGAAACTGGGTAGGTCATGTATGGGCAAGTGTACTAGTAGGAAACTCATGGTTAGTAATGGACGCTACCAGCTCTAAAAATTTAGCAGGCTATGTAAACACTTGGAAAAACAGTAATTATGTAAAACTTGGAGTTTATGCAACTCTACCTTTCTAAAAAAAAATAGAAAAAAAGTTTAAATTTAAAAACTTTTTTTTATATTATACTTTATTTAATTTTTAACATGAATATCTGCATCAATATCAAACGGATTAGTACGTAAAGCAATACTAATAATATAAGGATAATTCCGTTTAAGATAACGCATATAATAAACATATTCATACATTAAATTACTATAAACCCGGTTAATATCCCCTATAAGATGATTAAAATCAGGTTCAGTTAAATTATTTAAATCTCCTCTACGCTCTAACTCTTCATCTAAATGGAAAGTAGCAAGTAATAATGCTGAAAAATTATCTTTTTCAAGAAGATTTGGATTTTCAAGTAATGAAATCAAGAAATATCTTTTTTCAATTAACAAAGTTTGAATATCCGTTAAATAAGCACCCCTATTTTCATATTCAATTGAAGGCTTAAACTTAACACCTTTACTTTGAATAGCATCCATAGAATTCTTAAAATCAGCATCCTCCCAATCTTGAATATTCTTCAAATAACCATAAATTACATTTTTATCATCATTAACACTACTAAACTTACTTAAAAGATCATCACCAATCTCACTAAAAAATACACTCATAAGCATATCCAATTTTTCAAAAATAGCTTCTTTTTCTTTACGCGCCATTATGTCATCAATTACAAGTGCAACAATTAATATATCAATTGGGATAAATCCAAGATGCATCATAACATATGAAAATATTTCTTCACTATCATGGAAGATATAAAAATTAAATGAATATATTAAAATCGTTGCAATAATAAGGACAATTGCAAACTTTATTTTCCAACTCAGTTTTTTCATTTTAAAATTCTCCAAAAAAAATAGATTTTTAAATTAATTATGTTATTTGTTTAATATATAACTATTAGGAGGAAATATTTTTTTATCTTTTTTTTGCAGAAACAATTGCAATAGGATTTTGAGCCATCATCATTATTCCTCGATCAATAACTCTACCTTTACTAACATTTATTTCAACAATTTGAGGATTATAACCTAAACTTTTTAATTTATTCACACTTTCAACTTTAGTATCAACAAGAATACAAGGTATAAGTATTCTTCCTTTTGAATTTAATTTTTCATCTACAAGATCAAGGATAGGTTCCATATCCCTTCCACTTCCACCAACAATGGCAATATCAAAACTATCAATATCTTTTAATGCACTTACACCATCATTTTCAATTAAATCCACACATTCAAATCTACCAGATTTTTTTAAATTTTTTTCAGTGATTTTTAAAGCTTCAGGATTTTTATCAAGGGAATAAACTTTTTTAGCTCTTAAACTAAACTCTGTAGTTAATCCTCCAGTACCACAACCAATATCCACAACAACATCATCTGCAGTTACATTTGATTTATATAATAATATTGCCCGTATTTCACTTTTGGTTGGTCCAGGCACATCACAAGTCTTTATAAAATCTTCATCTTCTATCAATTAATCTTCTCCTTCAGGATTCCATCTGTTGTATAAATTATTTGGAATATTTAATGAGTCTAAAATTTTACCTACAATAAAATTAGCACTATCCTCTAATGTTTGAGGTTTATTATAAAATGCAGGCATAGCAGGTAAGATTACCGCTCCCTCTTTTGAAATTTTTAACATATTCTCAATATGAACACTACGTAATGGTGTTTCTCTAGGAACAATAATAGTTTTCCTAGATTCTTTTAATGCAACATCTGCTACTCTTGTAATACTATTATCAGCATAACCATTAGCTATACTGGATAATGTTTTCATACTGCAAGGTACTATTACTAATGAATCAAATAGGCAAGATCCACTATTAATTTCAGAACTTATATCATTAACCTCATAATATTTATTAGCTAATTTTTTTATTTCTTCAAAACTTTTATCAGATTCATGTTTAATAACTTCTCTTGCAGGGTTACTTATTAAAAGGCCAGTTTCTATTTTTAATTCTTTTAGTGCTTCTAATAGTTTCACACCATAAATTATTCCACTAGCTCCGGTTAATGCTACAATTATCAAATTTCATCACATCTCAATATTATTATTTTTTCTATTCAGTTAATCTTGATTGATCAAAGGTTATAGTTTCAAAATGTTTTTCACGTTCAGGTAAGTCAAGATAATGTTCTATTTTAAATTTATCAAATTTATTTCTATGTTCTTTTGGAACATAAATACTTATATCGGGGAAATTAAATCTTGCATCAGATAAAGCACCTACAATACTACTGATTTCATTTAAATGGAATAATTTGTCATTAAGAGATACTTGTGTTTTCATTTCATCAAAACGAGGATAATCAGTAATGTTAACTATAATATCATCTAAGTTTACACCATAATCTTCACTTATTTCTTCTTCTGCTTTTCTTAAATTTTCTTTAGGTATTTTAAACACTTCTTCGGGATGTTTGAATTCTTTAACATCTACAGTATAAGCTGTTTTTAATAAGTGACGATTGTCTAATCTGTTCATAATTTCTTTAGGATATCCTTCACTATTTCTACAAAGATTTACCATATCTGAATCATCATACTTGTACATTTCATTGGTATTTAATCCGTAATCTTTGATTAAATGTCTCATACATCTTCTAAACATAGCATTGATTATTCTAGTGGTGTGGTGTTGATAAACACTAGGGTACATAAAATATCTTGCAACAAGTAATGATTCAGCTGCTTGAACACCTTTAATATCTAAAACTAAATATTTATCTAATTTTAGATTACTTATTAATCTTTGAGTATCAATCACACCATATGCTACTCCAGTGTAATGGGAATCACGTATAAGATAATCCATACGGTCTACATCTAATTCTCCACTGATTATAGGTCCGAATTTTCCTTTTCCATGTATTATGTCAGTTATGTCATTTAAATTGAATTTTTCATTTAATTTATCACTTATTTCAGTGTTTTTAATAACATAAGAAGTAATTTCTTCATGAGGTACTTCTAATACTGCTTCAGATACATGTGAGAAAGGTCCGTGACCTGCATCATGTAAAAGTCCAGATACTCTAACTAATTCTTTATCTTCTTGGTTTAAATCTAAGTGGTCTGCAAGTTGACTAGCTAAATGCATTGTACCTATTGAATGTTCAAATCGGGAATGGTTTGCTCCAGGATAAATAAGTGATATGAATCCTAATTGTTTTAATCTTCTTAAACGTTGAATTTGAGGGTAATCAATTAGTTTTCGTTCAAATTCTGTCATGGGTAAGTTACCATGTACACTGTCTCTAATAAATTTTTTATCTGACATAATTTTGTTTTCCTTTGTCAATTATAATTATTTATTTTAATCAATGAATCTATCGTCTGCTTTTTTATTTTTAGCATCTTTATGTTTAGTTTCGAACCATCCGATTTTTAAATCATCGATGGTATCTTCATATAATTGAGGAACATAAGGTTTAATATCTAATATTGGGGTTTTATCGAGGATATCTACATTAGATACATATACAATATTGTTTTTCACTTCGTCTAGTTTCACTACTGATAAACCAATGGGGTTTGGTCTTTTTGGTGATCTTGTTGCGAATATTCCGTGTGTTTTTGTGTCTAAGAATGGTTTAACTTCTAATTTATAACTGTCTATTTTATGTAGGTGGTATATGAGGTTTAGGTGTGAAAAATCTTTTAAATCTTTTAATCCTTCACTGTATTCTGGTTTTATGTGTATTTCGCCTTTTACGCCTTGAGCTCCTATTGGTTGTATTGGCATTCCTTCAAGTTCTTTGAAGGGGGTGTGGATTTCACCTATGCTTTCAAATTGTATGCTTTTCATGACTTGATTTTTGTTTTTAGTTATTCTTAAATATAATGTTTTTATTAGTTTTTAAATATTTTTTTAGTTAAATTTCGTTATGAATATATTTTTTAAATCGTTGTGAAAAGCTTTATTATCGATAAAAACAAACATTTAAATATTATATTGTATAAGTAGTAATTAAATAATACAGTTATATTAATTTAATAATATATAACAATTTGGAGATGAATAAAATGGAACTTAGTGCAAGAAATCAATTAAAAGGTAAAGTCGAATCTGTAACTACTGGTCAAGTAATGGCAAGCATTAAAATTAAAGTTGAAGACCCAGAAACCATAACCGCAGTTATTACAAAAGAATCTGTAGAAAAACTCGATATTAAAGAAGGAGATGACATAACTGCAATAATAAAATCTACAGAAGTCATCGTTGCTAAAGACTAAACCTTAAAAATTCTTAAACATAAAATTTAAACTTTAGAAGAACATTTTAACTTTTTAAATTCTTCTAATCCTCTTTTTTTATAATTTATTTTTTTCTCATTAAAATTAATTTTCAAACAATTTTGTTTTAATAAATACAAATATTTATAACTAAAATTGAATAAAAATAAAATTAATAAAAATATAATGCTGGCATGAGAAATGATAAAAATTCAATGTGACAATATTGAAAATAACAAAACTAAAACTATAGAAATAAAAAAACTAGATGACATATACACACCATCAAAAGAACAATATGAAGTGCCAAACCAGACACACACAAATATATTAACAAAAATGGATGTTAACTTAAGCGTTTTAATACCATATAAAAATGGAGAAGACTTTATATACCAATATTCCAATGATGAACTTTTCTCTAATTTAACTAATTTTAATAATGATATAAAAGGAAAAAAATTCAAACAAGTATTCCGAAACATACAAGAATTAGGAATATACAATGCAATGAAAAGATCTTATGATAATAACACTCGTGTAGATTTAAATATCAGTATACATGGAGATAATTCCTTAATATTTCAACCCAATTTTATTATATTCCCGATGAAAACAAATTATTCTGCTTCTTAAAAAACACAACCAAATTCACACAACTTAAAGAAGAAGAACATCGCTTATTCTGTGTAAGTAAAGAAGGATTAATAACAATAAGTGAAGATCATAAAATTTTAAGAGCTAATCATCAATTTTATAAAGAAATAGGATACACCCCAGAGGAATTCAAAGAACTTGGTGGATTTGAATGGATGTTATCTCATGAAATAACCGACATTGAAAGTGCAGATTGCGAAAACTTAAATGTTGATTTTGAACACTTAATACATCACACCTCCTCAGCAATGAGTTTTGACTCAAGATATAAAAATAAAAATGGAGAATGGGAATACTTAAATGTTCATGCAATCCCTACACGATTTCATGGACAAAATGCAATACAAATAAACATAACTAACCTTGAAGATAAAAAAGAAGAAGAAAAACTATTTTACCGTAGCAAAGAAGGAATGATTACTGTAAGTGCAGATCAAAAAGTATTACGAGTAAATGATAAATTCTTCGAAACCATTGATTTAACAAGAGAAGAATTTGAAGAACTCGGAGGATTCGAATGGATGTTAGATGTTCCTGAAATAGTAGATAGTTCACATGCAGATTGTACAAATCTAACAAATGATTTCCAACGAATAATTAATCATAAATCAAGTGCTATGAGCTTTGATATAAGATATTTAGATAAAGATGGCCTATGGATATATTTAAATGCATTCTGCATCCCAACAAAATATGCAAACCAAGATGCAATACAAATAGCATTAACAAGCCTAAATGAAAAAAGAGCTGAAGAAATATTATTCTATAATAGTAATGAAGGTCTCATAACATTAGGGGAAGACAGAGAAGTACTACGTGTCAATGACCAATTTTACAAAATGATAAAATACACACCAAAAGAATTTGAAGAACTTGGTGGTGTAAATTGGATATTTAAAAACCATAAAATATTAGATTTAGAAACTGCAGATTGTGAAGATTTAACCGTAGATTTTGATCACTTACTAAATCATATCTCAAGTTCAATGACTTTCAATGCACAATTCCCGGGAAAAGATAAAAAAATGGAATACTTAAATGTCCATGCAATCCCAACAAGATATAAAAATGAAAATGCAGTACAAATCGCAATAGCAAACATAACTGAACTAAAAGCAGAAGAAATTGAAGCATTAAACTTACAAAGAAATTTACTAACAATACAAGAAGTAAGTAGTACAGCATTATCTTACCTTATAGATGGGGAAATGATTTGGACACCTCAAATATATGAAATCCTCGAAACAGAACCATTAATAGAAGATAAAGATAATTACATTATTAAAAACTTCACAATAAAAGAAGACCTACCTATTTTAGAAGAAAACTTAAATAGTTTATCTAAGGAAAATCCTGAAGTCGATTTTGTAATACGTGTTAAAACTGCTGAAGATAATCTTAAATATTTAGGTATACTTATTAAAGCCCAATTCGATGAAAACGGAAATATGATTTCCCG
>Ga0116193_1003730_pt1 | contig 10887 bp, 25 predicted proteins | sample AD_UKC115_MetaG_FD_89892 | JGI IMG/M metagenome (GOLD analysis project Ga0116193, IMG submission 89892) | Active sludge microbial communities of municipal wastewater-treating anaerobic digesters from Hong Kong - AD_UKC115_MetaG | ecosystem: Engineered > Bioreactor > Anaerobic > Digestate...
CTGAAGACTCTTTCCCGTTCTGAGATGCCCGACTCCGAATCTCGAAAGAGATACGCGGAGATCTTCTCGGAGTTCATGCGCGAGTATCCACGTCGCGTTGACCATGCCCGCGCCCTCGATGAATTCATCCTGGCCATCGAGGATGGTTGCGACCCCGAGGAGATGATCGCCAGGGCCGCGTCGTATGCCCGCAACGTGGACCCCCGGAACATCCAGTACGTCCCCAGCCCGAAGGTGTGGATCAGGGACCGGCGCTGGAACGACGAAGATCTGTTCACCTCCGAGCGCACCGCCACCCGGGAATGGTTCACCAGGGTGTACCGGGAGGCCGACGCTGCCGCGGTGGAACGGGAGTATGGGTATGTCTATCCCGACCCCCCAATCCCCACTGATTGCGTGGATGTTGAAGCATTCCATAGGGATTCCCGGAAGCTGTTCATAGCTGGTGTGGCAAATCATGTGCTCAATCAAAAACCCCTCCCGGAATAGGGAAGATGTCGAAGTCATTTCAACGGTTGGTCGACGCTGCCCGCGACAAGGGGCTGACGGTCCAGGAGTTTGGGGATCGGGTGATGGTGACATGCCCCGCGCATAACGACGGCCGGCCGAGCCTGTCCATGCGCCCCAGCGAGGACCGCACCCTGGTGTACTGCATGGCGGGATGCACCACCGCGGACGTGATGGATGCCCTGGGGCTGCCGATGTCCGACCTGTTCGACGGCGAAGATGGGTACGAATACAAGTACCCCGGGGGTCGCATAGTAAAAAGAAGCCCGTCGAAGGTGTTCACCCAGTCGGGGGACACCAAGGACAACTCCCTGTTTGGCTCCGACCGACTTCGCCCAGATGGTCCGGTGTACATCACCGAGGGTGAATCTGATGCACTCGCTATCGAATCCCTTGGTGGCCAGGCGGTTTCCTCACCCAACGGGGCGTCTGCGAAGCCTGCACGATACGACTGGGGTCCGCTTACGGGGCGGGAAGTCCGCGTCATTGCGGACAGGGATGAACCCGGACGAAAGAGGGCCGAGGCTCTCGCTGAGCATCTCGCGGACATCGCGTCCTCTGTGCAGGTCTATGAGGCCATAGAAGGCAAGGATGCCGCTGATCATATCGCTGCGGGCTACGGGCTGAATGACTTTCAGCCGCAGACCCCGTCGGATGTTCTCACCCTCTCCCAGGCATTCGACCAATGGAGGGAGTGGCGGGATAGTGAAGCGATCAGGCCCATACCAACCCCCTGGTCGAACCTGAACAATGTCCTTGCGGGTGGTCTGCACCCGGGCAGGGTGTATATCATCGCAGCCCGCGTGGGGGCCGGGAAGTCGCTTGCTGGCCAGAACATCGTCTCCTACGCCGTGGGCAGGGGACACCCCTCGCTAGTGGTGAGCGTGGAGATGCCGGTGACCGAGATCGTCTCCCGTGTCATCGCTGCTCAGACGAATGTGGACTACAAGCACATCACCATGAAGGAGTTCGGCGACGACCTGGTCAGGATTGATGATTACATCCGTGCCGCCAGGGGGCTGCCGATGTACCTGTGTGACTCCCCGACCCTGACCATCGAACAGGTGGCCCAGCGATGCCGAGCCCTGAAGTCCGGTCCGGGGCTGGACCTAGCATTCATCGACTACCTTCAGCTCCTTCCGCCGTCGGATCGCCGGATCAGCCGGCAGGAGCAGGTGGCTCATGTGGCCCGGGAGGCGAAGCTACTGGCGATGGAATTACGGATTCCCGTGGTGCTGGCCGCCCAGCTGAATCGCGGTCCAGTGCAGGGGGATTCGGGTAGGGCCCCCAGGCTCTCCGACATCAGGGAGAGTGGAGAGATCGAGCAGTCGGCAGACGCTGTGGTCATCCTGAGCCACGAGGAGAACTCCTCCCAGGTGATCGTCAACGTGGCCAAGAACCGCACGGGCCCACCGAAGTCCATCTCACTGGTCCGTAGGTTTGATGTTGCCCGCCTCGACCAGTTCGGCCCGCCGGCATGACCAAGACCTGGCTCAAGCGGGACGCCTGGGTGCAACTTGCATTGTGCTGGGGCTCGGATGCCCATACCGCAGAAGACCCCGACGATGAGCAACTGGCCTACGCGGCTGCAGTGTGCGGGGACTGCCCTGTCCGCTACGAGTGTGCCAAGTACGCGGTCGAAACCAAGATGTGCTCCGTTGTCATAGCCGGCGTGTATCTCCCCGACCCGATCCACAAGGAGGAGTTGAGGATGAAGTGGAAGCAGCTGCAGGACTCACTTCCTGATGAACTGGAAGCCCGGGGTGAGATATGAGCGACGCCATCCTCGATCCAAAGAAGCACATCCTGGTGGTGATGGCCAAGAGGGATGAGGTCCAGGTCTACGACGACCCCGATGGTGAGTACACCAGTTTCGGATTCTCCAATCTCGTTGACGGAGTAGAGATCGTGCATGAAGGAGACCTCTGGTGGCCAGTGCCATGACCGAGTGCAGGAAGTGTGGGAAGTCCTGGGGCGGGTACAACACCGTGCACTGCACCGGGTGCCATTTCTCGTTCACCACCCAGAACGTCAGCGACAAGCACCGGGCCGGCTCCCATGCCAGGGACACCCGCCACTGCCTGCCGCCGGATTCCGTAGGACTGATCGACGCCGGCCGTGGCTACCCCTGCTGGGGATTCCCCGGGGACGACAAGGAGTGGTGGGGCGATGAAGAGAGCCATTGAGATCCCCGGCAAGGACATCGACATGTCCACCCTTATCGCGGACACCGCCGGCAACGCGATCTTCCTCATCCCCCGCGATGACAAGGTGATCGTCGTCTTCGCCCAGGGCCGTAAGCCCGTCGCCCGGGAGATGACGGTCGAGGAAGCTGCGACATTCAAGGACGACATCGTGAACGCCTACCAGTCACTGGAGGACGAGTCCGTGATCAATGAGATGGAGAAGCGCCTTGAACCCTGAAACCCTCACCAACCAACAAAAGTTGGAAGTACTGGACTATCTTTCGGATGCCCTGGTGGCCGTCGGCCACGCCAACATGAAGCTGGGGGACCCCGGACTGGATGCAGCGGTGATCTCTATCCGGAACATCCTTGACCAGATCCTCGAATGGATATGAGCTGGAAGTGGTTGGGGGCCTGGGCGAAACTGCGCCAGGACGTGAACCTGGTGGCCTGGCTACTGGAGGAGTTCCGGGAGATCCAGCGCCTCCAGTACGAGACCCTGTTGTGGGCGTTGGGAGTGGACTGCCATGTCGGAGAAGTGGAAGCTGGTGCTGCCCCTGAGGGCGCCACTGATGACCCCGAACGGTCAGCGTAGAGCCCACTGGTCCGAGGTCCGCAGGTGCAAAGCGGAGACCGAAATGATTGTGTCCGCTGCCGCGAGTAAGCTCGAACCGATCACCAAGCCCGTTGTGGTAACAGTGATTTGGTACGCGCCCGACCTGCGGGTGCGAGATAGCGACTCCCTGGCCGTGCTGCTCAAGGCGACTTTGGACTCCCTGTGTAAAAAGACCGTGAACGGCCAGCCCATTCTCCGAGGAGATGATCACCGGTATGTCCACCAAACCCGCTGCGGTCCAATCGTTGTCGCCAGAGACAACCCGCGAATCGAAGTCCTTATTGAAACTGTTGAAGATCTGGCCGAATGAGGACTGGCGGGATGGGGCCATCTGCGCCACCATCGGTGGAGACTGGTGGTACCCCGAGAAGGGGGAGAACACCCGCATCGCCCGGGAGATCTGCGCGATGTGTCCGGTGAAGCAGGAGTGCCTGGACCATGCGATGAAACACGGTGAACGTCAGGGCATTTGGGGTGGAGTCACCGCGAAGGGCCGGGAGCAGATGCGCACTGCGATCAATGCCGCCAAGTCTAATTAGCTGGTATAATTAAAGCGGGTGGAGACTATGTTCTCCTTAATGCCAGGCCGGGCCGGGTGATCCTATGGTCACTGCCCCCTGATGCGCCCAGGCCCAGCAGGGACTCAGCGCCCGCCTCTCCCCGGAGCACCTGCTGGGCCTTCAACTTTTCCAAGACACGCCGAGGTGATAGTCGTGCACTATTACAATAAATGGATACGCTGAAATGCGTGCATCCACGAAAGGCTGGATCGGCCTGGGAATCGGCGTGTTGACGTGGGAATTCCTGAGCCCCCGGGATCAGCTCCTCAGTCACGGGTTCGACGTGTTCCTGGAGAAGCATCCCGTAATCACCTGGGCCGCAACGATCATCACTGTAGCACACCTCTTGAACATCACCGATCGACCCGGGTTGCGAATACTGGACCCCTGGAATGCAGTGGGGACGATTCGTGACCGCTAGCCGCATCCTGGTCTATGACATCGAGAACTCTGCCTCGGTCGTGTCCACCTGGACCCTGCACCAGCCAAACATCTCCATCAACCAAATCATCGAACCCCACCGCGTGCTCTGCGTCGGATCGAAATGGATCGGTGAGCGCAAGATCACGGTGAACGCCGAGTGGCATGACGGTGGCCACCAGGGCATGGTGCAGGCGGTCCACGCGCTCCTGGACGAGGCGGATGCGGTGGTGACCTACAACGGCCGTTCTCACGACCGGAAGCATATGAACGCCGAGTTCCTGAAGGCGGGCCTCGGTCCCCCCTCCCCGGCCATCGAGATCGACCTCCTGACATGCGCCCGCCGTTTTGCTTTCCCCCCCAGGAAGCTGGATTACATCTCCCAGGCCCTGGGCATTGGGAAGAAGGTCCCCCACTCCGGGATGCAGCTCTGGAACGACATCGAGCGGGGCGACGAGGTGACCAAGCCCAAGGCTCAGCGCAAGATGGAGTCTTATGTAAGGGGCGATGTACGCTTGACGGAGGACCTCTACTATCAGCTATTGCCCTGGCTCACAACGCATCTGAATGTAGGGGTGTGGGACGAGGACGAGCGCCCCACCTGTAACCGCTGTGGCAGCGATGACATCGAGAGCCGCGGGTTCGCTCAGACGAACTCATTCCGGTATCGCAGATTCATGTGCCGGTCATGTAAGGGCTGGCTCAGGGGCAAGCGTTGTGAATCCACCACCGAGTTGAGGTTGATGTAAATGCCCGCGAATGCACGCCGTCGGGCGAAGCGGCTGAAGGCCGGAATCACCAAGCGCAGTCCGCAAAATCCCCCCCGGAATCCTGGGGGCACTAACTCATTCATCCGGACCGCCCCACTCACCCAACCCGCCCGGGTTTGGGTCAAGGATTATCTCCAGGGGTTCACCACCATCGGAACCCTGGATGGAATCCCCGTGCGGGTTGACCCGAACATGCACTCGCAGCGGTTCATCATCGGGTGGTCGAAGTGAGGCCCTGGCAGCGGCCACTCGATGAAGACCAAATAGCTTGGCTCGTGGTGCAATTCGAGGCTGCGCGCCGTCGTATCGAGGGCGTGTGGGGGACACCCGAGCGCCCGTGGGTACGGACGCGGAGATTCTGGGAGAAGTAAATGCCCAGGTTTGTTTCCACCCCGAAGAAGGGCCACGGGCGATCCCGGCTGTACGAGCGGACCCGGAAGCGGGTGCTGGCAGAGGAAGTTTTTTGCTGGCTCTGTGCCGGCGAGGCCGAGCACGTGGAGTTCGCCCCGTTCGTGTGGGATGAACTCCCCTTCGGCACCATCGCGGTGGACAAGACACTTTCGGGATTAGACCCAGCTGGGCCCACCTGCGACCACATCATCCCCATCTCGTTCCTGGCGGCTGATGACCCACGCATGTGGGAGAGGTCCCATTGCCGCCTAGCACATAGCCGGTGCAACGCCGCCAGGGGCAACAGGGGCAATCTCAATCGGGACGACGGCAAGATTCTCACCCGCACATCCCGCGCATGGCTGTCGTAATAGTGCACGACAGTGTAAGCTGACCCACATGTCCTGGACAGACCTCTTCCACACATTCCTGTGGGTGACGGTCGCCCCGGGGCTCGCCTTCCTCGCGGGCTACATCTTCCTCAATTTCGAGGCCGCGGTGGAGAAGTGGGATTACGAGAAGAACCGGGAGAGATGAAATTGTCAGGTGAACTAACCCATCTGGTCCGCAAGCTGGGGGAGATGTACTCCATCAGCGATCTGGACGCATTCGTGGAGGATATGGTGAAGACCGTCAACTCCTCCCACGAGATCCGAACGCTGCGCTGGAAGTCCAAGGACCTTGCCCGCCAGTGTGGGAAGCAGGGGCACCGCATCTTCGAGCTGCGTGCCGCCTACGCCGAGGCCCGCAAGCTGGTGTCGGTGGATGCCAACTACCATCGCCGGCTGGAGGATGACGTTCGGGAGAAGATCAACGCCAACCGTGCCCTGCTGGACCGGATCAACGACCAGAACGAGGAGATCCTGGCGCTGCAGAACAAGCTGAACGACGCGGAGAAGTCCATCCGGGCGTTCGTTGGCGAAGATCTGTCGGAGTCGCCGAAGCTGGTATCGGCGTGCGGTGTGTATCGGGGGCTGGAATGATCAAGCTGTTCAAGAAGTTCGGCTTCAGCATCTGGTTCGCCATCCTGTTCGTGCCATTGTGGTTCGTCTGGCTGGAGCCCATGATCAGTCATGGCCACAACAACATCGTGAACTTCATCATCGCCCTGGCATGGGTCGGTATCTTGTTGATGAACTTCAACATCGCCCACGACAAGGGCTGGTGCGAGGGCTGGGATGAGCGCGATGAGGTTGCGCGCACTATCACCTAGCTGCTACACTGAATGAGTCGAGCGGGGTGCACGTCCCCGTCCCCCGCCCGGCCTGAACTTTGAGAAATGAATAGACTTCCCGCGTGAGGGATAAGTCTAGGTGACTAGACGAAAAGTGGAGTTGACATTCCGCTGCCCGCAAGGGTGCATCACGCAATGCAGACCATTGAGTTCTCGGCTGAAAAGTCGGGGGCCAGCCCGTGAGATTCGGTGTGCCCAGGGCCGACCGGTGAGGGCAGCGAAGGTTATCGTGACCGGAGCAGCACCGTTGCATCGAGCCAGCTGTTGATCTGCGAGGAGTAGTAGTCCGAGACTTGGCGGTCGAGGGCGGACTCCATGAACCAGCTGTCACGTCGACGGATGCGTAAAGCTGGGGAGAGGGTAAAGCCCCGCGCTAGGGGAAGCCCAGGAGGCGTGAAGCATCTCGTGATCCAAAAGACCACGGGCCTTCATGGAGAAGCACGTCTTCAGTCAAGCCTATCCAAGGCGATTAGCTCATTTGGCAGAGCGTTGGTCGGTTAGAACCAAAGGTAGCGGGTTCGAGTCCCGCATCGTCAGTCATCCTGAAAATGATTGAAAAAGCAAAAGCCTTCTCCAGGTGGTGAGCGAAAGCGCCCTAATCCCCAGCCGTTTCGGAACTGGGGCGACCCGAAGTCGCAAGCGGACGGTCGTTGATAGTGGGACTAATGCAGCCAAGGGTTAGCTGCCCTTCGGCGAATTGAAACCCGTCGATCAGCCATCACCTCAAGGAGCGGTTGGCCTAACCAACTGGGCGTGGATGAATACCCTCGGGAGAGGCTTGTGGGAAAGGCTCTAAACAATACGGAGCCTAGAGTTCATCCAGGGTGCGGTGTATCCTCAACCGCCCCAACACAATAGGTTCTTAGCGTAGTGGTAGCGCGGGAAGCTCCAACCTTCCAGGCGGGTGTTCGATTCATCCAGAATCTGCGTGACGTACAAAGATCCAGAGCGTCAAAGGGAATATCAGAAGAGGTACCAAAAGGAGTATCAGCGGAATCGGTACCTGGCTTGCACGAAAAGAAACTTGCCGACCTCGCTGAGATGTCGGAAGTGGGCCGTGGGATAACCCGCCGGAATGACGGGGCCCACGGCCTGCGCACCCGCAGTAGCACGTGGCGTGCACGCTGGCTGTAAACCAGCCCTCCGCGCGGAGATCGGTGGTTCGATTCCATCACTGCGGACATGAAAGTTCAACACCTAGATCGACCTGCGGAGCCCTGGGGCAAGCGCAACGCCATCGGGTTCGTCAACGGCATGAAGTCGGGTCAGAAGTTCGTTCCCCGTATCACCCCCAGCGGCAAGGGTATTCCGGCCATGGCTCACGTCAACTGGGGTGACTACGACACATGGGAGAAGCTGTCGGATCTGAAGATCCTGTGACGCTCGCCGAACTGCTGGCCATCCTCAATGATGACCACGACGACGACCCCGAGGTGGCTCACGCGGCCCATGATGAGGCGCTGCTGAAGTTCATCGGAATCCCCGAGGTCACTGAGGCTTTCAATTCGCAAACCAAGTGGTACTCGTAGCCAAATCTGAAAAATCCCCCCCGAAATCCTGAGAGCAGTAACCATTTTGGGACCAACCTACGTCCAGGAGTGCCCGGCACCCGGGTGTGGCGTCATCCACGACACTACCCGCCATGACGAGTATTATTGCCCTGCCCACTATTTGCTCAACTCCGAGTACCGCCGGCTGGCTGATGAGCGCAAGGCCAAGTGGATGATGGAGAACTCGGGGTGGGGGACCCTCGTCGCCTGGGACGACTGACTCTTTATAATTCCTTATACTTCTACCCCGTGCACTATTACAGTGTACGGGGTATTATTGTACCCATGCGTGAAGAAGACCTTGAGGTGGTGCTGTGGCAGGACCCGGAGTTCCAGTCGGCCACGGTGAAGATCGTCCATAAGCCGAGCGGGATCACGACGATGTGCACGCACCGGATGGCAGTGAAGGCGAAGTTGCAGGCGGTCGCGGACGTGACCACAGCCGTGAAGATGTGGGAGCAGAATGAAGTACATTGACGGCCCGTTGCCGACCGTTGAGCTGACTCGCCGGAACCTGGAGATCCTCCTGGCCAAGCTGGACGACCCGCAGAGCGTGCGGATGCTGGTGGACGGTGACAACAGGGTGTGCGTGAGAGCCGTTGAGAATGAGGAACATTACGCGGACCGCGACCCGGGCGCGATGTACATGCCCACCGCGGGGGAGTTCCTGTGAGCGTCTATCTACCGATCATGATCAACGAGACCACCATCGGCTGCCTCCAGATCCGGCGTACGGAGAGGCTACGCAACGGTAAGGACGATGTCCACACGTACGAGTGGAACCTCCACGTCAACGGCGGCAAAACCCTGCGTGGTGAACGTGGGCCCGAATCGTACAGTGGCACGGTCGAACACTCCTACGGGGATGGTGTGGTCGAGCTGGCGCGGAAGGTGTTCGCCCAGTTGGAGCCCGTGCGGGACGTGGTATGCGAATTGTAGGCTTTCGCCCTATGAACTGCGTAATAGTGCACGACGGTGTAGACTCGGCCCATGCCACAGATCTGGAGTGATGAGCTGGTCCTGACGGGTCGCACGACCCCTGAGCAGATCCAGGCCGCCGCCCGCACCTGCGCGGCCAATGCCACCGACAAGGACGAGCTAGAGATGTTCCTACGGATGATCGGAATCATTGATGAGTGACGAGCTGATCGACAAGGACGGCGAGATCGAGCTGTACCGGGTCGCGCACTTCGAGGTCTACGACCCGTGGACGGCCACCCAGCGGGGCTGGTTCCTGGATGAGGCGGACGCCAGGGCCTTCATGAAGACACTGCGGAAGAAGTCGAAGAAAAGTGGAAAATAACGCCATCACCGACCGCGGCAAGTACGTCGAGTACGCCGCCGCCCGCGAGGCTGCCCTGCACTACGCGGCCAGTGTGGTGACGAACGCCGCTGACGGGAGCCCGGAATCGGTTGTGCCGCTGGCGCAGTCATTTTTGGACTTCTTGGTTGCGGGACCGCTGAAGCCAAATTGACGAATCCCCCCTCGGCGGCGGATTTGCACTAACTGATCTTGGGAGAGAAGTGATCGAACAGCAGGTCGCCGTCTACGACGACATCAACGGTGCGGCCCTCATTTACGGCAGGGCACGCGACTCGGTTCTGTCGGGTGGGCGTCCACATACGGCATTGGTCAAGGCGAAGGGTGACGTTCCCGGACTGGACGACCTGACTCCGGAGGGATTCGGGGTCCAGGCCTCCCACTGGGAAGAGGATGAACTCACAGTCTGGCTCACCCAGGGTGATGCGGTCAGCGCCGTGCTGCAGATCTCCGAGGGCCTTCTGGAGGTGAATGTCCTCGGTGTGGATCACGACTACGTCCGCAAGCTATCCGAGGAGATCGCGGGCAAGGTCACCCCGCCGGAAACGGCTGAGGATATTGTCCCCTACCAGATCTGGAACTACGCCCCCACCCGGGGCCCGGTGTCCACGTACAAGAAGATCTCCTGCGACCCATGGGGGGACATCCGCCAGAACTACGTCCCCGAAGTCGCCTCTCGCCTGGACGAGATGATGAAGGTCAACGCCCCCAGGGGTGGGAAGCTGATTCTCTGGAATGGCCCGGTCGGCACGGGGAAGACTTCCGCCATCCGCTCCATGAGCCGGGAATGGTCGCAGTGGTGTAAACCGCACTACATCACCGACCCGGAGCGTCTGTTCGCCGAACCGAGCTATCTACTGCACCTGGCCGCCCAGGACGACCGGCCACAGTATCTGGATCTGGATGATGAAGTCAGACCCCGAAAGGCCAAGTGGCGGCTGCTGATCGCCGAGGACTCCGACGAGTTCCTGCGGGCCGATGCTCGTGAGCAGTCCGGGGCCGCGCTCGGCCGGCTGCTGAACTTCGCCGATGGCATCCTCGGCCAGGGGTCGAACACCCTAATCCTGCTGACCACCAATGAGGAGCTGGGCTCACTGCATCCGGCGGTTGCCAGACCTGGAAGGTGCCTGGCCCAGTTGGAGTTCCAGCGGTTCACTGCGGGTCAGGCATCGGAGTGGCTGGGCGCCAAGGCCTCAGGCGCGATGACCCTGGCGGAGATGTACGAGGAGCGGATGAAGTTGAAGATCTCAACCGCGGAGAAGGAAGATTGGCAAGCAAGACAGGTGAAGTCGTGACCAACTGTGCGAACTATCCCGGCCGCGTCGACCACGAC
>Ga0116193_1003732_pt1 | contig 10885 bp, 9 predicted proteins | sample AD_UKC115_MetaG_FD_89892 | JGI IMG/M metagenome (GOLD analysis project Ga0116193, IMG submission 89892) | Active sludge microbial communities of municipal wastewater-treating anaerobic digesters from Hong Kong - AD_UKC115_MetaG | ecosystem: Engineered > Bioreactor > Anaerobic > Digestate | place...
CGAGTTCGACATTCTCGCGGCCCTGTCGTCGCGGCCCGGGGTGGTGTGGAGCCGCCGCCAGCTGATCGACGCGGTCTGGGGGGAGCCGTGGGTCGGCAACGACCATCTCGTCGACGTTCACCTCGGGCACCTGCGCCGCAAGCTCGCCGACGACCCCGCCGATCCGAGGTTCGTGTTCACCGTCCGTGGGGTGGGCTACCGGATGGGCAGCGGGGAATGACCGCGCCCGCAACGCGCACCGGGTTCGGGATGCGCCGGCGGCTGTTGCTGGCCCAGACTCTGGTGCTGCTCGCCGGCGGGGTGACCACCTGGGTGGTGGCCTCGCTGGTCGGTCCGCCGCTGTTCCGCGAGCATCTGCACATGGCCGGGGTGGCCCACGACTCCAACGAGCAATTCCACGCCGAGCAGGCCTATCAGCATGCGACTGCGCTGTCGATCGCGGTCGCGATCACGGTGGCCGCGTCGGCCGCGTTCGTGGTGACCGCCTACCTGAGCCGGCGACTGCAGCGTTCCATCGCCGAGGTCTCCGCAGCGGCCTCCGCGGTCGCCGAGGGCCGCTACGACATCCGGGTGGCCCCGCCGAGACTCGGGGAGGAGTTCGACGAACTGGCGGTGGCGTTCAACCGGATGGCGCAGCGTCTTCAGTCGGTGGAATCCACCCGCCGCCAGCTCTTTGGTGACCTCGCCCACGAGATCCGCACCCCGGTCTCGGTCCTGGAGGCCTACCTCGAAGCCGTCGAGGACGGCGTGAAAACCCTTGACCCGCCAACCATGGCGATGCTGCGCGAGCAGACCGGGCGGCTGGTGCGGTTCTCCAACGACGCCGCCGCGCTGGCCCAGGCCGAAGACGCCCACGCCGCGATCACCCCGCAGTGGGTCGACGTCGATGAGCTCGTCGGCGCGGTGAAAGCCGTTGCCGCCGAACGGTACACCGTCAAGGGGGTCACCCTGACCACTCGGACCCATGGTGGGCGTCTGTGGGCCGACCGGCAACGGCTGATGCAGGTGCTGGGCAACCTGCTCGATAACGCGCTGCGCCACACCCCGGGCGGTGGGCATGTCAGCCTGACGGCCAGCCGCGCCGGCACCGAGGTGGTGTTCACCGTCGCCGACGACGGCGAAGGGATCGCCCCCGAGCACCTGCCGCACCTCTTCGAGCGGTTCTACCGCGCCGACTACGCCCGCGACCGTGGACGCGGTGGCTCGGGCATCGGGCTGGCCATCGTCAAAGCCCTGACCGAGGCCCACGGCGGTCACGTCGCGGTGACCAGCCGCGGACCCGGACGGGGAAGTACCTTCACCGCCACGGTGGCGACATCAGCGGCCCCGGCGGTGCGGGGTTCACATCAGCCGGCGGCGGTACCGACCAGTTCATAGCCGGCGCGATCGATCGCGTCGCGCACGGCCTCGGTGTCCAGGGCCGCCGAACTGGTGACGGTCACGGTCGAATCACCTTGCGGGACAAGATCGACGGCGACGTCGGTGACGGTGCCCAGCGTGTGAAGCTCGCTGGTCACCGCCCCGACGCAATGCCCGCACGTCATGCCCCGGACCCGGTAGGTCTGTGTCTGGGACACGGGTTCTCCTCCTACAGCGAACTCAGGATCTGGTTCATGGTGTCGATTTCCTTCTGCTGGCTCTCAAGGATCGACTTCGCGAGCGCGATGGCGTCGGTGGACTGACCGTTCTTGATCTCGTCCTGCGCCATGGTGAGCGCACCCTGGTGGTGCTTGATCATGCCGGTCAGGTAGAGCTTGGCGGCCTGGACGCCGTCGGCGTTCTTCAACGCGTCCATGTCAGCCTGCGACATCATGCCGTCCATTCCGGACATGTCCATGCCGCCGTGATCCATGCCGGGCATCATCGAACCGCTCGGCATCATCGAGCCGCTGGGCATCATGCTGGTGGTGGTCGGTGTGCCGGAGTCCTGCATGCCGCCGTGGTCCATACCGGGCATTCCGCTCATGCCGCCGTGGTCCATACCGGGCATCCCGCTCATGCTCGGCATTCCGCTCATGCCGCCCATGCCCCACTGGCTGATCCAGCCCTGCATCGTCTGGATCTCCGGGCCCTGGGCGGCCTTGATCTGCTTGGCCAGGTCCACCACGCGCGGGTCGATGCCCTGTTTGGCCAGGATGATGTCGCTCATCTCAATGGCCTGCTGGTGATGCGGAATCATCATCTGCGCGAAGTGCATATCGGCCATGTTGTGCGCGGCGGCCGGCGCAGCCGAGGAGGTCTGGGTCGTCGACGGCGCCGCCGAGGACGTGGCTTCCTTGGTCGCGGTGTTGCTACACGCCCCGAGGGCGGCCACCGTGGCCAGCGCAGCCATACCGGTCACCACAGTCCTTGTCTTCTTCACCACATACCTTTCGTTGTCGTCACGTTCGTTCGGTTTCCAGCCTTCCGCGCGTTGATAGGGGTGTCCTAGCCGTTCTGTGAAGATTCGATAAAGAACGGCCTGCGGCGATCCATCCGGTGGATGGGCGTGCCAGATTCGGGGAAGAGGAACCCGTGACGGGCCGCATGAGGGGGAAACACCATGAGCATTGCCATCTCGACTGCCCTGCAGTCCTCGTTCGCCGACGCGGTGACCCGCACCCGTGAGGCACTCGCCGGCCAGGGTTTCGGCGTCCTCACCGAGATCGACATGAAAGCCACCCTGAAGGCCAAGCTGGACCAGGACATGGAGAACTACCTGATCCTGGGCGCCTGCAACCCTCCACTGGCCCACCGGGCGGTGGACATCGACCGCCAGATCGGGCTACTGCTGCCGTGCAACGTCGTGGTGCGCACCGACCCTGACGATGACACCCGGGTGCTGGTCGAAGCGATGAATCCCCAACTGCTGGTTCGGGTCACCGGCGAACCCGCCTTACAGGAGGTCGCCGACGAGGTCACCGCCAAACTGCGCGCGGCGATTCGAGCTTTGGGTCCGACCTCGGAGTAGACGCGCCGGCTGTCACACCGCGGTGGCTGCGGGCTGCTGGGCGCTTGAGGCGCTCGGCGCTGGGGGTGCCGGCAGTTTCAGGCGCTTGAGCATCAGGGCATTGACGGCGACGATAAAACTGGAGCCCGACATCGACATGGCGGCGATCTCCGGGCGCAGCACAAACCCGAACACCGGTTTGAGCACCCCGGCCGCGATGGGCAGGGCGATCACGTTGTAACCCACGGCCCACCAGAGGTTCTGGCGCATCTTGCGCAGTGTTCCTCTGCCGATCCGCAGGGCGATTGGCACGTCGAGGGGATCCGAGCGCATCAGCACTAGGTCTGCGGTTTCGATCGCGACGTCGGTGCCAGCCCCGATCGCGACCCCGAGATCAGCCTGGGCCAGAGCGGGGGCGTCGTTGACGCCGTCGCCGACCATGGCGGCTTTTCGGCCCTGGCTCTGCAGGTCGGCGATCTTGGCGGCTTTGTCTCCGGGCAGCACCTCGGCGATGACGGTGTCGATGCCGAGTTGGTCGGCGATACGGGTGGCGGTGGCCTGGTTGTCGCCACTGAGCATGACCACCTTCACCCCGAGGTCGTGCAGCTCCCGCACGGCGTCAGCGGACGTCTCCCGCGCGGCGTCAGCCAGGGCGACCACCCCGACCCCGCGCCCGTCGACGGAGATCAGCACCGCAGTGCGCCCGCTCGCGGCGAGCTCATCGCGGCGTCCCATCAACGCCGTCGGGAAGTCCACCGCTTCCTCGACCATGAGTTTGCGGTTGCCCACATCGACCCGCCGGCCGGCGACCGTCGCGGTGGCTCCGTGGCCGGGCACGTTGCGGAAATCCGTCAATGAGGCTGCTGCGGCGCCCTTTTCGGTGGCGAAGCCCACAATCGCCGCCGCCAAGGGGTGCTCGGACTCCTTCTCCACTGCGGCGACCAGAGCCAGCAGTTCTTGCTCGCCGATCCCCTCGGCAACGAAATCGGTGACTTCCGGCTCGCCTTTGGTGAGTGTGCCGGTCTTGTCCATCACCACGGTGTCGATCCGGGCTGAGGTCTCCAGGGCCGTGGCGTTTTTGAACAACACGCCCCGTTGGGCGCCCAGGCCGGTACCCACCATGATGGCCGTCGGGGTAGCCAGACCCAGGGCGTCGGGGCAGGTGATGACGACCACCGTGATCGCGAAGAGCAGCGCGGCCTGTACTCCGGCCCCGACGGCCCACCAGACCAGGAAGGTGACTGTCCCGCCGATCAGCGCGACCAGGACGAGCCAGAAGGCCGCCCGGTCGGCCAGCCGCTGCCCGGGCGCCTTGGAGTTCTGGGCCTGCTGCACCATCGCCACGATCTGGGCCAGTGCGGTGTCGGAGCCGACTTTGGTGGCGCGGACCCGCAAGGTGCCGGTGGTGTTGATCGAGGCGCCAATGACGCTGTCGCCCTGCGCTTTAGACACCGGCAGGCTTTCCCCGGTGACCATCGACTCGTCGACCTCCGAGGCGCCCTCTTCAACCGTGCCGTCGACGGGAATCTTGGCCCCGGGCCGGATCAACAACAGGTCGCCGACCACCACCTCGGCGGTGGGCACCTCCACCGGTTCACCATCACGGACGACCACCGCCATCGGCGGCGCAAGTTCGAGCAGGGTGCGGATGGCTTCGTTGGCCCCGCCCCGGGCGCGCATCTCGAACCAATGTCCCAGCAGCACAAAGGTTGTCAGCATCGCGGCGGCCTCGTAGAACACCTCGCCGCCGCCGGTCAACGTGACCCCGACGCTGTAGAGCCAGCCCGTGCCGACGGCGACGGCGACCAGGACCATCATGTCCAAAGTCCGGGCCCGCAGGGCCCGCCAGGCGCCGTCGAAGAAGATCCACGCCGAGTAGAACACGACGGGCAGGCTCAGCAGGAAGGTGAAGACGTCGTCGCGCATGCCGAACGGCGCCGGCATCATGAAGCCGAGCATGTGCCGGCCCATCGGGGAGAACAGCATGATCGGGATCGACAGCACCAAGGCCACCAGGAACCGGTTTCGCATGTCGCGCACCATCGCGTCCATCGACATGCCCGCGTGGCCGCCGTGCCCCATCATCTCGTGCGGCGACGGGCCCGCCTCGGGAGCGTGATGGCGGTGGTGGACATGGCCCGTCTCGGCGGTATGGGCCGTCGGTTCGGCCATCGGATCGCAGACGTGGTGGGGCACTGAGCGGCCGGCGCAGTGGAATCCGCAGTCGCGTACCCAGTCCGCAAGTTCACCCACGGAGGTCGTGGCCGGGTCGTAGGTCACCGTCGCGGTCTGGTTGACGGCGTTGGCCTGCACCGCGCTGACACCCGGCCGGCGCAGCAGCGCCGACTCGATCACCGCGGTCGAGGTCGCCCAGTGCAAGCCGCCGACGTCGAGGACAGTGCTTTCAGGCATGGGTTCTCCGTCCGCGTGATCTGCTGGCTACCAGGCTTCCCCGTGAGCACAGGGTTCTTGTGCGGGTTCGACAAAGATTCGATGAAGATTGCCGGCTCGGGCCGGACGCGAACCGACCGAGAGTGGCTCGGTGATTAGGTTGGGCATTATGCGCGCCCTTCTCCAGATGTTTGGCACGCGGCTCGGATCCCGGACGCTGCAGAGGAACACTCTGCTTGCGGTTCATCTGGTCGTCCTGCTCGTCGTGGCGCTCGCCATGCCGGGGGTGTTTCGCTGCCCGACACCGCTGTGTGGGCACGACGCCGACTCGGCGCACGGTTCGTCGCCTGTGACGGTATCGGCACCGGCTCCGGTACAGCTGTCCATGCAGCCAGGACCCGACGCGAACAACGTCGACCCGCTCGCCCCCGTCACCGTCACCGCGGCCGCCGGCAGCCTGCTGAACGTGGAGATGGTCAACGAGACCGGCAAGGCCGTCGAGGGCGTGATGACCCCGGACAACACGGTGTGGAAACCCACCGTGCCGCTGGGCTACGGCCGCAGCTACACCGTGACCGCAACCGGCCGCGGCGCCGACGACGTCACCCGCGCCCTGGTGTCGACGTTCACCACCCTGGTGCCCGGCAACCAGACCGCGGTGAGACTGACCACCACCGGCAACCACGACCTCGTCGACGGCGGCACCTACGGAATCGGGACTGTCGTGGTCGCCCGCTTCGATGAGCCCGTCCCTGACCGCGCAGCCGCCCAGCGCGCCCTGCGCGTAACCACCAACCCGCCCGTCGACGGTGCGTGGACCTGGGTCGACGACGCGACCGCGCACTGGCGGCCCCAGCACTATTACGCCCCGGGCACCACCGTGAACGTCGCGGCCAACATCTACGGCGTCCCCCTCGGCCAGGGCCTGTACGGGCAAGCCGACGCGAGCGTGAGCTTCCGCATCGGCGACGCCCACGTCTCGATCGCCAACGACGTCACCAAACAGGTCAGCGTGTTCAGCAACGGCCAACTGGAGCGCACCATGCCGACGTCGATGGGGATGGGCGGCAGCGAAACCATCGGCGGGCGCACCATCAGCTTCTGGACCCAACCCGGGATCTACACCGTGATGGACAAGGCGAACCCCGTCGTCATGGATTCCTCGACCTACGGCCTGCCCATCAACTCCCGGCTGGGCTACAAGCAAACCATCAACTGGGCCACCCGCATCAGCACCGACGGCATCTACCTGCACGCCCTGGAAGACACCGTGTGGGCCCAGGGCAACACCAACGTCTCCCACGGCTGTCTGAACCTCAGCGCCGAGAACGCCGAGTGGTTCTACAACTTCTCCCAGCCCGGGGACATCGTCGAAGTCCGCGACACCGGCGGAGCCCCGCTGCAACAGTGGCAAAACGGCGACTGGAGCGTCCCCTGGGCGCAGTGGCTGGCCGGCAGTGCCACCCATGCACCGCCGTCACCCACCGTCCCCGATGCCCCGGCCGACACACTGGAGAAACAGGGAGCCGATGGTCAACCCCCACGCTGATCGCGGCAACCGCGGCCCGCTGTTGTGGATCGCCGCCCTGGTCGTCGCCGGCGCCGCCATTGTCGCTATCGCCGTCGCCACCGGCGCCCTGCGGCTGGGAAGGTCTGCGGACTCCGCACCATCGACTGAGCAGGTCGCGCAACAACGCTGCCAAGCCGAGGTGATGAAACGGCTGGTCGCCCCGGACAAGGCCACCCTCTCCGATGTCCGTACCGAACCCAGCACCCTCGACACCGAGGGCCGGGACTTCTCCTCCCTGACAGCCAGCGAAGCGCTTAAGGGTGTCGACACTTCGCGTATCACGGTGCTCAACGTCTCCGGGACGGCCAACGCGCCCAGCGAGGTCGGCACCACGATCCAAGACCATTTCGACTGTCGCGCCTACTTCGTCGACGGCGCACTCGCCCACACTCTGGTGGTCTTCGACCACGGCCACTGAAAGTCCGGTTCAGCGAGGCCGAAATGCCGTGAGGGTCAGCAGGGGTAGCGTGGAATTCACGTCAGGACGCGGTGCGTCCTTCGTCGACCAGGGGGGCCACGTTGGCGACAGCAGTACGGGCGATCACCGCCATCACCCTTGTTGCAACAGCCCTGACGGGATGTTCGAGCAAGCCCCAGGCATCCCCACCCCGGTCCGGATCGGTCTGGGTCGCCGATGAGGGCCACGACAGCGTGTCGGTCATCGACGCCGCCACCAACACGGTGACCATGACCCTCACCGGAATCAAAGGGCCACACAACATCCAAGTCGGCCGTGACGACTCGGTGGTGTACGCGGTCAGCAGCGCCGGCATCGTCGTCGCCATCGACCCGGCCACCTACCGGGTGACCGCCACCGCGCCCACCGGACCCCATCCCGCCCACGTCATCGAAGCCCCCAACGGCAAGGTCTACGTGACCAATTCGGGGGACGGCACGGTGTCGGTCTACCAGGCCCCGGGACTGAGCCCGGCTGGTCGGATCACCCTCGATGGCATGCCCCATGGGCTGCGGGCTGCCGCCGGTGGCTCGGTCATCGTGGTCGCCAACACCATGGACGGTGCGGTCGATCTGATCGACCCGGCCACCGACAAATACGTGAGGGCGGTGCCGGTCGGTGCGAGTCCCGCTCAGGTCGCGGTCAGCAGCGACGGCAAGTACGCCTACACCGGGACCTCCGAGCCGCCCAGTGTCGTGAAAGTTGATCTTGCACAACGCAAAGTGGTCGGCAGCGTCGCCGTTCCCACTGCGCCGGTCCAGCTCTATCTCACCCCTGATGGCAACGAGGTCGTCTCCGCCGACCAAGGCACCAAGGACGCCCCGGGACACACGCTGTCGGTCATCGACACCAAGGCCATGACGGCCCGCAGCACGGTCACCACCGGTGCCGGGCCGCACGGCGTGGTCGTCGACGACTCCGGCACATGGGCGTGGGTGACCAACAGCTTTGACAACACCGTCACCGCGGTCGATCTCTCGTCGTCCACCGCGATGCCCCCGATTCCCGTCGGCACCGAGCCCAGCGGCATCAGCTACTCGTCGCGACCGCCCGCGACCGCCCCGGCCAACAGCACAATCCTCGACATCCCCAGCCCGTCCAACGTCCCGCCGGGTGAATCCCAGTCCGATCCGCACAGCGGACACCACTAGGCCCCGTCGGGTGCGCTCAATCGTCGTGGTGATGCTGGTGCCCGTCCGCGTCACCATCACCCTCTGACTCCACCGCCGACGAAGAAGACTGGGCCGGAGCCGGTTTCGCAGCGGGCACCGCCGCGGGCGGCGCGGAGGCCTCCGGCGCTGGCTGGGCCACCCCACCCGCCGGGACGCCGGGCTCGCCATGATGGTCGCCGTCGACCTCAAGGGACATGTCGGTCACCGGCAGCTGCTCCTCCGGCGCCACCGTCCCTGCAGGGGGAGCCTCGGGGGCCGACGGATGGTGATCGCCGTCCATGTGCCCGTCTGCATCCATGTGAGCGTCGCCGTCCATGTGCGCGCCATCCATGTGGCTCTCCATGTGGGCATCGCCGTCCATGTGCGCCTCGTGATGGGAATGATGGCCCTCCTGCGCCTCGGCAGCTGCCCCATGGTGATGGTGATGGTGGCCCTGCAAGCTGGCCGCCAAACCCAACGTGACCGCCCCAGCCACGATGGTGTTAGCCCCCATGAGCACCATCGCCCGCCCGAAACCGGACACCTCTTCGGGCTGGTGCGTGCGTGACCACGCCCACCCGGCCCCCATGACGACATAAAGCTGAAGCAGCAGAACACAAATCCCGGCTGCCCCCACCGGTTCAGGCTGACCTGCCGACGGCCCGACCGGCGGCCCACTGATGCAGGACATCACCCACAATCCGGCCGCACCCACATTCGCCGCAATCCCGGCGGCCAGCACCCAGGCGTTCTGCCGCGACCACGCCACCAAACCCCACACCAGCTGAAAACTGGCCAGGACCGCGAAAAACACGCCCGACGGCAACCAATCCCGCCAATGCATCGGCGTGACAGCGAAGTGAATCACCGCCGCACCCATCGACGCCACCGCCGCGCAGCGAGCGGCCAGCCGAATGTCGGACTTCGTCAGCTTTCTCGTGGCCACGGCAATGACGCTCACACAAGCGGTGAATCAGCACGAGCAGCAACGGATAACAGTCGCGTCCCAGATCCGCAACGCACAAATCAGGACTCAGCAGTCATGTCGTCACGACAAAGACCGCCGCCCTAGCTGCAGTGAGGCAGTGGGCTCGGCCAGACGGGGCCAGTATTCGCGACGATCGGTGGGGCCGAACCACTTGACGAGACGCATGCCAGACACCGACGCTGCCGCGGCCTTGGCCATTGCCCCCGTACACAGAGCAAATGATCCGGGAATACGCAACGCACCGGCCGTGGATGGATCGGCAGGAGGACCGATTTCGCGGGGCTGTCCACCGCGCTCGGCCAACGAGTATTCGATTTATCTTGTGCAACACCACAATTCACATGTGCGGATACCGGGATCTGGTCCCGCTGCCCGGATCGGTCCGGTTCTCTGGATCCATTGACAGCCCGCCGCGTTCGGTGGAGCGTCGAGACGGGCCACCGGGTGTGAAATCAACCTCTGACCCTCGCGCACCCGGTGGCCGACAACCAAAGGCCCGCCCGTCGTCGGGGACGCGTACTGATCACTCGTCGGTGCCCTGCGCAGTGACCGAGAGTGCCGGTTAAACGCATCAGTCGACGGCCGGGGCGATCTGTAACCCATGTCGCGACTCATCTGTCACCGATGACGCGACTCATCACAAATGTGGAGCTAAGGGGAATCGAACCCCTGACCTACTCGATGCGAACGGGACTCACTCGGTGTTTGCACGGTCAAGCTGTGTTGGCTCCACAGCGTATTGGCAGCTCAGGCTGTTGGTTGCGTTGGTTCGAGAAAGTACCGATGAGTCGCGCTGCGGACTGACTGCGGACTAGTTGGCCAAGTTCCAGCGGCAGGGCGGCCGACTGGATGGTGTTCTGGCCGACGAGTCTCAGTTCGGCTACGGCCGCAGCACCCTTCCCGAGTTCGTCGCGGCTGCCGAGATCGACGTGGCCGACATTCGTTGCGGCGGAACTTGGGCCATTCGAAGGTTCACCACGACCCAAGACGCCAGCACGCACCTTGTTTCCGACCGGATGGCAGCGCCACTGCCGCTATGGCCAAAGGCGCCGCGCGGTGCGCCGCCTACCGGCCCGACATTCTGCCGATAACGACGCCACAGGCAAGAACTAGAAGCAATCGCCCGGGTGGATCAGGTTGCAGTTTGGACATGTGGTCCGCCTTTCCACGGGGGTGGCACGAAATGAATGTCGGTCCCACCATGTGTTGAAGCGGGTCGTTCGCGGCCGACCGGTGGCTGCACGCGGCATCTGTCGTCCGTTCGGTTGTTCTGAAGCCGGGGGCCGGACAGCCAAGTCAGGAGGGTACGCGGGCGAACCTCCCTCAGGTGGGATGCCAACTGCCCTGTAATGGCGATAGCAGCGCAGCCGCTCATGGGCAGCGTGACTGTCGAGATCCA
>Ga0116193_1003738_pt1 | contig 10880 bp, 9 predicted proteins | sample AD_UKC115_MetaG_FD_89892 | JGI IMG/M metagenome (GOLD analysis project Ga0116193, IMG submission 89892) | Active sludge microbial communities of municipal wastewater-treating anaerobic digesters from Hong Kong - AD_UKC115_MetaG | ecosystem: Engineered > Bioreactor > Anaerobic > Digestate | place...
GGCCCGGGACTCCCTTAATAGTCTGCTGGCGGAAACCGGACGGCTTATGGCCAAAGAATTCGCCCATTTTTTGCAGCTGGCCAGCCAGAGTTTTGATGAAACCTTCCAGGAGATATTTGGAGGAGGAGGGGCCCGCCTGCGGATGGAGGAGGGAATTGACCGTTTACAAGCGGGGGTAGATGTCGAAGTCAAAATACCCGGGAAAAGAACCGAGAATTTGCAGCTGCTGTCCGGCGGGGAACGAGCTTTGACCTGTATCGCCCTGATTTTTGCGTTGTTAAGGTTAAAGCCATCACCATTCTGTATACTGGACGAGATTGATGCTTCCCTGGATGAGACCAATTTGCTGCGATTTAATCGATTTCTTAAGAACATGTCCCGGGGTATGCAATTCCTGGTCATCACCCACCGGCAGGCCACCATTGAGACTGGTGAAAACATCTACGGGGTGACCATGCCTGAAGAGGGGGTGTCCTCCGTTTTGACCCTCAGTTTGGAGGAGGCCGGAGATTTGGCCGGATAAAGCACCTTACGAATACTTTGAATAGGGTGGAGATAGATAATGGCATTGTTTGATCGATTCAAGGGAAAGAAGAAGGATGAGGATAAAGAGATAACCCCCGACCAGCAGGACCAGAAGGAAATAGAGGAACCAGAGGAACCAGAGGAAGAGACTGCTAAGGAAGAACCAGTGAATTCCAAGGAAATTCCCAGCGATCAAACCTCTATGGGGCATGAACAGAGCAAGGGGAGCTTGCTGGCCAGGTTCAAGGAAGGGCTTAGCAAAACCAGAAAGAATGTCGGAGTTCGTATCAGCAACCTGGTAAAGTCGAACCGGGAGCTTAACGAAGACTTCTGGGAACAACTGGAGGAAATATTAATCGAAGCCGATGTCGGGGTCAGCACTTCGCTGGAACTGGTGGGAAGGGTGCGCGCGGCGGCCCGCAAACAAAAAATGACTGAAACCGGGCAGGTCCAGGCACTGATTCGGGAAGAGATACAGCAGCTGCTGACCGGCAACACCCGGGATCTAAATGTCAACCAGGAACGGCCAACGGTCATACTGGTAGTTGGAGTGAATGGAGCCGGGAAAACTACTTCCATTGCCAAGATGGCTTATCACTTCAAAAATGATGGCCGCAAGGTTATACTGGCGGCCGCTGATACCTTCCGGGCTGCCGCCATCGACCAGTTGCAGATTTGGGCTGACCGGGTAGGGGTAGAGCTTATTCGTCACCAGGAAGGAGCTGATCCCGGGGCGGTGGTTTTTGATGCTGTACATGCCGCCCGGGCAAGAAATGTGGATGTACTCATTATCGATACCGCCGGACGTTTACAGAATAAGACCAATTTGATGAAGGAAATTAGCAAGATCTGCAAAGTGATTGAAAGGGAAATTCCTGGTGCTCCCCATGAAGTATTGCTGGTAGTGGACGCCACTACCGGGCAGAATGCTGTAAGCCAGGCTAAGATATTTCAGGAAGCCACCGGAGTAAGTGGGATTATTCTTACTAAATTGGATGGTACCGCCAAGGGTGGCGTAGTTCTGGCGGTGGCCAGGGAACTGGATATACCCGTTAAGATGGTTGGTATCGGTGAGAGATTGGAAGACCTGCGTGAATTCGATGCCGAAGCTTTTACGGCGGCATTGTTTGATGATTAGAAGCAGGCGGGTGAAAAACGCACAATGGACGCAGCATTGACTCATTGGCACTCTGGAATGAAGTTGATAGCCAGCATATAATGATAAGAGTGTTGTGCAACAAAGGAGGCAACAAGTTGTATTTGACAGGTATTATTGGAGGAACCGGAGTATATGACCCCTCATTACTGGACGATATTCAGGAACTTAACCTGGATACTCCCTATGGATCTGCCCGGGTACTGGCCGGCAAATATCAGGGTATTGAAATTGCCTTCATTGCCCGGCATGGGCAAAAACATAGCCTTCCCCCCCATTTAGTCAATTACCGCGCCAATATCATGGCTTTCAAAATGTTAGGTGTAAAACGGATTATCGGTACTGCCGCAGTGGGTTCTTTGCATTTTGAATTCAAGCCGGGTCAGTTTGTCCTGGCAGACCAGTTTATTGACTTTACCAAAACCCGCCCCAGCACCTTTTATGAGGGTGGCGAACAGGGCGTACTGCACTGTGATATGACCATACCCTATTGCCCGGACCTGCGGGAGGCTCTGGTAAGAGGCAGCCAGGAAAACGAGATTTGCATCCATAATGGCGGCGTTTATGTCTGTACCGAGGGGCCGAGGTTCGAAACCAGCGCCGAGATCGCCATGTTCAAACAGTTGGGGGGACACCTTATTGGCATGACCAGCGTTCCGGAGGTATGCCTGGCTCGAGAACTGGGGATGTGTTACGCTAACATTTCTATTGTTACCAACTTTGCGGCGGGTATTTCTCCGGGCCTGCTTACGCATAGTGAGGTAGTGGATATGATGGGACAGAATATAGAAAGATTAAGAAAGATTCTGACCTCTACGTTAAAGTATGTCTCCGCCGAACAGCACTGTGATTGCCCTAAGATTTTAGAAGAAGTCGGGCTTTCCAAATGATCGAAACACTATATTTTGATGGCGACGATGTGGTAATACTAAATCAAGCCGAACTTCCTGAACGGATCAGCTATGAACGCTGTACGACCGTGGAACAGGTGGCCGACGCCATTTCCAGCTTGAAAGTACGGGGAGCGCCTTTAATCGGCGTAACTGCGGCTTTTGGTCTGGCTATGGCGGTTGGCAGGTTCTCGGGAGAGAAACCTGAGCTTCCCGGGTACTTTGAACATCATCTGCAACTATTGGCAGGGACGCGTCCTACGGCAGTCAACCTTTTTTGGGCCTTGGAGCGCATGCGGGTGGTTTTTCAGGGTTGCCTGACACTAACCCCCCGGGAAATAGCCCGGGAGCTGCGCAGCAAAGCACAGGCCATGTTTGTTGAAGATGTCAGGGCCAATAACCGCATGGGCGACTATGGCCAGGAACTCCTGGAAGCGGACAGCCGCGTCATGACTATCTGTAACGCCGGGGCCCTGGCTACTTGTGGATACGGTACCGCTTTGGGTGTGGTGCGTGCCGCCCATAAGCAGGGGAAAATTAAAAAGGTATGGGCTTGTGAAACCCGTCCGGTATTGCAGGGATCCAGGCTGACCGTCTGGGAATTAACCCAGGACCGGATTCCGGTGACGCTGATTACTGATGGAATGGCGGGTTATGTCATGCAATTGGGACAGGTGGATGCAGTTCTGGTAGGGGCGGACCGTATCGCGGCCAACGGTGATGTGGCCAACAAAATTGGCACTTATACCCTTGCGACCTTGGCTCATCATCATGGTATACCTTTCTATGTCGTGGCCCCCTTTTCCTCGGTGGACCTGGAACGGCCCACCGGGAAGCAAATCCCGGTGGAAGAGCGGGATCACGAGGAAGTTCGTTCGGTGCGTGGGGTGCCTTTGACCCTCCCCGGGGTGGATGTTTTTAATCCGGCTTTTGATATTACTCCAGCAGAACTGGTCACGGGTATAATTACTGAACGCGGAGTAACTGGCCCTCCTTTCCCGGAAGGATTATATAGATTGGCACAGAGAGGTGAACGGCATGAATCATATCAAGGAACGCAATGAGGTACTGGCTGCCGCGCGTGAAATTTCCGCCTCCGGACTGGTTTCCGGGACCTGGGGAAATGTCAGTGCGCGCATAGCTGGCAAGTCACTAATGGCCATCACCCCCAGTGGCATGGATTATGACTCGCTTAATGTTGAAGATATTATTCTCTTGGATTTTGAACAGCAGGTGGTGGAGGGAGAATACCAACCTTCCGTGGAGACTCCTTTGCACCTCAAGATCTATAAGAAACGCCCCGAGGCGATGGCCATAGCTCATGTTCACAGTCCCTATGCAACTGCTTTTGCCGTGGCCCGCAAAAATATACCGGTAGTTTTAGAAGAAACCGCCCAGGCCATCGGCCATGAGATTGGTGTAGCCGCCTATGCTCATTGCGGAACTTTGCAATTGGCAGACAATGTGGCCAAGGCACTGGGGACAAACCGCCGGGCAGTACTGCTTGCCAATCATGGCCTGGTAGCAGTGGGTGAAACCATGGAAAAGGCGCTCAAGATTTGTTATGTGGCTGAGAAAACGGCTCGAGTAGCTATTTATGCTCGCATGTTGGGCCCCGCGCATTCACTATCACAGGAAGATATAACTTATCTTAGAAGCAGTTTTGAGCATTACGGACAGGAACACAGATAGATTGGAGTAAGCTTTCCAAGTAATACGGGAGCAGGATAGAATTCAAAGGGGGATTGGCGACGTGTCTATGTTAATAAAGAATGCGCAAATAATCACCATGAATGATGACCAGCTTATAATTTCCCGTGGTTATCTGCGTATGGAAGGGAACCTGATTTCTGAAATCGGTAGTGGTGATGCTCCATCCGGCCCATTTGAACGGGTAATCGAAGGCCAGGGACGGGTGGTGCTGCCTGGCTTTATCAACACCCATACCCATGCCGCCATGACCCTCCTACGGGGCTATGCCGATGACTTGCCCCTTATGGAATGGCTGCAGACCAAGATTTGGCCGTTGGAAGACCGCCTTACTGGTGAGGACATTTATTGGGGCAGTATGCTGGCGGTTACGGAAATGATAAAATCCGGCACTACTACTTTCAGTGATATGTATTTCTTTATGGAGGAAACCGCCCGGGCTGTAGAAAAAACCGGCATTAGAGCTGTTCTATCCCGGGGAATGGTAGGAGTGGGACCCGAAAATGAAAAGGCTATGGTGGAGAGTGCTGATCTGGTTCAGCACTGGCAGGGGCAGGCCGGTGGACGTATATTGACCAGATTAGGCCCCCATGCTCCCTATACCTGCCCCCCCGATTACCTGCGGCGGGTAATGCGTCTGGCCGATGAACTGGGGGTAGGGCTGCATATACATATTGCTGAGACCCAGGTTGAAAAAAGTGATATACTCGCTCAGTATGGCAAAACCCCGGTGCGGCACCTGGAATCGCTGGGTTTGTTCTCCCGCCCGGTACTGGCGGCCCATTGCGTGCATGTGGATGCAGAGGAAATCAGGATTTTAAAAGACTATGGGGTAGGTGTAGCCCACAACCCGGAGAGCAATATGAAATTGGCCAGTGGTATTGCCCCGGTTCCCGAGATGCTGGCGGCGGGTATTCCCGTAGCCCTGGGAACTGATGGAGCTTCCAGCAACAACAATCTGGATATGCTGCAGGAGATGCGCAGCAGTGCTTTTCTGCATAAGGTCAATAAAATGGATCCCACCGTACTTCCTGCCTATCAGGCACTGGAAATGGCTACCTGTAACGGAGCCCGGGCACTGGGTCTGGACAGGGAAATCGGCAGTCTGGAGGTGGGCAAAAAGGCGGATATGATTCTGCTCAATCTAAACCAAGCCCATCTGCTGCCCGCGTATGACCTGGTAGCCAACCTGGTCTATTCTGCTGCGGCGGGTGACGTGGAAACGGTAATTATTGATGGGCAGCTGGTAATGGAGGACCGCATAATCAAGACATTTGACGAACAAGAAGTGCTCCGGGCAGCGGTTCAGACCGCCAGAGGCCTGGTTGGTTCCCGTTAGAGAGGGTGCGCAAATGGTTCCATGGATTGCTTTTGTAGGTGGGCATAATTCGGGAAAAACCACGGTAGTCAGCGGCCTGATTCAAGAACTGAGCCAAAGGGGCTATAAGATAGCTGTCATAAAACATGCCCGCAGCCCCCTGGTTGTGGAAGGACAAAGGGACTCCGAGAAGTTGTTTGCTGCCGGAGCCCGGGTAGGGTACACGGCGGCCCCCGGTCTTTCCGTTCGCTACCAGAGGGAGGACCGGGACAAGACTCTTGCGGAAATATATAAAGAAGCAGCGCCGGGAATGGATCTGGTTATCGTCGAGGGCTTTAAACAGGAGCCCGGTCCCAAAATTGAGGTTTTGCGCCAGGAAATCAATTCTTCTTTACTGGAAGTGGAAGGAGTCATTGCCCGGGTGGCCGACTTTGCCCCCGGGGACGATTTGCCTCGTTTTGACCATGGTGATTTTACCGGCCTGGCCGACTTTATACTCAAACACTTTAAGCTCGGGTAGCGCAATATACACACAAAAGCCAAGCTCGACCTCCCCATTGCATCCCGATGGCCGGATGCTTATGGTTTTGTAAGGGATTTCGCCAACCAGTTTAGCAAAAAAAAATAGGGCTAATGCAAATGCACAACCCTATTTTGTTGTGGTGTATAACAATCCAGACATTTAATCAGCGTCGTGGTTGTTGTATCCTCTTTCTGCGGCCAGCATATCCAGATAAATGGTTTCCATATTGGCGATGAAAAGGTCAGTAGGTCGGCCACTCAACCGCTCGTCATAGGTCTTCAGGTAACCCTTGCAATTCTCGCACACGTAAACCCGGTAAGCAGCATCTCCCTCAACGGTAAGACAATTAATATCCCCAGGATGGTCATGTCCGCAGTACACGCAATACAGATAACGTACCTTCCATTCCGTGAAACAGCGGTCACAGAACATGAAACGCTGCCCGTTTTCTGCTGCCAGGCGGCTGATATGTGATTTGCCGCCACAGACGGGACAAATGGTTGGGAAGGCCCAGGTAAAACCCTCGCTGGCTATATCGATAGCGTAAGGTTCTGCCAGAATCCTCAGAAAAGGGCGCAAAGTGTGATCAAGGGTGAAAAGAAAAAAATCCAGGGGAATATTTAGCTGGTCAGCAGATTTAATTAGCGGGTCGTCATCTCCCTGCAAGAAAGCCCGGCACAAACTAACAAAATCCAGGCTGTCCAGGCCGGCCTTAATTTTGTCCGTACTGAGTGCAGAGTTGGGGCGACGTTTCTTAAGAAAATCCAGCAGGTCGGCATACGCATTCTTAAAGCTGCCGGCGTCCATTTCCCATTCAACCTGCTGCAGGAGAGGTCGGCTTCCCCGTGCCAGGAGCTTGCCCAGATCCAGTTTAGCAGGGGTGTAATGTTTTTTTAGCCGGATTGATTCCTCGTTCTGCCAGCTTTCCAGTTCGACAAAAAACTCCAGATAACCTTCCGGGAGTTCGACGGGTGGTTGGTGTTCGGGCATCTTATTCACTCCTTACTGCGGTTTCAATAGCCTGGCTGCTAGTGTGAAGAAAACCCCAGGGATACCCCTGGGGTTTCTCCTATCAAATCTTATTCCTCGTCATTGCTGGCTTTTTCCCCGTAGGTCTCTTCGTACCAGATGGGGTGATGGTGCTCGGCCCAGTCTTCACGAACCGTACCCTTCCACATACCCCAGAAGGACTCGCCTGAACCAGGGTGGAAGGAACCTAGATAACCATGCATGCACACCATGAAGGTGGCAAAGACCATGGCTATATCATGAACAGGATAAGCTACCCTTACCAGTCCGGCAGGGAAAATGGAGGGGAACCACATTATATACCCACTCAAAACCAGTAGAATTACGCAGGTGGGAGTGAGCATGGAGTTGCCCTTTTCGCCGCCATTAAAACGGGTCTGGGGTGGCATTTTTACCGGCAGTCCCAGAAACTCCAGCGGGAACTTCATAACGAAAATAATGTCATTTATACCGAAGCGCAGCAGGTCTTTTATCCAGCTGATGATTCCTTTGAAGTCAAAGACAACGAAGACAGCTAGAAAGATTGTTAGAACAACCGCGGCAATCCGATGAACCAGGCCAGCGCCATGGTATCCGCCAAAAATGGCAGCCAACCAGTCCACGCTGTCCAGGAAGAGGACCAAACCGGTGAAGAGGCAGAGCAGGAAAGTCACCGTGTGTCCCCAGTGGGTCATGCGGGCGACAAAGTTAAAGCGCTCTACCCGCGGAACGTCTGCCTGGTATTCGGGAATCCACTGCATTATTCATGCCCCCCTTCATGGTGATCGCCGTTTTTGTTGGCCAGGACCCGGGTAGTCACGAAGCTGAATGCAGATCCAGCCAGAGCCAGCGGTATCAGCCAGCCCAAGTAAGGCTGTACATAATCCTGCCAGAAGGGAATCTGACCAGGAATCTTGGGCTCTTTAGGCAGGCCGTAGTATTCCGGCTCGTAGCAAAGAATGTAGAGCTTATTCAAGCCACCCAGTTCCAGCCGGCCGTAAATCGTAGCCTGGGGATATCCATTCTGGCGCAGATATTTGACCCGCTCTTCTGCATAGCCTAACAGTTCGTCGCGGTCGCCAAACTTGAGTGCTCCCGGAGCACAGGTGGAAACACAGGCAGGCTGCAGCCCTTCCTTTACCCGATCTGCGCACAAGGTGCACTTGGCAATTTTGTCCTCTCTTTTCCGGTATTTAGGTATCTGGAAAGGACAGGCATAGGTGCAGTACTGGCAACCAATACATTTATCAGGATCATGAAGCGTTGCCCCAAACTCCGTTTTGGAATAGGCTCCCCGGGGACATACTTTCATGCAGGCCGGGTCCAGGCAATGCATGCATTGGTATTTTAAAAAGTCCCAGCGCACCCCTTCGACCGAGTCTTCGTATTCGTTCATTCTGACGATGGTAAAAGTATCCCCGTCGGTATCCTCATGAGTTTGATAATAGCCTTTAAATGGTTTAATGCTGGCGGGAAGCTGATTCCAGTTTTTACAGGCTACCTGACATCCGCGACAGGCCGTACATTTGCTGGTATCATAAAGATTCGTTAAATTAGCCATCTTTAAGCCCTCCTTATGTCGCACAGCCATGCCTTGTATTCGGGACACATGGTATTTCCGTCCCCAATATGCGGCGTCAACCGATTGGCAGGATCGCCGGTGGCATAACCCTTGAACCCATATTGCCACAACAGGCCGATCTGGTGGACGGTCTTGCCGCCCACGTTAAAGGGCTTAAAGCGCCTGGTAACACAGGCTACCGCCTCAACGTCGCCCCGGGTTGTAGAGACAATGACTTTGTGGCCATTTTTGATTCCCTTCTCTTTGGCGAGTTCTACACTGAGCTCTACCATCATATTGGGCATCAGTTCTGCCAACCAGGGCAGGTTGCGGGTTAGGGCTCCGGTCTGCCAGTGCTCAACTACCCGGTAGGTGGTACCGATGATAGGATACTTGTCAGGTGTACCCTGTTTTTCAGGTTCCCAAACCCGGGCTATCGGGTTAAGTGGCTGTTTATTAACAATGGGTGGTATCGGACTTTCCCAGGGCTCGTAGTGCTCGGGGAAAGGACCGTCCTTAAGGGTTCCCTTGGCAGCAAAAATACAGCCTTTACCTTCTGGACGCATAATGAAAGGATCCATGAATGCTGCTTTATCAGGGCCGACTGTCTTGATGAAGTCGGGAACATCCCAACCAGTCCAGCTGCCAAAGGAATCGGGTTTGTTAGGATCCGCCAGTTTTAATGCATCCCACCATACCAGGCAACGGTCGTCATCACCCGGCCAGGGGGTAACCCCGTCCGGTTGTACCGAGCAGCGGTTGTACACAATGCGGCGGTTTACCGGCCAAGCCCAGGCCCAGTTGGGGAAGAGGCCCAACCCACTGGGATCGTCTTTCTCGCGCAACTGCGGCTTGTATATAAACTTGCCATCCTTCATGGTGGTAGCGCCGCAGTAAACCCAGCAGCCACAGGCTGTCTTGCCGTCGTCGGTCAACTTGGCGAACCCTTCCACCGGGGTACCTTCTTTTACATTAAAGCCACATAGTTCATTGGCAACTTTGAGAATGTCCGGCTCGTGCTCGTCATGCCCGTCATAATCCCAGGTCATTTTTAAAATGGGCTCATCTTCGGGCCGCTTGCTGCCAGCATATAGTTTCTTAAGGCGTTTACCCAGTTCGTTGTAAATCCACAGATCAGCTCTGGCTTCACCGATAGGATCGGCGCCTTTCCAGCGGAACTGCACCCAACGCCCGGTTTGGGCAGCGGTGCCTTCTTTCTCATAAACCGCGGCAGCGGGCAGGAAGAACACCTCAGTACCAATGTCTTTAGGTGTATGGCGAGGTACATCAGGATTGCGGGTGGGGCGATCCCAGGCCTGGTAAGTCCAGTAATCAGCCGTTTCATTCAACCACAGGTCAATGGAAACCATCCATTTTAATTTGGTAAGGGCATCATGCTCTTTATTGGAGTTGGGACCCCCTACCACCGGGTTGGTACCATTGACAAACAGACCCTCGATTTCACCCTTGTGCATGGCTTCAAAAAGGGCGATGTGGGAATAGTTCTTCTTCTCATCCCGTTTGGGCAGGTAATGGTAGGCATAATCGCTGGCAGCGTTGGCCGCGTCACCATACCAGGCTTTGAGCAGGCTGACTACCCATTTGGAAGTGTGGACACGCCAACCGGAATAGGGAATACCAGCTTTGACGACTTCACGGAATTCTTCCAGGTTGGTGAAAGGCAGTTTGGCAGCACCGGGAGTAGTGGCGCGAATGAAAGAAATAAGATCCTTGTTGGCAGCGGTATTCATAGGTGAATCAATATACCCGGGAATAATATGGAACAGGAGTGCCATATCGGTAGCACCCTGAACATTATTTTCACCGCGCAGAGCATTGATTCCACCACCGGGTCGTCCAATGTTACCCAGCAGAAGTTGAACTACCGTAAAAGCCTTGACATTCTGGCTGCCTACCGTGTGCTGAGTAATCCCCATTGCATAGCAGATACAGCCGGTCTTGTCCTGAGCACCGGTGGAAGCGAAAGTATTCAGAACTTCCAGGTATTTGTGCCGCGGTGAGCCGGTAATCTGGCACACGGTGTCAATGTCATAGCGGGAATAATGCTTTTTCAATAATTGGAATACACAACGGGGATCTTGCAGGGTGTCGTCCCGCATGATTTTGCCCTCGGCATCCAATTTATAGTCCCAGGAACTTACATCATATTTATGAGTACTGGGGTCATA